>Ga0116229_10002238_pt1 | contig 31171 bp, 24 predicted proteins | sample S1TSphgellanicum_3_FD_87313 | JGI IMG/M metagenome (GOLD analysis project Ga0116229, IMG submission 87313) | Host-associated microbial communities from peat moss isolated from Minnesota, USA - S1T2_Fc - Sphagnum magellanicum MG | ecosystem: Host-associated > Plants > Peat moss > Unclassified...
TTACCTCCTGTCCCTTTAAATATTTTCTCCCCAAGCGGCCATTGTTTTCCCCCTGCCCCAATCCCCCCCACAGTTGAAAAAACAACCAGCCATTGGCCCCATTAATGGCAGGGGTGCCCCCCCCCCCCCCGACCCACCCTTTATGGGCCTGCCTTGCACAAGGGTGTTCCACAAAATGGGATTGCACACTGGCAAGGTCACTACATTCTCAACTGCATGGATGACATTCAAACCTCAGAGGTACAGTTCCTACAGGCAGATTCATTGCACACATAAAAGAATCCAATCTTTGTTACACAACTGTCCACACATTGTAAGGCATTGAAAACTGCAAATGAAACATCTATTCAGCACTCTGTTGAAACAGAGTCAGTGCACTCCTCATTGCTGCAAAGTCCAGTGTCACAGAGTGCATCTCCATGGAATTGAACTGGAGCTAATTGCCAAACAGCTGTTGGCAGATTAAGATTGAACCAATAAAGAGTATGATCTTTGTCTTGGTGTGTTAAGTGACATTAGTTCCAGTTAGACTACAAGACATAGTTCTTTGCTTGAAGGAAAGCTCCTTGGTCGTGTTAAACATTTTCCCATGAGTTATATTCAATCCAGTCAGATGCAATTGGGCCAAGGAGTGACTGTGGAATTCCAAAAGAGTTCACCAGATTTAATGCTTGAGGCCGGAGTTCTGCACACAAGGCTGATACTTCTTCTGCAATCAGCTGAGACTGTGGAGGTGACAGATAACCATACCTGCACATTCGATTTGTTCCTTGTATAAGCACCACAAGAGAAAGAAACAAAAGAAAGACAAAGCTAGATTTACAAAACTTGTGATATCATTGTTGCCCAGTTCAGATGAAGCAAAAAGAAGTGGATGGATGCAGGAACAAGTACAAAACAAGGAACAAGTATCAGCAATATGTCACGATCTAGAAAATTACAGACCTCAGGAAAGCAGGCCCCTCATCAACTGCTGATAGCACATACAGGGTCCTTAAAAGGCCAAGTACATCCTGCAGAAAAGACAAATTTCAAAATGCCTTAGGAACAAAGATGCATGTTGGCTTCTACAACCTTGACAACTTGTTGATTTCCAAGTGGAGAAATGTAGGCTGTCTTTTGGGTGTCAAGTAGGACCTTCCTGCTCTCTGGAGAAACAAGATGAAAAAGACGTGAAAAGGTGGTAGCAGATGTGGCAATGCTAGTTTACCTTCAATGGCCCTGCCATTTGCAGCTCCTCAGCAGCTAAAATGCTCTCCAGCACAGTGCGCTCTGAAAATGCTACACCTAAGTGCTCTGCTAATTGATAGCTCTGCTAGCATACAACAATCAACTTTGGACATCAGCCTTGTTGTGAGCTCCTTGTTATGTCCTGTTTCAAGAGCTCACAACAAGAGATTCATGGGAAAAAGAAACCAACCACAGCTTGCTGGTTGTTTTATTTTTAAAGCATCAATGAATCAATGGTAGGAGTTATCACGTGCTAAAGGTCACATGTCTGGTTTGAAAGTTGGAGGAGAAAATCCACACATATGGTTGCCTCTCAGGGGTGTCCCTCATGTAAAGACAAGGAAAACGGATAAAGGGACCAGATGGGATTCTTCTGTGGAATGTTGAAGTGAAAGGAGTCTACTGGTTCATATCACAAAAGCAAAGCTGCTATGACATTTCTTTAAAAATTGAGGACTCATGGGGGATTTTTGCATTTGGTCAATACATTGATGGGATTCCTTCATTTCTCTTTTCAAAGCACGTACACTGTTTGAATTATGTGGTCAGCCCAATGAACACCATAAGTTATTATCTGTGGTTATGAGGGGATGAACGCACCGCAATGACTGCATCTGTCATTGACAATCCCTTTGATAATAACTTCTTGACTTTTGCACTCAAGAGCTCCAAAAGATTTCGTTCCCTCAGTTGAAAGAGGGCCAACTAGTTCATCCCCAGAAAGCAGACAGAATCAACGCATTAACAGTAAAATATCCAGAGAGAAGAAGAAATACCAGAAATAACCAGAAATTAAGATAATTTCAATCGGATAAAACAAAAGCAGCAGATTGGTTGGCAAACGATTATGACCTTTTCCTTATACTGTGTTAACTGTCTTGACCTGCTGTTGTACCAAACTTCAGATGATATCAAACACAGGTTCTTCTCTGATTCAGAACAGCGGCAACAACAAAAGACAACCATAGCAATACCTGGAAATTCTTGTTGCGCAGTGTGTTTCTGTCAAGCACAAATGGAATGACAGGAGAAGGTCCATTCATATGCTCCAATCCCAACCCCTCCAAAGGTTTGCCTTTCCTTTGAGCAGCAAAGTAATCACCCAGTAATGCTTTACTGACCTGAAAACCAATAAGTAAAACTCTTATGTACTATACTGTTCAATAATGCAGCAATGCAAGAATAAAGACAGAACCATAATGAGCCTCTGGATTGAAGTGTGGCTGCAATTGCCAACCTGCTGCATAAGAACATTGTTGTCCCCCTCAAAAGTTAACTGCACATCATACTCAGCCTTGGCAGGGCCAACTCGATTGTCAGTTTTCAAACCCTGGCCTCCACATGCTTCACGACATTCCTGCAAATCCATCATGTGCATAGATGAGAGGCAGATTCTGACTATGATACAAATCAATTTAACCCATCTGCAAAAGGCAGAAATCTTCTCTTTACTGAGTGCCACCTTTTCTCCAGTCAAGAATGTAAAAAGGACTTGCATCTTATCCATTCAAAATTGACATGCCTTTTACATCTCAGGTCAGAATTGCTGCCATATGAAACACACTTGAGCATTGTATAATGAGCCTGTATGGTTGGTATCTAGAAGGCAAGTAACACTTCAAGCTAGGAAGGAACAACAGACCAACCTGGAGGGTGCGAATCCCATGCCAGGACAACATCGCCTTCAAACCACTTGACAAGACATGAATGGTCTTGGAATCTGCTGGTGTTCGTCTCACGTAAAGCTTCTTCAAGTCCAATGCTGCAAAGCTCATTGCATACCTGTACACATCCAGAGAAAATCAGTTTGCAAGAATAAAGACAGGAGGGGAATGAAAAAATAGTTTTATGCACATGCAGACCACTGCTCTTAAAAGACCTGGCTTAATGCCACACTTACGTTTTGGCTAATAAAGGAAGCAAGCGATGCTGGTGACTGGGGTAGTCTAGTAAAAGCACTTCAGGCTCCTCTGGAGAGAGTGAAAAAGCACGCCTTGTGAGGCCATATCTAATGGCTGTGGCCAACCCCAGCTGTCCAGCAATTGTAGCACATATCACTACATCAGAACAGGTTTCCATTACAGTAATTCATGTTATTTTTTTCAAGAGCATGTTAGCTACACAGTCACTGCTACAAAGATCATCTGGAGCCCACTCCAGAACTACATGGTTGTTTCCTTACAACAGCTTGGCCACCAGTCCCTGCCTGCTCAAAGGACGATGAATGTACACACAAGTAGCCACTTGCCATAGCCTTCTTGTTGAAAAGGCCCAAAAAGAAGAAGAGAAAAAATTGTGGACCCTGAACCAGCCACTAGAGCAGAATTTTTTTGAAGATTGTATCTTCGAAGATGGCAAATTCAAACATTTAGGACATAGGGTAGCACACAATACCTTGGCTTGATAAACAGCACTCACTGCAATAGTCACCCGACCTGATGTAAGGGGTGCCATAAAGGCACCAAATCTCTGCAAAAATCAATCCTGACAAGATTAGCAATCAAGACAACCTTACAAGAATGAAGCGCAAGCAAACTAACAAGGGATCTGTGTAGATAAGTTTGAGTATGAAATCACCTGATCTGGATCCTTTATTGCACTTTCATACTGTCCGTCAGGGGTGACATCTGCAACAGAATTTAGAAGATTTTCTCGAGGTATTCGCACATGGTCAAACCTGTTGTGCAAGTGCCCACTTAGTTCAACTTTGCCCACCATGCAAACTGTTTTGAGTATCAACCCATTTCTTTGTATCCTCTAAGATTGTCTGAAGACACTGCAGACAGAGAAATGTCACACGAAGACATCATGCAGTCTCAATTCAAACAAAAGTCTGCAATCATAATCAATCCATGGTGCACTTGCAAGCCATAGACCTTAGCAGCATACAACAGCCAAGGAAAATTAGAAGAGTACTTTTTTACCACAACCTTGCAATCTGTCAACAACTTACCAGATGCGACCATTGTCAACACCATTCAATCCAATCTTATGCCCACAGTCAGCAATTCGAATACCAGGGCACACATGGCCTTCTGCATCACGTAGTTGACAAATGAAGGCATGGACACCCTCATTTCTACCGTTTATTGATAGCTGAGAGAAAACAACAGTATGGGTTGCATGCTGTAAATGACAAAGGGAACAGTTAGCTTCCTGCTTCTTGTGTTTGGCAAGATCCAGTACGTAGAAATCACTTAGGGTTACTATGCACTTGTCATCCATTAAAAACTTCCATTAAAAACTCTGTGTAACGACCAGAAGCAGGTGAAATGCTATTAGAGATAAGGCACTTTTGGATAAGAAACAAAAAGGTTTGTGTACCTTTGCAGCTCCTCCGATCCAATATTTCTGGGCGGATTCACAAGGAGTGTTGATGATGAATTCCTCTGTCTGTGGGTCATATGTGGTCACAGTCTCAATACCACGCACCTGACATGACAAAAGTCATTAGAGCTCTGTTCTACCTGCAAACTTAAAAAAGCAGAGAGAAATCAAAACTGGCTTATCATCATTTATCCCATTTTATCCCTCTAATCATCTCGCTCATCTTGGAGGATGCAACATTCCAATATGAGATACTGCATAGAAGCACTTACATTGCTGCCATGTCCAAGCTCAGTCATAGCAAAGCAGCCCCGGACTATATAATCTTCAGTTTGCTGCAACCACTTATCATGATGTCGCTTTGTTCCAAAGAACTGAATTGCACCTCCCCTGTGAAGCATTTCACAAGACAGTGGGTAAGGTGTGAATAGAGTTCCCTAACAAAATGTATAAAGATGTTTTGTACATGCCTGAAAGCTTTGTACCAATTGGCAGACAAAACAGATTTTGATTTCAGTTGACAAACATACCAGAGATGAACGTGAACTCCAAGCTTAATAGCCAGAGAATGATCGAAGATGCCAAAGCTTTCAAAAAGAGCAGATCTTCTGAAATCACTTTCCTGTGTGCGCTCAGTGAGCCACCCTTTGAACACTCCTTTCTCACGTAAAAACAAAATCCGAGCCAAGGTTACATCTCTTTGCTCCTCCATTGGTTGATTGTAGTCTGGACTTAGGAAGATCGTATTACCTACTTTCTTGGCCTGGAAAAGCTCACTGCTTGCCATCAAGTTGAACATGAAATTCCTCTCTGGGATATTGTGGCCATCCAGAAGACACCTCATTTCCTCCTTGTCAAAAGCAGGCCGCTCTGCACTAGTTCATCAAACTTAGAATCAGCTCTGAATCAACTTGGAATACACTGCTTTTCTCAGTCTCCTTCTCAGGGGGCTTCTGCATGACCTAATGTGGCCCCCGCCCCCTTTAGAGTGGATAACTCATGTCATCTCTGGTAAGAGGATATGTTTCTAGTTTCTATCCTAGGGTTTAGGCAGCAGATGCCAATCTTCCAAGCAAAAGAAACCAGCCTGCTCGCTAGTTATCAGCAGCTACTCTAGGTTAACTGAGGCTGGGACTAGCATGTACTGTGCATGATCTTGCACACTCAGGGTTGAGAAAATTTCTACCCCTGAATTATCATTATTTGAGAGATTGAACACATACAAGATGCAAAACCCTGATACTCAGATCAAGACTATCGAGGAGCAAATTTGAGAGAGTGAAATAATGAGAGATGGACAATTGTCTAAAAAATCAGAGTAAAACCTGCAATCCAGCGTGATAATAGGTTGACAGAGAGGTTGTACTAGACCAAAACCCTGCGAAAGATTTCTGGATGTGTGATGTTGGAATTTTACCATACAATTTGCCTTATCAATGATTCCCCTGCTCACACCCTTATTGGTTCCTCTACAAAACTATTTCATCAACCGGCATCGCCGCAAATAGCACTCCAGGTTCCTCGCTTACACTTTCTAAAGCAAAGTCTCACAATTTCGACGGATTCAGATCCAGAAAATTGCGTCTATAGCAACAGAGACCAAAAAAAATTCAACACGTCACTGCGAAGATCCCGTCTGTCCGAGATTTCATTTCCTCGCGCGGCGAATAAAACCTTCCTAATACAAAGCTGAACAAATCTTCTAGGAAAAAAAAAAGATCTGATTCAGAAACCGCAACAGAAACAAGTCCCGAAAATTCGAGATCGGACTCCGTTCGCAAACGCGATGCATCTCCGCATGGGACGACCAAATTGCGAGATACAGAAACCCCCGGAGTAGTCTTTTGGGAGTCACTTGCTATTGTTATGAAAAAAATTCAACGCAAAAAAAATTCAGAGCTACGGCCTAAAGGGGGAAAAAAAAGAGAAAAAGAAAAAGAAACCGAGATCTGACCAGAATTACGCTCGGGAGACGCATACTCAAGACACGCAGACCGCCGCAAGCTGCCAGAGGATGTAGTAGTAGAAGAAGCCCCACGAGCTTCCTCCTGCGTTGCAAAATGCTTGGCTAGCACCGAAGTCCGCCATAGAGCACCTCCTCCTCGCGACAAAATATTATTGATTCCAGTTCCTTCTCTCTCCATCACGAGCTCGCTCCTCCCTCGTCTGCAAAACTCCAGCCGCTCACGCGCTCGCACTCTCCTCCCTCCGGCGTTGAGTTCCGTCAGAGCACGCCGCTCGTGAACACGAAGAACAGCAACGCAGCACAAAGCACACGCACACAGAAAGCAAGTCCTTTGTAGTTATTAAGTACCCAATAGTAACTACGTACAAAATTCCCTTGTTTTTTTTGGGCCCTTTTTTCCTTTAGTGCACGCCGAGAGGCATATTCCTGTCTATTCACCAACCGTATCCTGCCACGTCCTCAAAATAAAGTCAAAATGCAAACAATAATACTAGACAGAACCAGCTCAAGACTGAAGGACTTTTTTTGTTTGGTGGCGAAATCAAAAAGGGTGCTGCGACTTGTACAAATGATTTTTTTGAAAAAACAGTCCTTCCCAATTTGCCATATTTCGAGGGAAAAAAAATTCGAATCGCCATATTTGAACCATAGGTTCTTGAATGTTCATTGAAGTTTTTCTACTTTTCTTTCTGACTTGTAGCCAAACTTGGGTTGAGTTGTAGTCAAAATTGGCTAAGTTGGATGATTGGCACTCCACCTATGTCACAAAATTGAACCAAAAAATAAAAATAAAACCCTGACTCAGGTGTTTAGAAACAATGTATTCTAACCATTGATTTTTTTGGGGCAAAGTTGCATCACTTGTGACAAAACACATTGCAAATTTTCCTTTTTTTTAAAAAAGTGTAAATTCGAAAAAAAAATGCTAAAAATTTGGAAAAATCGCCAAACTTCCGGAACCACAAAACTGAAAGGAAAACACTGATTGTAGGCTTCCTTTTTCAATTTTATGATACCTCAAAATTGGGGGTTTTCTCCATAAAAAATAGCAAAATTAGTCCAATTTACACTAGAATAACGAAAATTTAAAAAAAAAATCGAAAATTTTATGTGGAAAAAGTCACAAAACTTTTCCCAAAAAATCACTGAATTTGAAAACATAGTCCTCCATTTTATTTTATTTATATATTTTTAATTTAATTTTTAATTTTGCACAGTCAGTGATGCGGGTAGGCGACGACCGTGCACGTTGGCGCCGTCGGAGATTTCGGGACCTGGATAAACCGTTATCCACGTCCCGAGATTGTCGTTACGTCGTCTGGTTGTTGGTGCTTTCAAGTGGTAGTTGGGGTGCTGCAAAGTCTCTGCGGGCTGCCCTTCAAAATAACTTATGATGAGATAATAAGAACAAAGCGCTGGATGACGCGGCTTTCTTGTAGCTGCCCTGCATGCTGACGCAGCCCGCAATTTTCTCGACCTGGATAACTTCGGGAACTGATGGGCTATCCGTTCCGTCCGGTTCTAGTCAGCCAGTGACTAACTAGCAGAATTACGCCAAAAAGAGAAATTAATAGCTAAAATTTGAAAATCAAGTGATATTTTATTTTTATTTTTAAAAATATATTTGTGGTGATAATTCTGGCGATAAGCTGAACCCTAACCACCAGGGTTAGGAGCTGACTGTTCCTGTGATGAGAAGGCGTCCAGTTGGCATTTGAAGTCCCAAGTACCAACCTGTTGGCTTAGCAGCTCACAAAGCCACACCCATTAGCCACTTGGGTAGCCCCCACATGCTCAAACAAGCGAGTTTGGAGGTTCCCAATCGCCAAAGTGAGGGGAAAAAAAAGTTAAGATCACCAGATTTTTATATTTAGTTTTCAGTGTGTAGCCAAAAATATAGATGGATAATTAAATATTCATATTTCATAGATGGTTTGTAACCAAATTTGGCTAAATCTTCCTACAGATGGTCATCACTATTTCTGCCTCTTCCTATGAGGCTCTACACTTTTGCTGCTCAAACAAATACTGGTTCTAGTGTCTTATTATTGTTTTTGGGATACATTTATATGGTTTTGTTGGGTGTTGGATGTGTGTATGGGTATATCCTTGGTATACACCCGGGTATAAATCTGGGTATGTGCTGACCTTACTGAGGGCATTGGTTAAAAAACAAGATGGGTGAGCTTTTGGTTTCTCATCCGTGTGCAATGCACATAGCTGGATGCGTAATCAGAATTTCAGCTATTGACCAAAAGGAAGCCACCAGACTTGACTAGAATTGTTTGGCATAGTTATGTATCTATAGTTCAGCTACTTTCTTGTCACAGTTTCAACTTTTCAGACCTTTTTCATCACTTAGGTTGCAACAATTTTGGTTGTTAGTCATTGATGTAGCAACTGTATACAACCTTGTACATTAGGTCATATGTGTAGCATAATTTTTGCATGACACACTTTCAGGCCTAATAATAAGAATTGTGAAATTGGTTGTCAAATGCAATGCTTGGGTTCAAGCCCCATAGGCATCTTGCTTGTTCAAGCATGTTATGTTGCAGATAGACAAATCTATGTCCATGCTCAAACTGCCTCATTCTGCAAAAACTATAACAAACTTGGGCCTTCCAAACTTAACATGTACATATTTTTAATGGAATGCCCTATAAATCAGGTATGCCTAATGGCACGTGACTGCCCAACAGAGGGTTTTTCTTAGGTCAGATAGGTGGACTATATACTGGATTCATTAGTGGTTCTCCCTGTTCCACTTGTGCCGTAAATCAAAAGTGAGGAGAATAAGTTATGGACTGGGTAAATTGCTCACTCAAGCTGGTTACTGGACATAATGGATTGTACTAAGGAAGCATAAGCTTACACGTAATGCGATACAGAGCAGTGTGAGTTATGGGGTTCAGCCAACGAACAATGAGCCTAAATGAATTAGGGAGGTACAAAAGTGTCATTAAGCAGCAGGATATGTGATATGACTGGGGAGCTCTTTGTCCAATGGTGTGCTACTACGGCAGCCAGACGCTACCTACAAATGGTCTGAAACAGGCCCCAATAGACCCAAACGAACTTCCAGGAGCACTCTCACCAGTCTGACGCATTCCTAGGTGGAATAAGCTCTCCCGGGATCATTCTATAAAACAGTATCATTTTTTCCCCCTAAGCAACCAGTCTTCCACCTCCTCTTGCAAACCCTCATCCCATTGCGGCTGTGGCACTAGATTAATTCTGGTTATTAATCCATTTTAGCCAGGTGGAATTTTGCTAGGACGCTTGTCCTTTCATTTTTGCTTTTGTTGACTCCTTGTTTTAGTTTTGTTTATTGCATTGATGTTTAGGGGGTTTAGATCAATTTGCTTGATTTATGGAATATGCCGTGTAGAGGCATTGTGCCCCATGAGGTGGTTGTAAGGAATTTGGGCTAACCTAGTAGTGCATGCCAAATCTTTGAACAGGCAACAAAAAGGGCACTATGGCCTCTACCTGGGCACAATGCTCCATTTTATTGGTTTTCATGGTTTGCCAAAATGGGCATGTGGATTGTGAATAATGGATAGTTCAGGTAGACCCAAGAGGTTCATTGCGCCTGGTAAGGGAACTAAAAAAAGGGCAGGAAAGGCCATATGAAAATCATAATTTTTAAATTTAAGATTCCTCCATGTGTAGGGAAGGGAAGGTGGGGATCACAATGTAATATATGTACAATGGAAGTCTGGTTCCCATGTTCCCCAGGGTCTTGCCTAATTTGAACGTTGTAGCCTGCAGGGTAGTAACCCAAGGGTGTAATCCCAAATTTCAGGAGGCCTGTGGAAGCAGGCCTTCCCCAGAATGAAGGACAAAATATTTTAAATTCAAAGGATGGAAGGTTTGCATGTGATGAGCAGAGGCTCCATCAAATGACTAACAAATTTTCCATTTGGGGAGGTGAGTCAAATACAAAGAGAAAAAATCCTTGGAGTGCTTATGGTATTGCAGCAGGAACTTCCGAGTGCTCAACCTGAACTAGGGTAGAGCCTGAATTTTAAGGCAGGATATTTTGGAAGGTGTCCCCCTGGAGGGCCTGAGTGACCAAACCTTCATGAATGCACCAATTCTATTTTGGATGAACTCAATCTTATCCAAGTCACTGGATTTCGAGTAGATATTGAGGTTGGGTCACTTTTCTTTTGCCCTTCACCTCATACCCATAAAAACCATTTGCCCGTCTTCCCACCCAGTCCACCCAAGCTATCTACTTATTATGTCCATCTACATACCTACACCTCGCCTATCTATTTACCTACATGAATGAAATCTCTCTTTTAGATTTTACCATAGTTGTCGTAGTGAGGTAGAAGAAGTCATAGTTTCATTGTCACTTCTTGGAGGAAGAGGAATTGGAGCATTGGAGCAGCTGAGAGCAGTGGAGGAGTACCTAAAGTAGTTGGAGCACAAGAAGAAAAACATTGTAAATAAAAATCAAGGATGGGAACCCATCCGTCAAAAGTACAAAGTAAATGAGAACACAAGTAGACACAACCCAAAGAAAAAACAAAAGCAAACAATCAACCAAAATCAGGTAAAAACCTTATGCAAAGAGGACTCATAACTATGAATTACAATCAATGATAACAAAGAAGGCCTAAGACGAAAGAACTACCATCTACCACAAATTGGAAGTGACACAAGTGCATTAACTATGATGTGTGGAATAGATGAGGAACCTTGACCAAGTGCAGCAGCCCGTTAAAGAATCGCTATGACTTATAGGGGTATGGACACGTGCTATTTATAATAAGAAACAAGCATCCAGAAACCTAAAAAAAACCATTGATGATACACAATAGTGGTCTATGCACAAGCAATAAAAAATGAATCAAAATGAGAATGAAAACACTCATGTGTCTCAATAATAAGGGGAATGAAATCATCGCCTAATGCTTGCTCATTGTATGATCGTGTTTTCTCTCGAATAGGCATCATTGCTACATGTGTTATCATCATCTATGTTTTTGGACCATTTCTGTGCGAGTCAAGTTAGCAATCATGACGTCCATCAAGGTTTAAAAGTCATCTTTGATGATAAGGATATCCACTCGTTGTCGAATGTGGTGAAGGAAAAGGTGGGAAACGTCCCTCTGAACATGTGTTTCATTCTCTAAAGCAATAGTTGCAATAATATCCTAAAGTGTATTATGGGTTGTTTTACATTCATTCTCATAGGGGCATTGAAGCAAATGGGTACCTAAATTGTCAATGGTATGACCACACTAACAACATAAAAGATTAACAACCGTTGAATGTGGCAAGCCAAGATGGCTATGTGGTGCGAAAAAAAAACTCAAAGTATGTGGGAAGTTTTCTTTGTAGTTGCAACTCAATTTGCAACTAAAAAACAATTAAAAGATTTAACTCATGTTTTGTTTTTGAATCCCATGTCACAAACTATATGAGAAAAATGTTTTTCTTATGTTCTCATATTAAAATACACATGCCATTTTGGGATGAATTAAAAAAAAACTTAACCTTAAAGATAAAACATAATTTAAAAAATAAAAATGTATATGATTATTTTTAAATTCACTTACTAGTAATGGGCTTCAAATGGACGTAAGAAAATATGGCCATCATTCTACTCATTTTGGGGGGTCAAGACAACAAAACCAACAAGCCATGAATCTTCACATTTTGAGCAATTTACAAACATGACAAACCTATAATGAAAATAAATTAATTGATTGAATGAAAAAGAACATTGAAATCGAGTGGGGTCAACTTCAAATTTAAATGCAATGCTTTGAAGAAGTTCAACTACCTTTATTGGTAAGATTATCCTTTGACAAATTGTTACACATCATTGACATACTATGTGGGGGGTGGGGTTTATTCCATGTAACATTTTCTCATAAATTGAAAAGGATGATGATATTGTCGAAACAATTTAAGTGAATAAGGTTGGTTACACAAAACTTGCATGCAATACTCATAATTGGAATTTTGAATTCACCAAAGGCAATCAAAAGAAGGAGGTGCAAACCATGTGCAAATGCCATGAATTGAAAATGATTAATGGCTAGTATATTTGCAAATATTTAATTTTTCTTTAACATTGTTTTCCCATCATGCATTTGAATCATGACGCTAATTTCTTTGGGTCCTTGAGCTTCAAAATATCACAAAAGAGGTTTTTTGTGTGTGATGCAATCCAACTCACACTTCAACATCGACAACTTTTCACCCATCACCATACAACAAAAGCCATAAAAGTTGTGACAATTTATCAAAATTTAAAGATTAGCATTTTTAATGATTATTCCTTGAGTGCAAGTGCACAGTAGTGGATAATGTTAGGCCATTGTAACCTAGCTTGTGATGGGAATTTTTTATATTTCACCAACATTTTGTATCATGTTCATTTTATATAGAATTTTGTAACTTTCAACCCATTTCTATTTCTTTTAATCCCAATTTGCAATACCCTACTCTATCACCCTATGTCATATGCCAAATGCATGCTTGAATCCATCACAAATGGGTCAAATTAAAACAAAAACTAGTAATACTTTCATTTTAACATGCAAACATTGACAATGGCATGGTTCATTTTATTTTCCATCCCCAATTTGCGATACATGGTGGACCTACTGGACCAAATGTATGTTTGACCTACCATGTTGTTTACAATTTCATTTTTAGTAAAATGGCAAATTTTGACCCAAAAAAATCACTTCAACTCATATTGATTGGGGTTACTAAATATTCAAATGTGAAGTTACGTATGAATATTACAATTTTGTAATTCAAAAAAATAATGATTTTAATAAAATTAGGTTAAAATTTTCTTCAATTTCAGCCTAAACATTTAGGTTTTTTCCAATATAATATTTCATAGTAGTATTAGAAAAAAAATTTAGAAAAAAATTGGGTATTTTATTCAAAGATTAAATAATGTAGTACCTTCCAACCTACCTACCTATGGCTATGTACCAACCTACCTAGGTGCTTAAATAAATAAATTTATTTGTTTTCAAAATTCAATTAATATGTCACATGGCAACTTTTGATTATGTCACATGTCATAATTTAAAACTATCTTTGTGTATTGAATGCGCACAATTACAATGGGGTTATTCACTCTAAGGTCCATGCTCCTCAGCTTAGGAAGGTACTAACTTTAATATTGAGGTTCACAAAACTACATTCCCAAAATCTTACTTGACAAAAGAACATTGCAAACTTTATTATCCTAAAAGCCTTTAGGTGTGCCCCAATGCGTTTATCACCTAAAACCTTGATGTATGGGTTATAATTTATCACGGGATGTGAGTGTTTAACTTCACATAACTATAAATTAATATTGTTTAACCATGGAAATGCTTATCTCATGCACCTATAAGAGTTGAAACAAACCGTTTTACTAAATCCACCTGACATCATAGGCATAGCCATAAAAAAAAACATTAAAAGAACATGAATTATTATTAACATGTTATAAAATCAATGATTTTTGCCAAAGTAACACCTTGAATGTTAAAGTGTGTGTATAATTGTGTGGTATCGAAGTGGATGATTTGAAATTAGTGTTCAATGCATGGCATGTAATCAAGGTTTGTGTATTCCATGACATGCACACTAAGATCCAACAACAAATTTTCATTTTTGAAAACTTGAAGTTAACATAATATCTTAAGTAAAATTTTGATAGTGAAAATTTAAAGCTTTTGAAATTGTTGAGGGTGGGATATCCCAAGGAAGTTTAATAAAGTAGTACAATTTGCCAAAAGAAAATCTAATGTGTACCCAAATTCCACCATTGCATAACAACCCTTTTGATTCACTCTTGTTTTCAAAAGGATGCAACTTCAATGGCTTTGTTGGAAAAGGTGAATGACAATCTTGGTGATTTGTCGTAAAGATTCTTAGTTTCAAAATTGAAAGGAGTTTTTATGCAAAATACCAAAGAACACAGAAATTATTCTTGGGATTATATATTCGTGTGAAGGTTTTGTTGGAATCTTCAAACCTATGTTCTTTGAGAATAGACAATCATCGTATCAAAGCATGAAAGGTTTTTATTACAAGAGAAGCACTCTTCCCAACCATAGAAAACACACAATGTTCTCTTCATGTTCTTCCTCACCTTCGAACTCCTATATCTTACATCAATTGTAACTAGCACTACAATGAATACTATGAATGAAGTAGAATGTATCATCCTAAATTAGGTTTCACATTGTTACAAGTTCACTATGCCTTGCACTTTGAGAATTCAGACATGTCTACATTTTGTCAGATCTCCCTATTCATGAAAATTTCCTAGCTTGGTTTTAACATGGTTTGAAGTTTGAACTAAGTTGGCTGGCGGGGGAGAGGGGATGTGGGGGTTGCATCCAGAACTCTTAAGGTGTAAGGTGTAATAACTAATAAATTACTGTCTCCTATGCCTCATCATCTATGTATATTAATGATAACCTTCATCTCTTGCATTGCAATGAGTTAGTAAAGTCATCACCTTAAATATCACCTTGCATTTTTTCTTTTCTACTGTAAATTCAACTAACTTTGCTATGTTTAAAAAAAAACATTCACCAAATTTTCCATATCACAAAATTGAAAAAAAACAAAAAAAACCCTGGTCCTGACTCTTGAGTGGTGAATGGGTGACCAGGTTTAGAGGGCCAGAGTGGACCAGCACCTACCAGTTCACCATCCACTGGATGCTCCTCACAATTCCATTAATGTGGATGAACCTCAACTGAGTTAATATCTGGTTTCACCTTTGTAACCCATTCCATAAGAAGTAGGTCCTATATACAGGTAGATAGGTAGCAAACTTGGTGGTTCTGAGGTTAAGGAGATGATTTATACATAATTAAGGGCTGTTTTTACTACCTACCTACTAACAACCCACAAGTGAGTTGTTAGTCAGTAGGTAGTACACAAAGCGACTGGGCATGGTTAGCTAGGCTGGGGATCTGGAATCCAACTGAAAACTGTTTCCTGACCACTTACCATCCATCCTTCATAGTGTGCTGGTGGGTGCTACTAGTTCACTCTGGGCAGGGTGAAGGCAAAACACAAACTTGCGAAAGCACAAGGTACATATGGCTAGTCTGTTGAAAACCATGCTACAGCAAATCAACATAAAGGATGACTCTGACAACTAGTGATTTTTTATTTGACAAATTTTGTCAACAAAAAATTGAAAATATTTTGGAAATTTGTGTTTTTCTAGTGTAGATTCAACTAATTTTGCTAGTTCTTGGGAAAATTTTGCCAAATTTTGGATATGACAAGATTGAAAAGAAAAGAAAAAGAAGAAAACCCTGATGACAAGCTGATGGCAATAAAACAATTTTACCTGAAATACAGAAATCACATTGTCCCTTGATTCTACTGTGGGGTTCAGGGTTTAAGGTGAACACAAGGCACTGATTTTGATCTGCCCATGTTCACAGAAAGCCCTCCCAAGTTCCACTCTTGTTCCAAGGTCTATACCACAGTACTACAATGCACAAAGAAGAAGCAGAAGAAGAAGTGGGTCATCCTATTTTCTTTAGATTACAGAAATCCTAAACCCTAAACCCTTGCACTTTCTACTAAGCTTTTATTCTATAATATGAGTGGCAGATGGAGGAGGGCTTGCAGGCTCTTCTTCTTCCAGCACTTCCACAAAGCTTGCTTTTGGATTGGATTCCACAACCTCAGACTTTGACATGCTTTGCACTGCTCCTTCAACAAATTCTGGTCCAGCAAGCTCCAGCAACTCCTGGAATGTACCTGGCAACGGTCCAAGTGCTTTTGGCCAAAGAGAGTCATCCTTGAGCATCTGCAGGCAAAGAGAAAAATCATCAAGCTCTATATTATAGTGTAATTTGAGGGTGCCTTACACAGTCCAATTTCCGACTCTCTCCTGGAGCAGGGATCTTATCCATAAGCTCCCTACAGCAGGAGCATAAGGTAGTCTGGAGCATCAGATCAGCTTGTTTGTTAATTTGAAGGGAAAGGCACTGCTGTCAGTGCCTTTCACTCCATGCCTTCTGCCCTTGGTTCATGGAGCCAAAGGCACTGACAGCAGTGTCCTCCCCTATACTTAAGACACAGGAAGGAAAAATCAGGCAAAGCTGGTATCAACTATACCTTCTAATTACCATCAGATCTGGGACTAGCAATACATCAAAAGATGGTGTCAAGAAACAGACTGAATTCTTCTGTAGTGTCATATGTGCATAGCCTGCCAGAGCCTTCACACCAATACTTTTTGTAAAACCTTATAATATATTACCCATGGCTAATCTAGAAGCATGTTTTCACCATTTCCTGTATGGTCTAAGCTTCTCAGAAATTGTCAATTTTTGAGATATTATGTAACCCAGGCAGAGATAGGATCTTTTCTGAAAAATGGTAACTTCAACCTACCCGGATCTGAAGTCCAAGGCACTTGACATAGTTGATGGCCTCATCCAGCATTGTCACCATATCCATCTGAAAAGAATGCACAGTTCCAAATTTCCATCAGGCACTGCCTTAGTAGCCAATGTGATATGAACTTACATGTCCCAATGGATTCCTCTGGTGGATCATTTTACACTATGGGTGTGTTCTATCTTTGACTCTAATCTATGATCTTCATGTTGGAAAACATCCAAAACCATTTAAGGACAGATTGAGATGTGGACCACCTTTAATTGCACATTTTTATTCCTAAATTTTTTGTACATATTCATCAAGTCACATCAAATTTCTATTACTCTAAAAACTACCACTTTATGACAGAAAGAAAAGTGTGTACATCATACCATGCACTCACCCTGAAAAAAAACATGCTTTCTTCTATTATGTGAATGGCATATTATTCATTCATGAAGCTTTTGTAATTCTTGCTTGTCTAATCAGACAAGAAATCTATTTTGTTGCAGTAAAAAGAGTCTATAGCTTCCTCAAAACAAATACAATGGACAGGAGGAGGAAAATTGTGCAAACCTTATCCCCATCAGGAATCAGAGCTTGGAGGTGTTTGAGTCGCTCACTTATTCGCTCTCTCCGAACCTGTGGGGTGAAACCAAAGAAGCAGTACATAAATGAAAGATAACCTTCAGAGTGATTGATTGTATCATTAATTTAACCTTAATTGATGGTCTTTGAGCACTAACAAAACAAAAACAAAACAACTCAAATGAAAGTTCTAAATGTGTAACTAAGCATTTCTCCATGAAGAAATCCTTCATAGTCCATTGCACATGGTTCCTGAAGAAAAACCCTGCAGAGTCCAGTGCACCTGGGTGCTGGAGAAAAATCCTTCACAGTCCATGCACCTGGGTGCAGCTGTGAAGAAATCCTTCGTAGTCCATTGCACCTGGGTGCTGAACAAATCCTTCAGAATCAATGCACCTAGGTACTGCTGTGAAGATATCCTTCATAGTCCATTGCACATGGGTGCTGAAGAAAAACCCTTCAGAGTCCACTGCACCTGGGTGCTGAAGAAATCCTTCAGAGTCCATGCACCTGGGTGCTGAACAAATCCTTCAGAATCCATGCACCTGGTGCTGCTGCTGTGAAGAAATGCCTTCACGCAACTGGGTGCAGAAGAAATCCTTCAGAATCTGTGCACCTAGGTGCTGTGGTGAAGAATTTTTTTCAGAATCCAGATGCTCCTGGGTGCTGTTCTGCAGAAATCCTTTGAAAGTCCATGAACAGCAGGTCCTGGGATCTGAATGAATTGTGGCAATTAGAGCTCACAAACTAGAACTAGTACATGAAGAGAGTTTGAGAGTTTGAGAGTTTGAGGAAGCCGGTTGTGTGGTACCTACCCGAGCAGCAATGCTTTGTGGATCATTGGCACTGCCTTGACGTGCGCGAGGTTTCATGTTGGTGTTGAGAGCAGGTCCGATCTTCTTCGCAGCCTTTGACATGCTGCTGCAGCACCTACCCTGCTGACTTTTTGCTGTGAAGAACTTTTTTGAAACTTGTCTGTGGGCTGCTGTGCTCACATATTCCAATCGGCTGCATGCTGCTGCTGCTGCTGCGGCAGGAGTTTCCTCATCATCACCTGATGACCATGGCTGCTGAATATAAACAGCTGGAGATGCAGCTGCCGCCACCTTCTTTCCTTCCTTCTCAAAACTTGCTTGAAGATGTATAGAAGAATTAGGAGAGCATCTTCCTGCCAAGGCAGTACACTGCAAGTTCATACTAGTACCGTTATAGGGGCCGGGGTTGAAGCTGGACATGCTCTTCATCCCTGTTGCAAAGCTTGTCTGTCGCTGGTGCAACAGCATTTCCTGCGCTGCATTCATTGCATCAGTCCCACTGCTGACGTTGCTAATTGGACTGAATCTTCGCCAGCCTGTGCAATTCGACCCACGAGCCTGAGGATCGATTGTTTCTCTATTGATCTGCGGAACAACCGGAAGCTGAATCTGCTGCGAATGACGTTGTCGTTGCTGTTGCGGATGATGATACAAATGATGCTGTGCCTCGAGCTGCAAAGGGTTCTGCATGTAACCCGACTGTAAGGAATTGGAAGCTTGCATGCAGGTCGATGGCGATGGACCTGGCATGACGTTGTGCGAGTAGCAGCACTGTCCCGGCACTTGCAACCAGTTGTGCATGATCTCGGAAGCAGCAGCTTGCGAGCTGCCGTAGAGCTCCTCTGCTGCTGCTGGAGAGCTGCTGCTGTGCAACTCCCACAGCTGGTCATCAGATGCAGCCACAAGGTTTTGAAGCTCCGGAGTCGAAGCGTGGGTGAGAGAGAAGAAAGGCTGCCGCTGCTGTTGCTGCTGATCGAAAGAGATCGTCGTGTCGACACCGCGAGACGAAGTGGAGATGAAGGCCTGGTACGCCTGCCACAACCCCGCATCGTCCATGATGATCTTGTTCGAGAACTCTCGCAAACACTGTAAGCTGCAACCTTCAAAGCTCCTTACAGAAACCAGCAGCAATCCAATGCACACCCTCCCTCCGGCAAACTCTGCCAGAAACCCATGAATTACAATGTGGACGCAACGGGCTCGATCTCTGGAGCACGGAATGCAGCAAAGTGAGAAGGCCTCTCAAGTCCTCGAGATGATGATGATGATGATGATGTCGTCCGGCTGCAGCAGAGTCCCATTATCCAAGCTACAACAACTTCTTCAATGCAAATTACTTGCCAAAAAAAATATCGATCTAGAATGAAAACTCATGATCACGAGGATCATGGCTGAAGAAGTTCATGGCTCTAAGAGAAGAAGTTTGTTGTGCTTGATCATGGATCACTCCTCTTGTACTTTGTTGAAAATTTTGTTTTCTTTGTTAAGAAGAAAAAAGGAAAAACAAGAAAGAAACAAGAAACAAGAAGAAGAGGAACACAATTAGTCTTCTGCAACAACAGAAGAAGAGGAGGAAGAAGAAGAAGATCGCGAGCAGCAAAGACGAACGCACGCGAGCGAGCAGCGAAGACGATGAGCAGCGAAGGGGAAGAGAGGGGAGCGCACCGTCCTTGAGCTTTTTGTTGCCTGGTGGTGGGGCCTAATTCTGGCGGGAGCTTCGAACTTAGAGGAGATTCTAGCGCATTTCGACACATTCAACCCTGCTCCCCCTAAGTAAGGAGCCGGGTTTCTGGGGGTCCCGCCATTTTAGTAGCCCCGACGGAGGGGACTCGGGAGCGGTCCTTTTCGATTATGAGGAGAAAATGTTGATCCTGTCAACTCAGCTTTTTTTTCTTTCCCACACAAAATGCAAAAAAACCATGAAAAAAGAGAAGGGAATATTCTGTCGCATATTCCCCTTTTTCGGAAGGAAAAACTTGTCAAATTTCGAAAAAGAAAAAAAGATAATTTTTTTTTGGTTGCATTTCCACTGGGATTATTTTAGAGGCAAGGGGGATTAACATTTTTTCTTACAAGCTTTTGTTTTACATTTTCAACAAGTTCTGCAAACTTGGTGCCATTTAATGCTAAATTCCTATAACATTGGGATGCTTGTATATGAGTAACAACATGATACATCTTAAGAAAAAACTTCACCAAAATGAGAAAAACAAAATTTAAAGGAATATTCTGTTGCAAGCTTCTTATTTTTGGTGAAAAAAATCCTTCCCCAAATTAATTTAAAACTTAGATGTGGAAAAAATATTTAGAATCACATAAATAAATTAGAGAATCATTAAAAATGAAGTATAAAATCATAATAAAAATGAATTATAAAATGATACTAAAAATGAATTATAAAATGATATTAAAAATGGATGTATTTGTATTATGATGATGTTAGGTTAAAAAGTTTGGAGCTGAGTTTTGCTGGGATGTTTTTAGGCGGAGATATTGGGATCAGTATTTTCTTTTCCCAGGAAAAAAAATTCATTTTTCAAAAGTAAAAGTGAGATTTTTTTAAATTTTTAGAGAAGATATAACTAAATTTTCTAAATTTCGCCAAAAATTTTATATCACCAATTTATTTTTTTTAAAAACCCTAATTAGGATCTTGACTGGGTAAGCCATAATAGCTTGACCAATGATGATTTTGTGTCTTTCCTTTTACCGCTGCAAATAATAGACCCTAAGTTCATTGCCAACATGGAAGAGGACTCAGAAGAAAGTACAAACAAGGACCCCACATAACAATTATAAAAGGGGAAAGGCAAGGGGCGTTTTGGGTTTGGGACTGGTTTGAACCTATCATGTGAGGTTAGTCTGGAGTAAGTTATGAAAGGGGATTAGGTGCCCCGACATAAGGACTTCTAACTAGATGGGTCCAAAGTGAGGGAGCACACAACAAAACGGAGGCAATGACTTCCATCCGTAGTTGATGGTAAGTCATCCATAGTTGATGGTAAAATTGACCAGCACCCACCAAGTGCACCATGAAGGATGAATGGTAAGTGGGAAGTGGTCAGGAAATAGTTTTCTGCTGGGTTCGAATTCCATAGCTAACCACCATGGTTAGCTCAGTTGCTTTTGTTTTTTTAACCTACCTACTAACAACCCACAAGCAGGTTAGCAGGTCGTTAGTAGGTAGGTAGTAAAATCAGCCCTTACCTATGTATAAACCATCTACTTGCCTAGTAGATACCTATTTTCCTAGCGACCTACCTATATTTGAGACCTATTTCCTACAGAATTGGTTACCAAAGTGAAACCAAATATTAACTAACTTGAGGTTCATCCACAACTGAGTAATAACAAGCATCATTTTTCTTCAAATGAAGTGATTTTGGGAGGTTTCAATCACCTGAAATTAGGAAAAAAATAGAAATTATTATTTTTTGATATAAATTGTCAGATTTTTACATTTGGTTTTCAGTGTGTAGCCATAAATATAACAGGTGGATTTTAAATTTTACTTCATCTTTGGTTTGTAGCCAGATTTGGCTAAATCTTCCTTGAGATGGTCACCCTTGTTTCAACATCTTCCTATTCATGATTGTCTTAGGCTATATTAAAGATTTCCTAAATAAAACTTTGGGACTCCCGGGTATGAGGGTGAAGGTTCAATACCCTCACCTACCCTAAACCCTCCACCTCCTCTGTCTCATCATCCACCTTTATTTAGGTTTTTTATAACCTTGGCCTCATGCTTTACAATGGGTAAAGCACACATGTGGGGCCAGAGTGAACCATCACCCACCAGCAAACCATCCACCAGATGCTCATTATAACTCAGTTGTGGATGAACCTTAACTGAGTTAATATTTGGTTTAACCTTTGTAACCAATTCTGTTGGAAATAGGCCTCATATATAGATAGGTAGATAGGTAGGTAGGAAAATAGGTAACTACTAGGTAAGTAGATGGTTTATACATAGACAAGGGCCGTTTTTACTACCTACCTGCTAACAACCCACTCGTGAGTTGTTAGTAGCTAGGTGGAAAGAAAAGCAACTGAGCTAACCACGATGGTTAGCTAGGGAACTGGAACCCAACGGAAAACTGTTTCCTGCCCACTTACCATTCATCCTTCATGGTGCGCTGGTGGGTGCTGTTTCGCTGTGGCCCACATTTGGGGGTGGGGATATCCCCAAAACTCGTGGGGCCAACATTGGCTAATTTCGTAGGCCCCTTATTTTGAGTATGCTCCCACGCTGGGGTCTTTAGTCTTCTTTCCCGTGCACTAAAGGACTTGTAAGTTTTTCTTTAGGGTTGTTGTGGCTACTAAGTACGGCCCTAAATGATTCACTGAGAGATGATAAAATATGAAAGCAAGTTGTGAAGGGTTTTGACTAGTGTTGTGTGGGTATTTGAATTTATAGAGAACCATCAGTTCTGGTTTTATTTTTTTTAATATTTCGAAATAAAAAACCACCGATTTAATCCTAAGAATTACCCTAACAATTGCCATTCGTCTCTTCTTATTTATAATAAGTGTTCTTTAGTATTTTTATTTTATTTTTAACTGGGTAAAGAACCTACCCACCTAGTCGGTAGCATCCAAAGAATTGACAAAACCTTTATAAATCAGGTATTTTATATTCAAAATTTAAGAACCTACCTTGACGATTGGGATTTCATCCTAGTAGGCTATCAATCCTAAAACCCTAAACCTGTTTAGGGTTAAAAACAGGAGAATAATAAAATCGTAATAAAACCATAAACCTACCTTACCTAGGCAATATAACTAATGACTCTCAAGGTGGATATTTGAGAATTGATATTTATGCAGAATAGATGGTTTTTAATTTTAAAAAACCAAATAAATTAGTAATCCAGGGCATCATTTTGACAATGAAATTGATAACTGATAGTCTTATTTCTTTTTTTTGAAATTTTTGAAATTGATATCTGTGTGGTCCAAAAAAACTGCTCAAAACATTTTTGGATAAAATAATAATAATAATAATAACCGATCAACATTGGTTGGGACTTTTAGACCTACATTTTTTTTTTCAGTTCTTCTTTGTCTGGCCTAGCTTGGAGCAAACATGTATGTAGACAAACCGACCATCCATCCTCCATGGGAAACCCAAGGAGGAAAACAAAAGCAAGAAACAAGGTGAACCCTCCACAAAGCAAGTGGCTCGCCATAAGAGATTGTAAAAAGATCACAACCAAGTCAAGAAAAGGGCATCAACTAAGCGGAGCTGAAATTGGACAATGAAGCAAAGCACATCAACACAAAAGACACAAGACCCTCAACCAGTAAATAACACAATAGAGTTATATCTGTAGAGTACTCTAAACTCAGGATTCAAACCCTGGGTTTCGACAAAACACAAGACCAATAAGGATCGGTTAGTAGGTAGTAAAAGGAGCCCTTGCCTGTGTATGTGTCATCTACGGACCTAGTAGTCACCTGTTTTTCCTACCTATCTACCTAGTAATACTGAAGACTTACTTCTGGCAAAATGGGGTTCCCAATGTGAAACCATATATTATTAACTCAGTTGAGGTTCATCCACAACTGTGTCAAAACAAGCATCCAATGGATGGTGTGCTAGTACATAGTTAACCACCATGGTTAGTTATGTAAAATGAATACAATGAAAAAAGTGTTTCATGTTTCACATTATGATCCATCTTGCATGATATGCTAGTCAGTGTTGGTTTCTCTATGGGCTCACATAAGTTGATACTTGTTTCATGTATACCCATTTCCAGCCCAGACAGAGTGAACCAAATGCCACCAATACATTATGCATTGGAAGCCGCCTGACATGACCCAATTGTGAATGAATGAACCCCACCTATGTTGATGTCTGGTTACACCATGGTAACCAATCCCAGAAACAATAGGCCAGGTAGGTAGGCAGGATAATACCTTGTTAGTAGAGATGCATTGCACATAGATGCTTAGGACAATAGGCTAGGGGGTTGAGCTCGCCCTAAACCCTAAACTGAGCTAACCACCTTGGTTGGCTAGGGAACTTGTATGATCTTGTGAAAATGTTTCCATTGCAACAGGTGTCAATGGGCTTGGGTGGATTAATAAGTACGAATCTTTTATGACTAAAATGTCTAGTTAGAAAACAATATCTCAGCAATATTGATTTAGGATATACTTGAAGGCTGTGAAAATGTATATATATCGGGATTTTTGTGGTGGTGAATTTTCGCCATTTTGCCAAAAATATTTTGGAAGATGAATACTCTGTCACAATTTTCCTTTTTTTTAATTAAAAAATCATCAGAAAATGTATTTTAAAATTGACAAAAGTCGTCACAATTGCCTACAAAGGGTGTTTATGATTTTCTGCTTTCATATTTTGAATGTCATCAAAGTTGGCTAAATTTATTAATGGATGATCACCACTTGAGCAACATCACAAAATTGGGTAAATTTATTTTTTATAAAAACAATGAGTCTGCTTGTGACGGTGGGAATTTCTTAGTAATTAGAGTAACTAAATTTTTTGCCAGCCAATCAATGGTCTGGGTGTGTCTGGTTCTTTGGATTTCTAAAACTTTCAGTTCCAGTCATTTTTCACAATGAATTTAAAGCCAATCCAGTTTAAGACAAGATTTTAGTTTAACTTGTCCAAAATGTAGGGGTCAATTTTATTTTTTTTGAAAAATAAATTCATATTTATATACCTAGAGAACCTGAGCCTTTTTTAAATGGGCCTTTTAAAATTGGCTTCAGGTTTTAATTTAATGTAAAAAAAAACACTGATTCTCCAATCAGGTTCCAACGACAATTTCAAGGAAACTTGAAACCTTATAACCATGAGGGATGAATCTTAAGTGGTCAGGAAACAGTTTTCTGTTGGCTTCCAGTTCCCTAACTAACTATGGTGGTTAGCTCTGTTGCTTTTTTTTTTTTTGTTAAACCTAGCTACTAACAACCCACAAGCAGGCTAGCTGGTTGTTAGTTGGTAGGTAATAAAAACAGCCTTTTTCCTATGGATAAACCATCTACTTACCTAGTAGTTACCCATTTTCCTACCTATCTACCTATATGTTGAGACCTCTTTCCTACGGAATTAGTTACCAAGGTGAAACCAAATATGAACTGGGTTATGATTCATCCACAAGTGAGTAATAACAGGCATCCAATGGATGGTGTGCTAGTGGGTGCTGGTTCACTGTGGCTGGTTATCCTAAACCCCTTTTGTATGTAACACTTAAAGCTTTTCTTTAAAATTCAGTTTTCAATTGCAATGAGGGAAGAAATCTGTATGACTATTTAAGCTATTATTTTAGCTTCTTTTTTAAGCTCAGCAACATGTATTGAAAACACCTTATGTGTTCTCTACCTACCCAGCAAAGTAATTCAATATATTTACATGCCTCCGTGCCTTGGAATCCAACAAAATAACTCAAGCTCTAAAACCCTCACATGGGTTCTCAGATTCAGTAGTTGGAAAAACCAACCCTTTTTTGTAATGGGTGAATATTGGGATATTCTTGGGTCAGGTATTTTTTAAATTAATATTCCTTATTCATAATATGCAGATTTTGTCAAATATAATACTCGACAAAATTGAAAAATAGGGGGCTATTATTTTGAAATGAAAATTGATACTAAGCAGGTCAATTAAAATTTCAATTTTCAATTATTTGGTAGCTTGTGTGACATAATGTTTTTTCCAATACCATACCCAGTCAGGTATTGAAATAAATAAATATCCAACTAACACTGGTCCATACTCAGTTTCACATTATTTAAAACCTCTATTACTTCACCTTAAACCCTAAACCCTAGTTCGCACTAAGTAGAGGAGGCCAGTGGAGATGATCTCATAAGAGCAGTGATTAGTGCAATTTGGCCATGCTTCTTCTTGGGAAATAAGGCGAGCATCCTGGTATTATTATTATTATTATTAGTGAAACAAATTATTAGATTTTTATTTTTATTATTATTCATAAAAACATTGTCCAGCAAACAAGAAACTAGCAGAAAGGCTAATTCTAACTTACTGTCCCCTAATACAAAGCCACTAAGCCCTGTTTTAAAGCCAATGGTGCGGTCCCATCTCAACAAAATATGAATTTTGATCAAAACTTGTCTCCTTGAAAACATTTCTTTTGCATTTTGTTTGTGGACAGAATGCACCCAACTGCTCTAAACTATGTGGTGTCCTTGAAACCAGGGTGTTTTTTTTTTTTTTTTCCTCAAATTTGTGATATTGCTAAAGTGATCATCAGATTCATAAGAGTATTTAATCAAATTTGGTAATTTTCAAAATATGAAGTAAGAAAATCTTAAGCACCTTTCATGTTGTAGTTAGTTGTGATGAATTTTGGCAACTTTTTTTTCTTTTTTTCTTTTTTTCCCAAAAGCAGGGAATTTTTAATGGAATTTTTTTTCATAATAATTTTTCACAAAATGGAAATTTTTCTGCCCAAAAACAACTCCTTGATACCCATCAGGGTTTGGTGCAGTTTCTAATACCCACCCAACGCTGGTAGCTACCCAAGTATATAGCAGACCCCCAACTCTTTGTTATTTTTGACAGGATTGTAAACATAATAATTCTAAAAGCATTTGCAAATTATAATTACCTACCAGCTGGTAATTGCCAATAACAACCTGCAATCATTTTATTTTATTTTTCTATTTTTTTATTTAAGAAAAAGGAGTTCGTAGGGAAAAAAACAATTCTTTCCAAGTTGTTCTTTAAAAAATTTCACAAAATAGCAAAAAACAATTGTCACTAAAAAAATCACTACCTTCAATCGCATAACTGAGGTCTTAGGGCTATCAACTTATGTTAGTATCCGAGAGGAGGAAGGTGCAAAGGATGATATTGGAGTTTGATGGTTTTTTTCCTTTTGTTTAATTCAAGTGTGAATCAAGGGAAGATTTGGCATTTGTTGTTGTCAAAGAGGGACAGTCCTTATCTCAGTTTGGTGGCACACATTGCATGTCATGGTGGGATTATGACTTTGGCTCTTTAGCTTTCGAAGACAATTCATGGCTAAAAAGCAAGTGCCATGCAACCCATCAACTAAAGAGACAATCGTTTTCATGAGGTGCTGTACCAATCTCAATGCAAAAAGAAAAAATTGCAACAGTGTGTAATTTCACACCAACTCAAACTTCAAACCTGTAAACAATTCTTGCATGAATTAGTGAAAGTTTAGTAATTGAAACATAAGTTTTCTTATGTTGATAAGGTTTTACAATGTTTTTGTTTGATAAGGTGAGGAAAGTTTGGATGCATCATGGGTTGAATACTATATATGGAAATAAGATTGTATGGTGGCTCTACATTACACCATAACCCTACATAACAAATAGTTAAAGAGGGTGAGGCCTCTCTTTGAAAGAAACACACAAAGTAATATAGTTTGTGAAAAGAGGTACTACCCTGTTTCAAGCCGTATGAGATGCTACCAATGCATACCGTGTTTGATAATAAATTGAAACATTTGTTTTCATACATTTGTTGTGCTTAAATTTTTTTGAGATTTTGTATTGCCTCAGGCCAGAGTGAACCAACACCCACCAGTGCACCAATGTGGATGGATGGTGCACTCATGGGTGCACCTTTTTCATCCCTCCCTGTCCCTGGGCTAACCAAGGTGGCTAACTCAAGTTGACCTTTTTTTTTTCTTTCCTCAGCCCAGGTTGGTTTCTTTTTTGGAGAAACCTTTTTTTTTTCTCACCCCCCACGCCTGCCCAGGTCTCACCTACCTACATTTAAACGACTGCCTATGCACCCTGGCCTCCCCCTTCCCCTACCTACCTACCCGCCCACCTACCTATTTACCTATGTACCTACACATTAAATCTCACCAAGGCAATGACAATGCAAGTCGATAAGGTATTATACAATATACCAAGGAGGTTGCTTTGTTTTCCTTCCTACCTACTATATGTTATAATTTCTGCATATTGGTCCCTACTAGACCATGTAACTTTATGACTATGAAAAACAATGTTACATTGACCCAACTAAAGGTATTGCAACTAAACTGAATTCTTTTCTATAGCTTTATAAAATTCAACAATTAAATCACATATGAAGGTATTACAAATGAACTTGATATCTTTACTCAAGCCACATCAATTCACTGATGTAACCATTCTTGCAATACCCTTATTAAACTTCCTCACAATTATTAGATTTCGAACTCATGTCATACCTTTAGCACAACTTGCAAAATTAATTAATCATCATATTGCCCTCATAAAGGTATTGCACACCCACTACATGATTTTATTGAAATGCAATATTGACAGGGCAAAAGAAAATTATTATATTGCACCTTATTTTATTTTTCAATACCCTCATTAGATTAATGCATGAACACAACAAATTTTACTACAATACAATACTTTCAATTCTAGTAAACTACTTTCATTTCATCTAATTGAACAATGCAATACCCCAAGGACACATTGGAAATAACATATCCAACCTTATGCCCATATGCATTACCCTCTTCAAGGTAATGCAAATGCATTGGATCATTTTATTGTTTTGCAATAAACAAATAGGCCTAGTTGTAACTATTTTATTTCATTTATTTCATCTTTACAACACCTTGTGGACAAACTGACAATATAATAGCCAACCCAATTCACACATGCATTATTTTCATCAAAGTAATGCAAATGCAATGGATTATTTTGTTGTTATGCAATACTCATGCCCAAAACAATATATTTCACCTCATTTGATTAAAAAATGCAAGTACTAGATTATTTTGGTCTTATGCAATACCCTCATGCTTAGGTTATATTTCATATCATCTAATTGAACAATGCAATACCCTATGGACACATTGACAATATCATATCCAACCAATTCACAGATGCATTACTTTCATCAAGGTGTTGCAATGCTCCAAGGACAAAACACAAATATCATATCCAACCATATTCAAATTTACATTACCTTCATTCGTGTTTCACAATACCCTTAGGCCAATTGAAATTATTTCATTTTATCTAGTTCAAGAATGAAATATCCTAAAGACATATTAGAAATAACTTATGTTGACCCTATATGCAATACTTTAATATGGGTGTTAACCAATATTTAATTGTGGCCTCACATAATACTAAGGTAAAGAAACCTAGTTCAATTGCAATACCCTTATTTGGTTATCCTATTCCTATTGGGGTTAAACATTATGATCTTGGGTGTATTAAGGTTAAGTTTAGGGTATTGCATGGACCAAAAAACAATCAAAGCCTATGCAATATCGTTTTGGGTATATTAAGTTTAAGGATATGATTGATGGAATTTTAGTTTTTTTGGTCCCAAGGGTATTGCATAGTGAAAATGTAAATGCAATACCATCATCATGCACATATAAACTATCTCAAAATTCTAACAATGAATAAGGGATTTTTTTACGATGAAAGTATTGCACAAAATCATGCCTTCAAGCTTTAATGCAACTTTCACAAATGTTTGGACTACAATTGCAATATCTTCACATACTAGCAACACGTCCAATCAATTTTTTGTTCAATGCAAGATCCACATACACTATATATGGATCTTAATAACCTTGTTTTTGTACAAATAAAATTCAAAATTTTTATAGTAGGTATCTTTACATACATTCATTTCAAATGCCAATGGGCTATATCCATGGAGGCTAAATTAATTTACAAAAATGTGACATGGAAAAATTCATGGATGTCATACACATGATACAAAACATGTATTAGTCCAAAAATGCAATGTCAAGCTAATTGCTTTCACCTTCACTTTTACTAAAACTCTCACTAATAGATTTCAATGACAATCCATTTGCATTCTAATAGTGTGTCGTTGCATTATGTGCAAATTGAACATATTGTCAGGTGTATATTTGCTAGTTTACCAAAATTATCTTCACCAAATCAACTATGAAAGCTTCCTTGGTGGTACCTTGAATCCTAAAGTGGACATACACACAAAACAATGAATATAATTTTAGAAACACATGTTTAAAGCACAATGCAGATTTGAAATTAAAATTGAATGTGATAGAATTTACTGGCCATGAATCATCTCCAATTCATGGTGATTCACAAATCAATTGATCTCCTTTTCACGCTTTTTCTTGGATGAAGATCTTATCCAATTTTGGCTATCCTAAACATCTTTAAGGCCCTTTGCATAAGAGACCTTCCTAGTCCAAATTAAACCAACAAGATTCTCATCCCTTTTTAATTTGGTCATTACATGGGGAAAATACCCCACACCCCATGTTGGAATGCATTATAAAGTGAGCAACTTGGAAACGACTCTTACCAATGTGGGCATCAACGTCGATTTTATTCATAATCCATCATTTCACAAGTGATCCCACTTGCATGTGGCATGGGTCTTTGCATGTAGTATGGGTCTTTGTTCAAGCAATTGCCCAACACACAAAAAAGGCATTTACCTTTTCCCCCACACACAAAAAACAAAAAAATAATAATAATGAAACTAAAAACCCCAAAAATGGTATTGAGAGAGCCAAAAGAAGAAAAAAGAAAACCATCGAGAAAAATAGAGATAAATAAGTTTTTAAAAAATTACAGGAAAACAAAAAATCAAAAACAAGATAAACAACAAAATTGAAAACACAAAAAAAAGAAACCAAAAAAACAGAAATTTTCCAACCCTCAAAAATTTATTAAAAAAAGCATTTCAAATAACAAGAAAAAAAACAAGAGAGAAATATTTTTCTTAAGGAGTACAGAAAATGAAAACCAGAAATTAAACAAGAAATATAAAACCAAAATTTTCAAGAAGTACGGGAAAAAAAAAAGGGAAAAAATCCAGGAAAACAATTTTTTTAAAACTCCAAAAAAA
>Ga0116229_10002239_pt1 | contig 31165 bp, 21 predicted proteins | sample S1TSphgellanicum_3_FD_87313 | JGI IMG/M metagenome (GOLD analysis project Ga0116229, IMG submission 87313) | Host-associated microbial communities from peat moss isolated from Minnesota, USA - S1T2_Fc - Sphagnum magellanicum MG | ecosystem: Host-associated > Plants > Peat moss > Unclassified...
CGAGGTGTTTTGGGCCTTGCTGTCGAGCTCTAAACATTCGGGAGTCCCGGAGGACTCCAAACCTCCAACTTTTCCAAGTGTTGGGCTTCACCCCCACACTTGGCCAAAGTGGGGTTGCGACACCAAAGATTTGGAAAATGTATAAAGGAATTAGAAAAAAGAAAAAGGAGAATTTATAGGATGTCAAGTTAATTCAAGCTAGATGTCAAAATCTCTCCATGTCAAAAATTGATTACTTGTAGTAGGTCAACTATATTTTTCCATGTCAAAAACCGCTTGTTTACACTAGGTTGGCCATGGTGATAGGAAGTGTGGGTTGAAGGGGTGGAAATCAAGAAGTAACTAAGCCTACGGCTACCACCCAATTCAAGATGAAAAATGGTTGCATCTTTTGTAATAAGATTGAAATTTTTTGATGAAAAAAAAAAACCAAAACAAAAAGATGAAAGCCCTTTGGCCTTTTTAAGCTCCAAATGGCATTGGCATAATCATGTAAAACCACATCAACCTATTTATGTAGACATTCAAATACCTTAATTGCTAAAAGGAAGAATTGATCAATGAGGTGTTGGTTGTGATAGTTCCTTTCTTTGGTTTGAAACACATCAGAAGTAACAAATCCTTGACTTGTGCAAGATCAAATAAATAAATCTATCTGGGTTGGGTTAGCAATGACAATATTGGCCAAGGTGCAAATGGTATCTTTGGTGAACACAATTTTAACTCGTCAACAAGAGGAATTGAATGTGGTTGAAAGAAGTGCATGTGGTTGTTTTTGTCCCACGTGGAAGCCACCATTTTGTGCAATGGTAGCAAAGGTGTTGTGAACTACATCATGGGTTCCTGTGCACTTGTTGCCATGAATGCAATGTAAGAAGTGGATACCCATAAGGTCAATGGGATGTGTGCATATGTAATTGTGGGATGGGGTAGTCCAAGTCATGTTCAAAGTGCTATGAAAAAAACTAAACAAAACAATCGAAAGGCTAGGAAGACTAGTTGAGATGTAAACTAAATGCCCACCCTTAGGCTAGAACATGATAAAATTCAAGCACAATGGGCCTTAGATATCTTGTCAAAGTACATATAAAAAGACTAAAAGTCTTCCATAATATGGATCTGGATTTTTTATTACATGTTTTAACTACATCTAACAATGTATTGAAAAAACATGATCTTTTTTTGTTTTTGCATGTAAACTTGCATTTTTTTGCATGTTTCTTGAACTTATTCTTAATTGTTTATGCAATCTTGAAAATGCTTCGAGACCATTACATGGCACCCCAATTCTTTTAGTACCAACTATGCCATCTTAAGAATTGACTTGATAATATTTGAAACCAATGGTTAACTTTAGCCAAATTACATTAGAACTATGTTATTAAAAAAAAAATCTACTATAACAGAATGGTTCAAGACCAAATTCTAACACAAGGTACTAATATTTATATTGCCATTGAAGCCATCCTAAGAACCTTTATTTGTTTGGCCCAACCAGAATGATACAAGACCAAATTATAACACAAGTCAATTTTGCTAACATAGTCATGGCATCAAGACATTGATGAAAGACTAACTTCAATGAGAGCACATGCACATTCAAGGCTTCTATCCATTGTCTCTTGTTGTTCTTATAATTGTACATGAATTTAATGTATTGAAAGGAAAACAATGAAAGCCATTTTGGTTTGGCATTAATATACCCCACCAATTTAATAAATGAAAGTAAATCACTTGCACTTGTGCAAGTATCTTAAACTATGTCCATAAATCATGGGTCTTCTAACAATTATGTTAGATTATGAAATATACTTCAACACCAAGATAATGCTTCATAACCATTATTTTATGTTGCCAAGAATAACAAATATTCTAACACCTATATGCTATCAAAAACTCTTTTTATTCAAAGATAGAAGTTTCAAACAATGCAATGTATCTTGCATAAGACTTGCAAAAGGCCTTAACATTCCAATGTTATTTGCATAAGTACACAATGTTGCTTGAAATCCCTAGTAGTCCAATATGGCTTGTAAAAGTCCCTAATAATGTAATTGTTTGCAACAATCCCTAATGGTGTAGATGTTCCAAGAAGAATCTTGAAGTTGGACCATTTTTGCCCAATGAGTTATTCAAATGGAAGAAAACATGCATGAGCTAGGGGTGGTAAAAGATCACATGCCACTTTGAAATGTTGTTGTGTTAAAGGTTCAAGAAGGAAGGGACGTTGATCAACGTTAGGTTTATGGGTTTAGGGTTTAAGGTTTTCACAATCACGTGCGTGCCCCATCTTACATTATTTTCAAAAGAAAAAATTAATGCAATGGTTAAAATCTCCTTTATAGCCCAAATGTCTTGGTTTCAAAGTATTTCTTGAATTTCTTTTCATCCATAAACAAAATGGATGGAAATAAATTGCCCTTTGACAACTTTTTTAAATTAGTTGCCTAAGAATAAATTTTAAAAAGAAAACCATGTTTTTGAGGGAGCAAAGGCTTAAATTGCTTCGAAGAACAATCATGTTCCAAAAGGAAAAGGGGTTTAAATTGTTCTTCAAGGAACGACCATGTTTTTAGGGGAAAAAAAACTTTTTCTCCTTAAGGACATGATTATTCCATAGGGAGAAAAAGGCTTAAATTGCTTATTGGGGCAATTTAAACTCCTTCTCCTCGAGGACATGATTGTTCCTTGGGAAAAAAAAGGTTTAAGTTGTTGCCTAGTGCAACTTAAGCTCTTCCTCGAGGACATGATTGTTCCTCAGGGAAAAAAAAGGCTTAAGTTGTTCCTTGCCTTTTTTCCCCCAAGGAACAATAATATCCTTGGGGAGAAAAAGCTTAAATTGCTTTAGGGAGTAACCATATGCATGGGGAGCAAGGGCTTAAATTGCCCAGGGAATAGCCATGTTCCTTGGGGAACAAATGTGTTCAAATTTTGTTCAATTGTAACTTTTGCATATGAATTTTGATTGAAATGTTTTGAACTACAAAGTTGTAGCTCTCTTCTAAACCTTTCCAATGATAGGTTGCAAGACTATATAAAAACAAACATGAAATAGTCCTGATTACAAAATTATTCTAAACATATGTTTTTTCAGGGAACTTTGGCCTTTCCCTAGAGAAAGTACATTGGTCCCTAAGGAAGGTGACCTTCTCCCTAAGGAACTTGGGCCCTTCCGCAAGGAAAATTCATTGCTCTTTGGGGAAGTTGTTTTTTCCACTAAAGAACATTTTTTATTCCATGAGGAACTTGCTTGGGATTGACATTTAATCTTTTTTTTCCTCGGAGAAATTACTTCCTAAGGGCAACTAACTTAAAAAAACTACTCAAATGTCCTATGAATTTTTTCATCCATTTGTTTGTTGGAAAAAAAATTGAGAAACTGATTGAACCCTAAACCTTTGGGTTAAAAGGAGGGTTCTAACCATTACATCACATGTTTTTAAAAAAAAAAACTATTATGTAAGAAAGATACTCACAACATTTCATTGTGTGGGTACAATAAAAAAAAATCTGATTTTTTTCATGTTGGGCATTGTATTGCACATGCATTGAACCCATTGCTGCATTTAACTCGTTGTTACTATTTAGTATTTGCCTACAGACAGCAGGCTTCAACTAAAGTAATTCTATTAGGTCGTTTTTTCAACAGGCTATGACCTTGCCAGCTCCTCCTCTTCTCCAGTATTTGTTTTCATGATGAAATTTCAATCACTGGGCGATAATAAAAAGGGGGTGTGAAAGCCCCCAAGGATTTCTTGAGAAAATTTTGACCAAAGTCACCATGTTTCAAGGTAGAAAGTTCTCAGGTTGCCATATTTAGAGATTGGCTTTTATCTTTTTGCTAGAACATAGTGGGAATCCTAAAAAAATTCAACTTAGGTCTCTGGCCTGTAACCAAATTTGGCTAGGCCCTTTTGAAAATAATAGCCAGCCCACCTACCTCACAAAATTGACAAACAAAATCCCAGCACTGCCGACAGTTTAGTAGCTAAACTAAGTTCCATTTGATGGTAATAAATCAGATTTGAAGAAAATAGAAAATGTGGGTCATCTGTTGATTAGATTTTGCAGGCCTCCCTTAAATAAAAAGGGAGGTTTTAAAGGGAATTACCATCCTAAAGTGCCTCAAGAGTCTGGAAGCGATGTTTCAAACTGCTTTAGAAACCCATCAGAAGAAGCAATGCAGAAAACTGAAGACAAAGAAGAGAAAGAGACGCACGCACATAGATGGTCATTGACAGGGTAGAAATTCAACCATAGAAGGTGTGAAAGAAGTTGGAGACCAAATAAAGACTATGGATAATGCCTTGAAAGGATGATACAGAAAGGAATGCTGCCAAAGAACAAGCTTGAGAGGACACCCCTAGAAGCTATTCCACATTTTACTTCAGTATTTATTTCAGTATAGATGATAGACAAGATATCATACATTTACTGATGTGGTCTAATTGTGGCCTCGTTCTAGGGCAATTTATTTCAGTATAGATGATAGACAAGATATCATACATTCACTGATGTGGTCTAATTGTGGCCTCGTTCTAGGGGGGTTTCTAGTCAGGCACAAACAGAGATGCCGGTGCAGACAACCTGATTGAGGACACTTGACTTGATTAACATATAGAGTGAATCCCATAAGATATAATGCACAATTGAACTACATGACAAATTTTCAGAATACTTTGTTCTAACTATTGTATAGCCACAAAATACAAGACTGTCGTCTCTGAAATTTTGATCATGGGTCTTCTAGACTGTCTTGAACTCAGGAGCTCAAGAATCAATCTATTCAAACGTGTTTCAACCATTGAACATTCAGGCTCATATCTCTGTGACTACTACCACTCAATAATAGTATACAAAGTTATATAACTGTGCATATTGTGGATCTAATGCTTACAACTTGTTTGGAAACCCAGAATGTTTCCAATCTACAGTACTATGATAATTGAAGGAGGACCTCCCATGTCTACAACTTCAGCCCAAGGCTCCAATTCCTAGAACATTGAAATTTGGCTTCCTGCTTCAGAAGCTGGGCTCTGGAAAGTTGTATCCCAGGTGACTTTGTTGCTCAATCCTCATTAAAATCCACTGAATCAGTCACTTTGTTAGCAAAGTGACTCAGCTCAGCCAGTTGCCCTGCATCACAGCTGGGTCAACTGAGTACAACTCAGATGTAGTAGTTTTACTTTTAACAACCAGCTCAGGAAATTGCCCCAATACTGCAGGGCCAACTAATTATTGCTCAAAAAAAGCAGATTGCTGCTTGATGTGGACAATGTCGCAGTTCATCTGGGAGAGAGTACACAAATTATCTGGTTGATTCCATGCCCAATCTCATTTGATCATGCTAAAATGTGACACCTGTCTAGGATCTGTACATTGGACCTCTATCCTCTGTCTAGACTGTTAGAAATTTGCCTACTTCTTGGCATGCAAAATGCTTAAAACATTGATACTCAAACTCACAACAGCAAGATGAATGAATGCCTCAGAGAAAAAAAGACACCCAAGTTTGTTCAACAAGTTCAGCAAGAAAAAACTTTGTAATTCTTTTGCTTTCTGGTCTAGACCTCTAACATTCACCTTAATTAGTGCAAAGCCACTGCACCAATTTGGAAATCTCCTAATACCATGCATGCCACCTGTATATTGACAACACTTGTTTGAATGTTGACACACATGAATGAGTCTGTTTCAAAACAACAGGCAAATCTGACATGGACCATAATTGCACCAAATTCAAACAAAGTTATGCACCTTTCTCCACATAACAGACTTCGGGATAGATTAGCACTTCTCTTTCATGACAGAGACCTGATGGAAAGGAGTCATGGTTGAAGATCAACTCCCATGAACTCGCCATATCTTAACCCCAAGCCATGGAACATGCATAGTTGACCACCAACTTTCCATCAATGCCAAAATTCTGCACACGCTGAATTTTTCATCATGAAATAGTAATGAAAAGCGTCTCTGGAGTGAAAAAACTATTTACAAATAGTCATTGGACAAGTTGTTAGGGTCTGGAAGTTTGGACTCACCTCAAATAAGTCCCAAATATTTTCATCTGGGTTGGGTGAGAAACCACTGTTAATATACACAAACTGCATCCAATCAACCAGAAAACCTCTTCAAGAGTGCAGTGTGAATTTCCATACTAGGAAATGTTAGGCTGAAAGGCCCCAAACAGAGACATGTCATCCATTCTGTAAAACCTGGGCCACAAATTTGTATCCAAAACACTAACTTATGCTTCATGGCCAAGGAAACCTAATTTCAGCAATGAATGACTAGATCAAATAAAAAGAGATGCAGAAGAATACAGCTATGGGATCAGAAACAGCCACACTGTTTAAAATCCTTCTCTGGTTAAGATTGCAAAGTGTTCAGTGTTCATTCTGCAACATGCAAAAACAATACCATCAGATTTTTCCATATGGATAACACTGAAAACATGGATTGTGCGGTAATTGAATGTGTGACAAATTTTCACTCACCAAAGTCTCACGATGTACTTGTTTGCGTAAAAACTCGATCACTTTTGCAAATTTCTCAACACCACCAATCTATAAACACCAAAATTCATGTCATGCTTGGGAACAGGATGAAATTACTGATGTGAGAGAACCTTGGTCATATTTCAGGAGATGAATACAAAAAAACTGACATTCTTACCCACCTTGAATTTGGATTGCTTGAGAATTGGTGCATCTCCAATAGCCTTGAAGAACACCACCACTGAACATAACCACATTGTATGAAGACAAAACTCGACAGAAAGAAGATACATCTTCAATCCTACATAGTGTTTTAATTTCACAGATGACCACGGCAGACTACTACTGAATATGCATGAAACATCCTCATAATTTTGATGCCCTTACTTAGTAGTACATCAAAGTTTCCTTGAGTCCACACCATAAAACGCAAATGATTCATACGCTGTCGACGTTCGTTTTGATGTACACGATTTGGACCCATGGATCATGTGGTTACCATCTTTTTCATTGCAAAGCTAGTCGTTACAAGACTCGCGCCTTTTTTGATGCGAGAATGAAGAGCTTCAGGGCTACAGAGCATTCAATACCTTTACGGGCGGCAGGTGCTGACGACGCATCGGCCATAAACTATCTCAGATTTCAGGAAAGCGGTCACACTTGGATCTACAATCTGCAGAAATACATTCGGCACGAAGAAGTGAAGAAACAAAACCGCTGGCACAACTGAATTCCAGTCACAAGCCGGAAGAGAAAAAAGAATGCCGCGCAAAATAATTCCAGTAATCAGATGAGATGAAAGGGGCCAACAAAGTGCACCTGCAGACTATTTGGAATATGCCAAAATGAACCGACCCAGCGACAAGATCTCCCAGCGACAACGTCTCTCGTGAACACTAGAAAGCTTTCCCGTGACTTCGTGTGAAGAAAGAAAACGCCCATGAGAGATCCACCTAGCCCTAAGATCATCCATTTCCCGACGTCAGTGCTGTCCAATTTTGACCCAGAACATTCACCATCGTCCATCATCCATCCCCGGCTGTAGCTCTTCAGAAAACACCTAAACGACGTCCCTCCTAATTCAGTTTCAATTGGGGGGAGTAGAAGTCTCGTGTTTTGAAGAACCTTTAGGATCTTAGCGCATGGAAGTTTGATATCAACAAGTCCTTCACAATCATCAGTCACAGCCATTCTACAAGCACTAGCCAAGGCACCAGTATACCTTACGACGAGCACGGGATGCACCTGAATTTCGAAACTTGGACAATTTGTAGTCAGATTGGGAATCAGAGTTAAGATTCTTAGAAAGCTTCCTCTAAGCCTGGGAACAGGCTCCTTGAATTTTTTGCAAAGGGCTTCCTCGAAATATAATGCGACGATGTCAAGCTGTAAAATTTCAGAAAAACTTGCAGGCCCTTTTCGCATTGTTTTGGGTACCTTTGGAAGGGAGATTTCTTAAATATTTCCGGAAATTGTTGTGTCCAAAATGTTTGTGCAACATGGCGAGGGGTCTTGTTGAGTCATCAGGTATGACCACATCTTTGCCACATTTACAGACTCATAACAAAATACATTCGTGTGTACATACGTCATTGAGTATCTCCATTGAATGCTCTCTGGTTTATATACGAGCTTATACTGTTGTTATACCTTGGATCAATTTGTGTTGACCATCTTACAGGATAGAAGAACATAAGTGTTGTTGAACATGACAATTCAAACGATGACATCTGCACCAATGCCATCATCAGGGACTGGTGAAAGAGTTGAAATGGTGCAAGAGCCACCAAAGGTCCTTCAAGGATCTGAGTTCATATGGAAAGAGGGTGTGCCAATACCCAGAGTTTATTTCATGCCCACTTTGGTTGATATGTTGGTGCCCATCATGGCCACTCAATATCCTCAGTTTCCAAGATTGGATGATGTACCCAGAGCAAGTAGAGATAGGATTGTCTCTCAGCTTGCATTAGACCTCCCTTTGGCCCTTGTTGCTCATGTAAGTATGTTTCAGCTTCTTCACAAGAAAACAGAGTAGTGGGAAGGAACTAGGATCAGAGATGAAAAATGCTATTCAACTTTGAGCATCATAGGAACTTCACAATTTCCAAGATCCTTCTTGAAGTCATAGCAGTGTGGCTAACCATTTTTGAGTAATGCATGCAAATAGGTTAAATGCCATTGAGCAATGTACTAACTTCTGAAAGGATATTGGAGAACAGAGGATACATGAGGAGTTTTATTGGAAAAAGCGGGCTAGTTTAATATGGTGCAACTGTGATATAGCTGCTCATGGTAACTCTTGGAAGCAATTGTTTTTTGAGCGGAATCTCAGTGATTATCTTGAAAGGTCTTGTTCCTTTCATGCATTCTATTTTTGTCCAGTTTGTTTATACTATTTGTATGTGCCACTGGGAGTTGTAAACTTCTGTTCTAAGTGATGACACAAGCAACAGCAAAGATAATAAATGTTGGAGTAAAATCTTAGCACATAAAATTAACTTGGAAAACAGCAGTGGATGGAAGCATTGGGCAGGTTTGTGCTGACAAAGGAGAGGGAAGAGGAGCTGAAGGAGATACTGGAGATGAGTGCCCCCTACATTCACAACATATACTGCTCCAAGCTTCCTTCACACCTCCAGTACCTCATCCTCCTCGACATGATACCCATGTCTGTTGGTTTCTTTCCCTCCCCTGACTTTACAGCTGCTTGGTCCATACTTTCCTGATTGATGGTGGGGTTACCTTCCCAACAAATGGGAAACACCTAGTGTCGCTGCCCCCTGCCACCATGAGTTTAGTTCTTTGGATTATGAAGCAATGGCAACAGAAGCAAATACACACCCAGAAATGCAATACTTTGAAACTGTGAATTGCATATGTAATATGTTCTACTAACACTGTCAATCATATTCTGGGACTGGATTATAAAGAATCCTCTGTTCCTTATCTTGGAGAGAAATTTTTTTGAGGCAACAGGGATTTATCAGCTGTGAAAATAGAATACGGAGACCCCAACTCATGTATGGACTATGACATTGAGCATTATGGCATGAAACGTTCAGATTGCTTATCCTTATCAGCTGCGCTATCAGCTGCTTTCACCCTCTCTGAGCTGAACTTGTCATCCAATTTAATCACTGATAAGAAGGTGATCAACATAATCCGGAAATACTGGAAATTCAGTACATTTAAGAGAAACACAAAGGTTGAGATGCCACCCATGAGTTCAGAAATGTATTTGAAGTCATGTGTTCCAGACCATCAATTATACCATTCCATGTGGGATGGCTTGTTTAGAGCAAAATTTACCTTTGCATGATTAGATGTGTCTTTCAACTTTGTTGTGTTGATGGTTGTAGGGTGGTCTGGATGTTGGGATGTTCGCCTCCTGGAAACCAGGTTGAGATCATTTGCACTGGAATGGCAGCAAATCCCACCATTGTCTCTCTGGATCTCTCACACAACCTTATTTCAGATGTGGGCTGTGTTGCTTTGCAAAAAGTTTTGGAGGCTAAAAACACTGTCCTGATGTTCCTAAACCTTTGCAACAACAAAATTCATGGGATTGGTAAGAACTCTTTGGGTATTATTTGGGTGCCTGCAAATCAAAACCATGAGTATTTTTTTTCTAGAATGCAATTATTTTCTAGAAGACAACCATGATCTGTTAACTTAATTTTCTAAACCTGCTCATCATCAAAGACAAAATTCTTGAAACATCAAAATTGGGCAAAAACCTGAATCACACAGGTTTCTAGAATTAAAGAAAAATAGAACAGGTATGCAGGGACTAGGGCATTGGGGTTCGGCATTCGTTTGAATACAGCCCTCTTGCATTTAAACTTACGACACAATGACCTCGCTGACTATGGAGGCCACCGCATTTTTGACTATATGATGGACAACCAAACAATCCAAGTATTGAATGACTTCTTTTCTTTTTACTTCCCCCCAAATGTTGAAAGTTATCACATAAGAGCTTTTTTCCAGATCCCTAGCACAGACTTGGAATTTATGTGTGGCTAATATGTGAGGCACTCCTCCACATGTAAGTGTGAATACCCTTCTCAGATAAGAGATAGATGAAGAGGGGAATTTCATTAATCTACCACACACAAAGAGTCAAGAGAAATTAGATGTATTATAAAGTATTTTTTACATGGTGTTACAATTTATCTGACTACTTACAACTACACAATTCTGCAGAAACTGAGCATGTCAAGTTGTGGATTGAATGAGGAGAGTGTTGAGGCTTTATCAAAAGTGCTTCACTTACCTCAGTCTGCACTCACCTCATTGGATGCCTCTGCAAATCCTGGCATTGGACCTGCTGGTGGACAGATTATATACAATGGCCTTGTCTGTAACTCCTTTCAATGCTGTCTTTCCAGTGTTCGGCGGTTCTCACTTTTCATGAGAAGCGCCGGTTCCGGTCATTAACCTAGTTTTAAAGAATCAGGCAGGTTCTTTTGAATTTTTGAAAGCCTCTTAAGAGAACCGGTCAGGGTTTCAAGCATTTGAAAAACAAACTCCCTGTCCGGTTCTCACACTGCCAGTTCTGACAAATTTGTGAACCAGTGGTTTTCAAAGGCGATTCCCACAACTCAGTTATAGTATATATATATATATATATATATATATGAGATTTTTTTTGTAATTCACAAAAATAAAAATAATCCTAACTTAAATAATTTCCTAACCTAAAACCTAGCTTAATAGGCCTTACCACCCGCCCTACACCCTAGATGCTTACAGAGACCCTTATTACAAAGAACGAGAACTGGGTTGTCCTAATACCCAAAGTGGTCTTCATTTTTGTCATTAAGATACCCTCAACCCAGTGAGAACCAGCAGGTCAGTTTTCACTCAAAGTATCACCATTTTGTGATACCCACCAGTTCTCACTTTGAGAACCGGAATGAAAACCTCACTTTTGAGAACCACACAAACACTGGTCTTTACATATTTGGCTGGGTTTGTAAAACAATCAGTTAGCTAAGGTTTTTGCTTTACCCCATTTGGGGGATCAACTTTGTGAGGGGAAAAGCAAAATATCTCATGCAACACCCATACAAAGTTCAGACAGAATTGTGAAACAAATGCTTTTGCGAATTCATGAGAAGTGTGACATTATTTTGCTTCCACTGATTCTGCTCCATTTCAAATTAACTAGGTGGCAGGGAAGCGAATCAAGCAGCTTGATTTGAAAAAGTGTAATATCGGGGTGGAGTTAGAGAACCAAATTGACAGACTTCTCATGGCCCGGAAATTTGATGAAGAAGATCTGTTGAATCCAGCTTAGACAAAGAAACTGTAATTGCATCTCTGAAGTTTCCCCAACTTCTCTACACTGACAAAATCTCGAAGTGTTCTCAAAACCCCAGAGGTGAACAAAATCTGCAAACATTAGAAGAACCATCACACTGCTTACCTGCATAACTTGCACTCACATTTGAATTGTTCATGAAGAAAAATGTACATAGTATTTCCAGATATCAATGCATTTGTATCATCTGAACCATAATTGCAGAAGAAGATACTCCAGATCTGCCTACAATTGAACTGATATCAACAATTCAGAATATACCTCTGATGTTTGAAATCAGTTACTTTGAGTCAATCCTCAAAGAGCTGGAGTAATTGGTGATAGACTACTTGTCACAATTCTACTTTGTTTTTCATAATTTCTGGTTGCAGCAGAGAAGCAGTAGACCAATAGTCAAATACCAACCTTCATTTTGGCTCCCCACATTTGTCCCTGCAAATGATACTCCTCATTTGCTGTTAACTCCAGTTCATCCTGTTAATTTCTAGTAATCAACAGTGCCACAACTAGTTTGTCATGTAAATTGTTCCATTGTTCACACTGCACCAAACTTGTGGAGTACAACTTGTCTTCTGCAATAATGTGGTATAGTGATAAACCCTAGGAATATTCATGTTTAAGAAACTGTGGACATGGAACATAATTCATTCCTGTCAACCCAGATCACAGTAGTCAAAGTCTCCTATAAGCAGTTCCACAATATAAAGATGTAGAATCATGCACATGAAAACCAAAAGGAGGATAATCTGTTGCTGACATCAATTCTCCATCAGACACCATATGCAACATGCAGGATACAATCTCATTATGACAGTAAACCAGTCTTCAAAGTTGATATAAGCTAAAAATACTCTTTCCCTGTGAACAATGGAACAATTTACATGACATGTGATGAGCACATAGTCAACACACAACATGCACCATGGTAATTGTACTGTTTCTGCAATATATAACTCAAAACATACTAGACTTCTTGCAAATGTCAGATAACCAAAGCTATTGCACTGGCCTCTTCATTTCACTGTTGTAGAAACATGGTTTCTAGGCATATGTAGCAACCTGTCATTGCATGTAGGGATCTACTGGTTAGAACAGGACTCCCTCAGGCTTTTCTTCAAGACTTTCTACAGCACACAGTGCAATTCTCATTGCTGGAACAACCTAAACAAATCTTCAAGAACTTGTAAAGCAGCAAAACTTTTTTAACAAGCATTAGACACCATGAAGGTTAGTAATATTTTGTGCCTGCAATGTTATGAGAGATCTAGTCCAAAAACGGAAACTTAAATCAAAACGGCGAAGGGAAGCTAACCCAGATGAAGATTTTAAGGAAGAGAAAAGATGAGGACATTCCATATAAACATCAAAATTTATCTGTATTTGCTAAATGAAAAACATGCCGATTTAATGACAGTTCACAAATCTTTACAAATATTTCACCCTCATCCTCTTAACTATTTTGTGGAAAAGGGCATCATGATGACTGTAAACATGGATTATTTGAGCGGAGAGAAAGATTTCCATTACCTGGCCAACAAGAATATGGTGTTGATATGTAACATGAAAGATTTTAGGTAGTCTATGATAGGCAGGCTTTGAATGGGGAACACATCAGCCTCTTAGCTACTATTCTTCGTGTTTATCAGAGTAAGATGAGCTTTCACTGGTCGATGATCTGAAGTCTTCACTGAGTTGATAGATGTGTAGCCTCGCAAATTAGCCTTGATAAAGCTTGTTTCCGTCACTTTGTAGAGTATCCTGTCAGTCCATGATGGTACTCTTTCCTGAAATCACAACTCCCAGAGAAAACATCATGATTGTGCCAGGTATGATTTACATGCAGAATGTAACAAGGAGACCAAGGTTATAAAGGAGAGTCATCTTACCTTTGAGCTGGTATCATAGTTGTCAGTACCAATATCATACTTATAAGTTGGTGGGAAGAGGAGTGGGCCTTCTTGAAAGCCTTTGAAAACTTCGCCACGCTGCACTGCTCTAGAAAGTTGGTCCTTTGCCCACAACACCTGCTACATAACATTCTCCCATTGGAAACCCCCAATGAGATGCATATTGTATATTTTTGGTAGCTGTAAACAAGAATCTCTTCAAGTCATAGTGATTGAGAGACAATTTTACCTTTTCAAGGTTGTGACTGATTAAGAAGCCCACTGAGCTGCGGGGCAATTCAACACGGTAGTTCAAGTCACCCAGCCATATTACTACATCTGTCTTCTCCACAAAATTGGAGCCCACTCTCAGCTTGCAGTAGGGCTCATCAACATCTGCTGACATTTGGATGCAGGAACAGCTGACTGCTTGTCTGGCAAAGATGGTTTGGCAAATCCGGGTATACTGGGCATTGCGCTCCTCCATGTTGCATTCATGAGCTGCACTGGATCACATGAACATCAGTTAGCATTTGAAAACCTTCATTTACATATCTCATCCATATGATTTGCAGGCTTGTGAAAAAGCCCAAGGGCTTTCTTTCACTTACACGGAATGGCATGTTCTTGACAAGCAGAAACAAAAAATACATTTGACATAAGTGTCAAGTAGGGAATCGAGACTCACGTGAGAGATGAGATGTAATGAATAGAAGAGACACCTTTTTATAGTAGAATGCAACTGCAGCTGCACCTTTCTGCCGACCCACAACTGTCCCAAAGCCTCCAACCCCAACTTTATCCACCCTTGGACCTGCTTGCCCCATGACACAAGTCTGGTGTCAAATCCTTAGTAGCAGAAGCTCTTGTATACCAGTACAAGCACTTAGGTGTACTTAAGACATTGACAGCAGAAGGTACCTGTTATGTGTGGTTGGAGACTCTTCTTTGCAAAAACAAAGAGTTGGAGGGATGTCAGGATTGCTGCTGCAACACAACTGCCATTGCCACATGATATATGCACTTCAGAACAACTTCACAGGTGTCATATAAATCAAATGTTCTAATGCTGGTGGACAATGCAGGCTACTTACACTCCAGATGGAATGGCAATCATTGCTATCAAACCACATGTCAACCTTGGATCACAGAACTCTGCAAAAGAACAAACTTTCACTTTCTCTTCAACTGCAATTTCTTTGGCATGGTTGTGTTATGCTTCTTGGAATGAGCACTGAGGCTGTGAGGATTGACCAGCTTGAAAGAATCTTCAAACCCAGTGTCTTTGAAGACAAAATTGGCACCCACTTAGACATATACCATGAAATGCAGCAATCAGGCAACCAATTTGTAAGAGAGCCAAGAATAAGAGCAGAAAGAGGAGAATTCACCAGTATGTGTCACCTAATGCTTGGGTGATGAGAGCCTCTGCACTGAAGTTTGGAGCTTCTTGAAAGCCAATCACATAAAAGTCATACTTCTCTCCAACAACATCAAGAACGTTTTCTAAACTGTTTAGAGGTGGCTGCACCACTCAAACAAGCAACAGATGAACAAACAACATACAAAAGTTGAACAAACTTTGCAGTGAATCAGATATCAAACCAAAGTCAAGATCCCAGATTGTATCTTTACTCAGCTCTTTCACCATCCTATCCTGCTCCATCTATGTCTTGGCAACTTGGCTGTCTATGAACATCTTGAAGATTGCAATAAATGGTGATCTTACCTTGCCATTCATGTTCCAGGTCACAATGTAGAAGTGCAGTTCAGGTACTACTCTTCTTCCGCTTATCGGCTGCATCTTCAGCGGTGTTGACTTCGTCTCAGTTGAGAGATCCCTGTGACCTTCTCTATTCAGGGGACCTCGCTGATCTAGGCCTGAAGCACAACTTCCATTCAATTGTGAGACTGTGAAGGGCATCCTGACAATCTTCTGTGTACAAAGCTCTAAGAGCCTAGGGTCAATTACTCTACTCTCGAGCTGTATTCCATGGCACAGTTTTTTGGTGCACTGAGTAACATCAACTTCTGTTGCAGTAGTACAATTCTCCTTTTCGGGGATCATGAGCAGCTTAATGGTTTCGCTATCTAAAAAACCTTCAGAAAGTGAATGGCTACACCTTGCTCTACATGTACGTAGGCGTTGATGAGGTGTGATAAAACCTTCACACAACCCTGAACATCGGTTCCCCATATGTTCTTGATCTCTACATGCAGGCCAAGAATAATCGATGCAGTCTTCACGAACAGGGAAGAACGTCGAGTACTAGGGTCTGGAACCAAGACTTCTTCAGCATTGTTGATCTGAAAAGTTTCTACTCTGAAATCCTGAAAAAGGCTCCCTTATACGCCGCACATTTCTTCTTCCCGCTCGCAATGTATTCAACAGGACGATACCCAACAACACTAAGGTGAACTGGTCAGGAGCGCATGAGCATGGACTTCGTCGCAGCTACATAAGTTTGAAGATGGACTCATGCGAGATATGATTTAGTAATCTCGCAAGGAAAAACACCGTAAGACGCAAGTACAGCAGACGCCTCTTCCGCAGATATTTAGAGGTCGGGTTGGATTATGTCCGGGACAAATACCACGGCTCCGGCAGAACGTCGATTTTACTTATACCTCTGCTCCAAACAGGCACTGCACAAACATGTAGCAACGAACTGTGGTGATCAGATAAGACAGAAACTGTCGTTACGAAGACAGATTATACACTGCACGTTGATTGCGACGAACTTCAACGCGGCCAATTGAATGCAGTCGCCACTTGCCATGCAAGCTGCGAAAAACCTAGAAGGTCAGTCAGTGCAACTGCCAGCATCCTCTATGTGCGCAGATATGAGAATTGAACGGAAAAAGGGCGGCTACAAAAATAGGCAGTGGACTAGCACCTCTAGAGAGAAATCAGATGACTGATCTTCCTGCTACAAATTAGCTCCGTCCAAAGTCTGTGACGCGGCCTTGGAACGCCTCCTATGCAAAGCCCTGACCGCGACGTTATGAAGGAGGCAACCTCACTCCTTATGCACTCTCGAACGTCCTGTCCTTCAAATCTTCCCTAGCCGTGACGGATCCTCCCAACTCCTACACACTAAAAGTTTGCAGTTGAGCGCGAGTTGTAACCTAGTACATCAACTCCAGCATTCCGCAGAACCTTCGAAACACGCATATGGAGCTAATACCCGGCAATTTTAGAAACAAGGACGATAGTGCGCAACACGGCTCTAGAAACTCGGAAAGCACCTCCTACAGATTTCAAATTACTCCGTTGTCCTTCCCCAAGCATATCACAGGCTCACAGTCGCAAATAGGAATAGTGATACGTAATCATAGTCTTACAACTCTACCATACTAGTCAGCAGGAACTCTGATCAAGAGTCAGGGCCCGATCAGGAGGGACACCATGAAGGCCTCAACCATCTCGCTCAAAAAAAAAAAAAAAAAAAACGAAAGCGGAGATGGTTCGACAGTTGTGCAGAGCGCGGAGGATCACGGCACGTCCATGAAACGCCCGCTGGAGAAGCATTAGTCTTCCTTCGATTCTCGTATTCTCCCTGACATTAGCTCTTCGACATTGAGGGCCGAACACTCGAACATAGTACTAAACACACAACCACACCTTACACTAAAATCATACTTAATCTTCTTGGGGCACTTCCTGTAACACCCTCCAAAGCTTCTCTGGATTAGACCAGAACCTGGATACACACCAGAAAGTTACTTACACCGTGCACGAACGTCTGAACGTTCCGATCTGTCTTCTTCTGTGAACGAAAAATACCATCCACGACATCGGTGAAGATCCTTCATAATAAGTTGAACTCTCTCTTCATCGAGACTTGAAAACTTGCAGGAAAGTAGGCTATGGAGGACAGCGTAAAAGTGCTGCTGCACGTGAGAAGAGAGAGTACAGAGGGAGTCCAGAGACAGTGAGAAGTCGCTTCGGTCGTGGAGGCTACAGGAAGGGACTGGAGGCGAAGAAGGGGGTAGAACGGGACGGTAACCAGCATCTCTTCAAACATTTGAACTGTCCGCCTTTTCGATATCAGTGACAATAACGAACGTGATTCAGAACAACTGCCCCCTCCCCACGAGGGAAACAAAAAATTAGAAAAGGGGATACAAGAGAGGGCAAATTCCTTCATTAGTTGGCTACTGACAGAAATCTCTCTAGCAAGACAATTTTTCAACAACAAAAGAAAGGAGCCAGGTCGTCCTATAATAATATATTTATTATTTACACACACGAGAAATTTCAGACATGACAGGGTTTGCACTATTTTTCCTTTTTTTCAAATAAAATAATTTGCATGTTGTCAAGAAGATGAAGGGCTGAAAATCAAGAGGACCACGATTATTTGAAAAGAGGAATCTACAGCCGAGGATATAGCCGTTCTCGTAAGCTTGCTTGTTTCTTTCTCTTTATTTTCTGGGAAAAAAGGAACTCCTAACGGTTCCATCCCCATTAAGTATTTGCGTGCCACCGCGCCTTACCAAACCTGTTACTTTATTGGAACACCAATTGCGTAGGTGCTTTAAAGTTCATCATTAGGCGATATTTAAAAACCAGTGTTGTCCAGTTTTCAATAGAACCTCCGGTCCCTGTTCCTCTTTCTTTTTTTTTAAATTTGAAAGAACCTTCGGTTATGTTTCAAGGATTTTCAAATTTTTTGATACAACCTCTGGTCTGGTTCCAGACCTGGTTCTTCAGGCTGGAGTGAACCAGCAGCCACCAGTTCAGGATGAGGCTGTTCAAGCCATTTTGGGATGAACCCAAAACACATCTTCTTCCCCTGCCCAAGGTTTTTTAGACTTCTTCTCTACACCAAACTTTCCCCCTCTTACCTACCTCCCCCTCCTACATGTGTCACCTCATTTTGTGTTCACTCCAACGCCAAAGCTCAAGAGAACTTGAGAACCTCAAAGCTTTGAAGGGTTTAGGGTTTAGGACCTGAATGCAATAGGGTTTAAGCAAGGCAAGACATGGGAGCTTAAAGGAGCGACACAAGGTAAGATGCAGGAGCTTGAAGGTAAGCTCCCTCCCTTCATTTTTTTTTGTTGTTGTTTTGCTACAAAGAAGGCAACAATAGCAATGTTGTTGCCTTCTTCTCTATATTTGATAAGAAGAAAAGTGATGATAGTAATGTTGTCGTATTCTTCTCTATGTTTGAAAAGAAGAAGACATTGTCATCATCGTCTTCTCTGGTGGTGTTGTTGTGAAGAAGGTGTCACCATTTTGTGTTTTTTTCTCTGTTTGAAAAAAAGAAGACGATGTTAATGGTCGTCGTCTTTTTCTCTGGTTTAGTTTCACGAAGAAAGCGAAGGTAGCTACAACTGGTTTAGTTTCACGAAGAAGGTGACAGTAATAAACCATCACCTTCTTTTTTTTCTCACCTTCGGTGGGTTTGTTACAAAGAATGCGACCGTAATAAGTTGTTGCCATTTCTTTTTCTTTTTAACCTTTTTTTTCTTTTTTTTCTAGTTTTTTATTGTGAAAAATTATTAATTGTTCATCAAAATCGACAATTAATAATGATCTAGGCGTTTTTTTAAATGTTTAAGGTTGTAATGGTTAATAGAAGGAGACTGAAAAAAATTGGTGGTAATTTGGAAGTTCAAAAGCAAATGTTGTTTCATCATAACTAACAATTGGGGAGCAAAATGTTGTTTCGTCAAAACCAACAATTAGTGACATGCTCCCAAGTCCCAAGTTAGCCCCAAGTTGGGGTTAGGTCATTCAAATTGCGAAATTTCTGGGACTCAGGGCACACTCCCAGCTTCCAGCACTAAAGGGGGTGAGAAGGGCATGCTGAAAGCTCCGGGATAGACTAGGAAGAGGGACAAGCTTACTCAATTATATGGTCATGCATCCAAATCCAACCAACAAGTTGGTTAGAACTCATTCTGCACCCTTTTGGTGTTGGGACAAGCCACGGGCTACCTTGGACTCACTTGATTCACCATGGCTTGGACTCAAGGGAAGCCACCACCTTCCCCCATATAGTATTTTCTGCAGCTCTCCGCCGCACTTGCATCCAAATTACTCTTTTTCCCAGGACTCCCAAAGTGGAGTCCCGAAATTGTCCCAATTTGAATCTCGGGACTTTGGGCGCTCATAACTTTTCGCCCCGAACTCGAATCAGGATGAGGTCTAAACCAAAGTTGTAGTTCTCCTCGAAAGCTTTCCAATGGTGTTTTGCACTTCACCTACACATACCGGAATCGAGTCGATTCCCGACTTTTAGTGATCAAGATACAAATTGCCAATTTGACTCTCGGCCCTTCATTCGACCATAACTTGTGTTATAGATGTCCAAATGGCTCATGCGAGGCCATTTTGGACATTTACACTTCAAGACCTTTTCAACAGTATAAAAAATGCCTCAATGCGAGGTGTTTTGACCCCTGCAATCACGTTCTGAGTTTTTGGGAGTCCCAGAGGACTCCCAATCCCATTTTCGGGATGTGAGTGGCGACCTCACAACTCTCTCAAAGTGAGGTTGTGACAATTAGGGAACAAAATGTTACTCCATTAAAACCATAAGTTGATGAATCAAATAATTAATGTGGCTTAGAGTTGGCAATGGTGATTATCTACAATTCAAATGATGAGATCCCTCCCAATATAGATTGGAAATTTCGATCAAAAAGTGGTGGGTTAGATTATTTTAGAATTTACATACATTAAATTGAATGCAGAAAAAAAAATTATACAAAAAATTTTTAATTCAATTATACTTGCACCTTCCATCCTTCCATCATTTGATGGAAAATGCGAAATTTGTTTTTTGAATTTTTTTAATTATAATACCTAAAAAAGGTTAAAATTTGTAGTAGTTACATTTGATTGTGTGATTTGATGTTTTACAATACTTACATTCTATTGTGTGGTATTTTTATGTCTAAAGTTTTAAGGTTGAGGTTTTTTTTATTACAAAACAAAGATTTATTTTTTTTAATAGTTTTTAGTTTAGGTTCCGAGCTTGAAATCGATTAGGCCTCTTTGCCACCGGCACCCCCATGTCCACTTAACATGGCTTGAAAGGACAAAAAATGGATGAAAGTTGGGTCAAAATGAAAATGTAAAGTTGGCACATACATTCACATATTTCGCCAAATGGTTATCAACCAAACATTTGAAGGAGGTGCATGGCTTAATGGCAGAAAAGGCTAAACCTAGAAGGTTTTCAACTTTTGAAAAATCTCTTTTACATCAAGACCATGCTAAAATGAATACTTGCATCTTGGGAAATGCCATGGCCGTGCAAAAGGGAATGATCAAAAGGTTGTTAATCATGTTTATGCCAAAGTCTAATGCGAATGGGATAAACTAATAATTGTTGAAAAAAATGTCCACCATTACCAAAATTATTACAACTTTAACCTTGGGTTTGTGACCAAAGCAAAGGGCATGGAAAGATGAAGGCCAAAAATGCAACCTAGGAGTCACATTCCCACTCCCGAGAGTGCAAGAAAGTGTGAGTGAATGAACCCACACATTCTTAAGTGAACTCCTATTTTGGGAATTAGAATCCCAAGGCACTTTCTAATCGTCAAAGAATGATTTGAGGGGTCAAAACTTAAATTGAAGAGTTTTTTATACCATTGGAAATATCTTGAGACATAAATGTTTAAAATGAATTCACATGATCCATTTGAATATTTACAACACAAGTTATGGCTGAAATAAAGGTTGACAATCGAAGTGTCAATTGATTTTCGACCATTAAAAGTCAAAAATCACCTTAAATTACATGTAGGCAGGGGGCGTGCCACATATCGTTGGAAAGATCTTAACAAGGGATACAAATGTTTTTAGACCTCACCTCAATCAAAGGTCTACACAAAAATTTATAAGCATCCAAAGTGCCGAGAGTCCTAATTTCAAGAATTTTGGGACTCCCGACTTGGGAGTCCCAGGAAAAATGACATTTGGATGTAACCCCTATGACTAATCATAAATAATACCATAAGGGGGAAGGTGGTGGCTTCCCCCAAGTCTGCACCATGGTAAGTCTTGTGAGTTTGTGTATGCTCATGGCTTGTTTATGCACCAAAAGTGCTCCAACTATGCATTAATTAACTTGTTGTTTGGTTTGTGCAGATCCATATGAATAATTGACTTGTCATTCATCCTAGTCCTCATCCCAAAACTTTAACATGCCCATCTTACCTTTGAAGTGTTACAAATTAAGGAATGTACCCCAACTCCTTTTTCTTTCATTGTTTCCACTTTTAGACTCACATTTGAGTTTTTCAAAAAGTTTGAGGGTGTGTCAAAAACTAACTTTGGTCAAATTAACTTTAGAACAATTGTTGCAAATGTTGAATTTTAATGCTTAAGGCATGGGAAGCGTGCCTTGAAATGTAGCATCATGGATGGAAAAGGACAAAAATTTACAAGAAATGATCTGATCCACCTATTCTACATATGCACAATGATTGAAAATGGCATGGGATGTCAAAAATTGGGATCAAAAGTCCACTAAAATGAGTTGGATACAAAAGTTGACAATTGTATTAAATTTCCATGAATTTAAAATGATTCATGGAAGGTAAAAAAAAAACTTCAATCAATGTTTTTTTTTTTTAATAATTTTGTTTCATCCAAGGTGTGTTAAGGTTTAATTTGGTGGTTTTTGGGTGTTCATAGGGTTTAAGGCACAACAAAGGAGGAATTTGTTGCAAATGCAATTCATGTTGAAATGTAACGCCACCATTTGTACACTACTCATCATGTAGCAAGGGTTGCAAATGTGGCAAATCCCATATGCACATTTTATAATTAATTTGTTTAAGGTTTACAAAGATCAAGATGAACATTGTGCAATACCTACATCTAATGTATTGGGAATCACATCACTTAAAGATTTTTAAAACAATACCCACATGCTAATTAATTTATTAGCATTGTCATGAAACCAAACATGCAATACCTACATCCTTTTTATTTTAACTTCCTTAAAACCATTTCAAATATGCAATACCCACATATAGGTCTCATAAATAGTTATTGATTTTTTACATTCATTGTAATACCCGCATATAGGTTTCATAAATACTTGCTAATTTTTTTACATCTATTGCAATACTTGCATATAAATCTCCATTCTAATATTTACGAGATTCATATGACATAATAATATAATCTAAGTATCAACAAATAATGTCATAATAAGGAATTATTAAAAAATATTTTTGATAATGTAAATGATTGATTATCATATTTAGATAATCATTTATTTCTTAATATTAATTAACCAATTATTTGGTTGAACCTTAATTATTTAGATAATTAAATTTTAAATTTAAAAATTAAATTGATAATTTGATATTTCATTAATTATATTAATTATATGTTTTTATGTTGATAAATTATTCAAATCACTATTTTAGATAATTATTCATAAGAATTAATTATCAAAAAAATAATTTTGGTATATAAATAAACATATTTTGGGTACCCAAACCACTTGTTAGTTATTTTGAAATGACTTTACATGTGGATAAGGTTGGGTCTTCACTTAAAGATTATTTCAGAATGAACTTACATGCAAGTATTAATTTAGGTTTTCATCTTCATTCAAAGGCACCTAAATTACATATTGGGTATTTCGAAGCAACCCTACATGTGGGAATAACATTTAAGGTTGGGTCTTCATTTAAGGTAACCTAAATCACCTATGGGTTATTTTGAAACAAACTTGAATATGGCTATTACATTTAGGGCTAGGTATTCATATAATTTTGCAATACTTGCACACGTACTTAATTTCACCAATTAGAGATTTGACTTTAATTTTTTAAATAATTAAATAAAATTTGTAACCAAACACTAAATAAGTTATGTATTTTACCATTTGATAATATCTCCAAGCTGATTTTTTTCACTTTCATTAAAATATATATAAAATGACATTGCATTGTTTTCCATATGCTCAAACCCTAAAAATTCCCCCCAAAATGCACCCTAGATTAATTTTAGTTACCATTAGACTTGGAAAAAAATGCTAATTAATTATCCATCCTAAACTCTAAACCTAAATCATAATCCAATAATATATATTTATAGTAATTATATTTTAAAAATATGTTTTTTTAATAATTTCTAAATTCAAATTTAATATGTTATAATATTAAAAATAATTAACATTAAAGTATCATAAATGCTTACTAGGCTTATGTGGCCTAAGCCGGTAAACTACCTACATAGCCAGTAGGTTTACTTAATAAGCTAGGCCACCTTGAATACCTACCTAGAAGGCTTACACTAGTGAGTAAATTACATAATAGGCCTATATTATGTTGGTAGCCTATTATGTACACCTAGGTTATATTACTAGGTAGTTAATTATGTTACTTAACAAGTAACCTACTAACCTATTACTTATGCTAAGCTAGGTTGTCTAACTTGGTCAATGTCGACACTTAGTTTAATTTAAGTTAATTATTATAAATTTGTGAAAAACTTGCTAACTAATTTATGTGTCCCAACCCTAAATTTAAACCATAATCCAATAGTACATAATTATAATAATTATATGAAAAGATATATTATAATGTCCATTCCACAAATAAATTAGGTAACAAAATTTAATAGAATATGTAATTAAGTAAACTAAAATGTTTGTAATTATGACATTGTTTCCACTATACATTGTTTGTAATACCTATATGTCACAACCCTAGCCTTGGGCTCGCGACCAACGTAAGGGCTTGTGAGGGTGCGGGCCAAGAATGAGCCCGAGAATCACATTTCATGTTCTCGGGAGTGCAAAAGAGTGTGAGGGAATGAACCTTCACACTTTTAAATGAATTCCTATTTTGGGAGTTGAAGTCCCAATGGACTTTCAAATTTTTAAAAGTCGATTTCAGGGGTCAAAACCCATTGGATTGAAAAGTTCCTGATATCATTGAAAAGCTATTGAATGGGCTCGTATGACCCATTTGGACATCTGAAACACAAGTTATGGCCAAAAAAAAGGTTGGGAGTCAAATTGGCAGTTTGACTCCCGACCACTAAAAGTCGGGAATCGATCAGATTTCCTTGAGTGCAGGTGGTGTGCAACATACCATTGAAATGATCTTGATGAAGGCCACAACTTTGCTTAAGACTTCATCTCAATCCGAGGTTTACACACAATGTTATGGGGCCCCAAAGTCATGGGAGTTCTAACTTTGGGAATTTCGGGACTCCCATTTCGGAGTCTCGGGACAAAATGTTTTTGGATGTGGGCCTTGTGAAGAGGCACAGAATATACTATAATGGCTACAACTTTGCTTTAAACTTCATCTCAATCGAAGGTCTGCACACAAAGCTATGGGCCCTAAAGTTGCAAGAGTTCTAATTTTGGGAATTTCGGGACCCCCATTTGGGAGTCCTGGGACAAAATGTCATTTGGATGTGGGCCTCATGGAGAAGCACAAAGTATACTATAAGGGGAAAAGTGGTGGCTTCCCCCAAATCTGGGCCGTGGTGAGTCTTATGAGTTTGAGTTTGCCCGTGGTTCGTCTTAGCACTAAAAGTGTTCTAGCTATGCACTAACAAACTTGTTGTTTGGTTTGTGCAAGTCTGTGTGAGTGATTGAAGTGCTTGTCAATCTTCCTAGTCCCATCCCGGAGCTCCAGCACGCCCCTATACCCCTAAAGTCTTGCGAGCCAGGGAGCATGCCCCAATTTCGTACTTTTCCGTTATTTTCATGTTAGACTCACATTTGAATCTCTTGAGGAGGTTGGGGGTGCATCATACATATGGGGACATGTGTTCATCATCCATGAACTAAAGCAAACCTTAATAAATTTATAGGTAGGATTAGGGGGTGGGGGGGGGGGGGGTTGGAAAAAGTGAGTAGGTAGGTAAATAAGCATAGTGCTGGTTAGTAGGTATATAGGTAGGTAGTTGGGTTAGCATGTAGGTTAGTAAATAGAAAGGAAGCTTAAAAAACAAGGTAGATAGGTTATTAAACTAGGTAGGCATGTAAGTAAGCAAGTTAATAGGTAAGAAAAAAGTTACATTAACAAGGTAGCTAGGTAAATAAACAAGTTAATAATACATAGGAAACAAACTACCTTATCAAGGTGGCTAGGTTTATGGAATATTTATGTCAATAAGGTGGTTATGTATATAAGGTTGCTAATTAGTAAGGTATTAAGGTTAGTACATTACTTATGAAGGTAGGAAGGTGAATAGGATAACTATGTGTGAGGTTAGGTCCAAGGGAAAAAATGACTAAGAACAAAAAAAAAATTAAGTATAGTGGTTACTAGTAAAAAGAAATGGATTGTGAAGAACCCCATCTGGTGCCAAATGAAGAAATGCAGCACATCCAATTGACAAAACAACCAACTAGTGCATTGGTAACTACTAGTTCACTCTAGTCGCTTCTTCACATTTCAAGACTCCCAATTCTTGGTTATTAAAAAAACACATCTTAAATGAGAAAAATTTCAAACTATATCTAATTCTACATATGTACTAATTTTTTTCTAATTACTAGCATCATAGAATCAATAAAAAGTCACTATGAACTATATGTATCACATGCCTAAACCCATAAATAACTAAAATTGCATACTTGAGACATGTTTCAAAAATAACAATTACACTCTTAAACCCCCCACCCCCTCATCTCACCCTGAAATTTATTATTAAAAAATAGATATATCTGATTTTTCTCAAACCAATAACATATCTAACCTTAGTTGGAATTTTTTTAATAAAAAAATTAATTATATTTTTCAAAAGAAAAAAAAACCAAAACCCATATAAAATAGGTTTTGGGGTTCATATTGGTTTTAAGGACAATTGTGATTAGAGGTTAGTTATAGTTCTAAGGCCAATTCTAATTTATGTTTTGGTTCTCAAACATTTTTTCAAAATTTAGAATCAATAGTTTGGGTGGTCAATAATGAACTCAAAATTGAAATCAAAATCAACCCAAACAATAAAACCTAATATTAGTGGTTGTTTTGTGTGTATGTTTGTGTTTTTAAGGTTTGGGGAAAGGACAAACAATTGCATTCTATGGAAAGGCCCCATTAGGGGTGGTTCTAATTAAAAATTGTTGAAACTAAGGCAAGTGCAAAAATGTTTCATAAAATGGTGCTAGGTTCTACCAAGACTTGTTCCAAACTATAACCAATGTTCGCCATCATTCAATTCACATCAGTGGAGTGTTCACACCATTGATTCAGATATCAAGTGGAACTAATAGACCTTAAAGTGGAAACCACCTATCCAACCTAAGGGAAAACCTATAAAACTACATAAATATGACACCAAAATTGGTTAATTCCTTGGGATTCAAATGCAAAATAGATAAGCTTGTTTATAAAAGTTATAGTACTAATACACATATGCACTCAAGCATCAAGGGTATTAGCCTTCCTAAGAAAGAAAAGTATGAGCACATTGCGAAGAAAAACTAAAAAACTTTAGAATGAATATTTAATACTAATGTCATCTGACAAGCAAAACATATTTTTTCACAACACTAAAGTAATGGGTTACACTATGATTTTGTAAAATTGACATGGTGGGAATGATGTGTGGAAAAGGGTTTATGCAATGAAATCACATCAACTTTTCATGATTGGCTTTTTGTTAGCATGAAGGTGAATGCATGTAATCTTTACTTCATAAACCAAAAAATACAACCAAGGTTTTCTTTTTCAACTTTTAGAAAAAGTTATCCTTGCTATGAAAAAATCATCATGGCTAGTTTGGTGAAATATTTCTATGACAAGTAGGTGATTTGGTTATTGACTTTCGAAACACCTAGCGATAATTTTTTTGGTGATTATAAATTGTGTGATTATCTCAAAATGTGTAATGGAGTTTAATTTGGTTGTGTGTGTTTGACCCACCTCAAAATTTAAACACTTTAAAAATGTTTTAAAGGTCCTATCAACAATTAGTAAGTTCCTTAAAGGGAGATTTTCATGATATGACTTGCAAGGGAGTTGCTCTTGAACTGCCCCACTATAACATAAGCCTTTTCCTACATGATGCAATACACACAATGACAAATATTGCACAAAATAATTAACAAAACACACTAACTATGGCTATTTGCTAATAATTGACTTGTGGGGGGATTGAACCCTTAAATTGCTCATTGTGGCACAAGTCATTTACAATATAACACACAACATACATAGTATACACAATAATAAAATTATCAAAACATAGTACAAATTATCACCAACAAAAATAAAATAAAATAACAATGTCATAACAAGATATCAATCTTGTTGAGATCATGGAAACTAACGGGAAAAGGCAAAAATTCAAACCTTCATTTACCAAAAAATAACTATGTATCAAAACCATACCAAATTTGCATATCCTTCAAGTTACAACTATCTCTAAGTATCGAAAATTCTCCAACATGTAAAATTGTTGAACAAACATCTAAACCACAAGGTCTAAATGTGTTGTTAATCAACTGCAAAGCTTAGATTTGATGAAAATCAAATTGTTGAAGCATCTTTCATCTTCAATAAAACCAATAACTTGGACCATTGCAATTTTTGTTAGCTTCATATATATTGACATCTTGTGTATAATCACTTGTGAAAAAACCAAAGATCTCCAAAGGTAATTGATAAAATTCTTAGTATAAGGAAGACCAATGGCTAATGCAACATTGTTTCATTGTTAACTTGAAGAATGATATTTACAAATCCAAATACATAGTAGATAGGACTTATAATACCAAGGTTTAATCAAGCCCAATCCTCTTGGGGTAACAATATTGGGTATTCATCACACTATTGTGTTTTTGGAAAAGTTTTCATAGTTTGCAATCATCTAGTATTGGAGACAAACCACCCCAAAGCTTCCATAACATTATGTGAAGTAAAATGCAATTGTAATTTTGAAATGAAGAATTTAGTTTTTTCTTTCACCTAATTTTTCACAATTTCCACAACCTAAATTTGCATTTCTTTGGTCATAAAATTGACAACCCCATTAATTGGTTTAAAAGTTTCACCAAAATGTGTTCATTATAATTGAAAGTTAAGTGTTCAATACATGTGTTCAAGTGCAATATCCGCTACATGATGTAAAGGTCCTGAGAAGAATCTAGCAAACACTTGAAAGAATAGAACACATTGATTTTTTTCTAAATGTTAGGGTCCACAAAATGTGAAAATAGATTTGTTCAACAAAACTTGATTATTGCTGCATAGTCAACAAAAAAACATCTCAAGCTTAAGCCAACTTCATCAAGATGTTCACTTCCTCCAATAATGGCAACATGATTGCTAGCCCATATAGGATTTCAATATCACAATAGCAACTCAAAGTTCACCTTGGTAGAATTTTTGTTAAAACATAAAAAATTATTCGCACCATTAAAGTGTGGTATTCATTCATCACCCACTTTGTAGGTTCCATCATAAAAATCCAATAAGTTTTGACATTTTTCAGCAACTTATTGCCTTAAATTTCCATGCTCTTAGCAAGCTTGTTAAGTTCTATGTGCTTTTCAGGGGTTTTGCTGAAGTAGATAGGTAGGGTTTAAAACAAGTTTTCCAACCTACAAACCATGTTTAGTTTAAATAGAACTTGCACAACCAAATTACTTTAATGGGTCATGCAATGGATGCCTTACATTTGAGATGCATAATCTATTGCATAACTGAATCTTAATTCCTTAAAAAAATTCACACCTTCATCTCGAAACAAATAAGCTTAGAGGACAATGACTTAAGGTGGTTACAATATATGGTGGACCATTTTTTGCATCGTATTATAGGTTTTTGTTGAGTGTCATGCATTAACATGCCATAAACCATCGTTATGTCAAATTTGTCAATGAATTGAGATTTTCAATTTAAATAAGAAAATATATTTTAAAAAATTACAACATATATTCTCCAAACATATAGTAATAAACTTTTGAAGTTGAAATATATGGACCAATTTTTTGTATGTGGCTTTATATAAATAGATTTTTGTTTATGAATTTAGTTTGGGATATCTCATAGGGATTCAATATGTTAAAAAAAATAAACATAAATGCAAATAAATTGTCCAAAAAAAGGTATATCTTAATATTCTAACATTTTTTATTCTGGAATTCTATCCTTAACATATTATTTTCAAACATACAAAATTTGTAGAACAACTGAAAAATCAAAAGTAAAATTTTAGTACTTACTAATATTCTAGCATTGTTTTATTTTGGAATTATGTATTTAACATCTTATTTACAAACATACAAAGTTTATATAATAGTAACCACAAAAATCAGAAGTAAAACTCAATAAAATGCATTGTATCATACATATCTATACAATAATGGCCTATGTAGTGATCTAAAAATAGAATCAAACCATATCATATTGGGTAAAACAAAACAAAACAAAATGAAACAAACTACACTATAGAATAAATGTTCTTCTCCATCAAAACTAATTTCTAACTTTACCATGAGTTTCTCCATCCTTCTCCAAACTACTTTTTGTTCAAAACCTCATCATGATTCTTTTCATCTTCTAATGTCCAACCATCTACATAACTTTAAAAATCCTCCTCAAGTTCTCACTATAAGCTTCAATTCAAAATATCTCATGGGTCCTAATCAACTCACCTACTTTGTCTTGCTACTCCTTTGTCCACCCTATTAAACATTGATATTGCACTTCTATCTAATATATCCAATAGGGACAACATAACTCAACCCTTAACAAACTCAAACATAAAATACATTATAGAGTAATATCTGGATAATTATTCCTTTTACAATGATTTGAAAACAGAATTCGACCATATCATATTGAAAAAATAAAATACATGAAACAAAATTATATTATAATATCAAGGTTATTCTCCATCAAAACTCATCATGTTAAAGTAGCTCTAACATGAACTTTTCTCTCTCATTCAAAACTATTTTATCTTATCTTCTTCATCATAATCTTCATAATGTTTTGATGTCAAACCATATGTAGAACTTCTCTAGAAATCCTTCTCAGGTTCCTACCATAAACCACAATTCAAAACTCCTCATGATTCTTAATCAATTCACCTACTTTGTCTTGCTACTTTTCTGTCCACCCTATTAGACATTAACTTTTGTCCAGTCTATCCAATACGGACAACATAATTTTGCCCTTAACATTACACCCCTTGTACTTTAAATTTTTTCCTTGAAATCTATGAATGGTAAAGTATAAAATTATATTAACATGAACAAACTATAGCCTTTTTTTTTTTTTTTGTATGGACTAAATGTGCTTCTTGCAATGTGGCCCGGTTTGCCACAATAGTAGCATGTCTTGGTGTCTTTGCATGTAGATGTGGTCCCTCCTCTTCCTTGCATTGACACCATCGTCGCATCGTCACCTTGCGGCTCCTTCTCCTTCCTCTTGGACACTTCATGCATCAATCGTGCGGTCACAAACTCCATTGTGAGGTCTTTCATGGGCAAGGTCTCCAA
>Ga0116229_10002240_pt1 | contig 31152 bp, 26 predicted proteins | sample S1TSphgellanicum_3_FD_87313 | JGI IMG/M metagenome (GOLD analysis project Ga0116229, IMG submission 87313) | Host-associated microbial communities from peat moss isolated from Minnesota, USA - S1T2_Fc - Sphagnum magellanicum MG | ecosystem: Host-associated > Plants > Peat moss > Unclassified...
AAAAAAATTTTTTTTTGAAAATTAATTTTTTTTTTTTTTTTTTTTTTTTTTTTGGGGTTAAATCTGCCACCCTAGACCTTAATGTCATGGAATGGAATGGAATGGTTGCACCCTTGCTCATCATGTTGGGTAAGGTGCTAAGCTAGCCTTACCCAACATAATGGGTAAGGCAATCTCACAAGCCTTGCCCATTGTAATAAGTTGGGTAATGCACCTGATGAGCCTTCTTGCTCGTCTATTGATGGGGTATCACAAGGAAAAAACAATGAGATGTGGGCATTTTGAAAAGCAAAAAAATGCCCTGAAGGAGTGGGTGGAGGTAAAATTGTGTGTTGTAATGTGACCAGGCAGGCATTTTGCTTTTTGGAAAGCGCCCACTTCTTGGTGGAGGTAGAATTGTGCGCTGTAATGTGACCTCCAAATAGGTACACTGAAAGAATCGGACCAGGTTTTTACGGTGATGTAATCTCCCCCCCTGGATTCCAGATAACATAATTTAACCTTAACTCAAAGAACAAAGTCCGGGTCTTAAAGCGCACTAGAGATAGGGTAGCTGCAAGCAAGTTCGGGTGAACTTCCGGGCAGCGGCTTGCACCTGCCCTTGCTCTCTCCCGGCAGAGAGAGGAGAGACGAGAGGGGAGAGACGAGAGTAGAGGAGAGGAGAGGAGCACGTTAAGATGATGGCATGGGGAGACGAGCCAGAACGAGCAAGAGAAGGATTCCAGACGATCGTGAGCAGACAGAAGGCAAGCGTGCGGTGGAAGGAGCCGCTGTCTGTCTTCTTTTGATGCTTGAATCAAATCTTTTAAGAAGGTAGCGTAGGAGAGAGCCTTTGGTCCTTGTCTGTGTGTGTGCGTGTGTGCGTGTGTGTCTTTTGGGGGGCGGGGGGTGGAAAGAGAGAACTTGGGTGGGTTGCCTTGGGTGAAAGCAAATGGGATTGTTGGGCTGTGAAGTCCTGAGAACAACAGAAGAACAAACTATATTAGTAAGATTCTCTTGAAACGTGCTGCTGCCGCGGTTTGGCTTTTTTTTTCCCCCCACCCTCTTTTCTTTCTGATGGTAGTATAAACTTCGGGGTTCCTTCCACAGGTGAAGCTTTGAGGACATCATTGCTAGTGTGTCGTCATGCGACGGCTGAAGTTTTGGAAGGGATTTTGGAGGGTGTGGAGGTGTGGGGGCATTTTGAGGCTGAGAAGAATGGCATGGTAGAAGAGAGGTACGATCTGCAGTGTCAAAGCTTTGCCGTCCAATTAGGGTTTCAGGTTTTGAGCTCTTGTGAAGGTAAGGGTGGGAGTTTGTGAAATCCAGTATCTTCTGGTGGAGGAAGGAACGGGTCGTGATACGAGGGAAGCTCTATGAGCACAGATGAAAATGGAATTGTAAACGAGAAAGAGTTCTTCTTGACAAAGAAGAAAGACGAAGAAGAAGAAAGAAAGGGTTGGCAGTAAAAGCAAAAGACCTGGGGGCCTCTCTACAAGAAGAAAAATGGCAAGCAGAGTCGAGGTACGAGAAGGCACATGCCCACCAGGCAAACACCACTACATGCTGTGGAGAAGCTTGTTTGAGATCGACACCAAATATATCCCCATAAAGCCAATAGGTAAAGGAGCGTACGGTGTTGTATGCTCTGCAAGAAACAATGATAATGGTGACAAAATTGCAATCAAGAAAATCACCAATGCGTTTGAGAACACAACAGATGCACGGCGCACACTTAGAGAGATCCGATTGCTCCGCCATCTGTTTCATGAAAACATAATCGCAGTGAAGGATATCATGAAGCCTGTTGGTCACTACACCTTCAATGATGTCTACATTGTTTATGAACTTATGGATACTGACCTTCACCAAATCATCCGCTCTTCACAGACTCTAACTGATGATCACTGCCAATATTTTATCTACCAGGTACTACTGTTTGTCCTTTGCTTCATTCACTCTATCCCATGTCTGTTTTGATGTAGTTCCATTGTGCAGACAGTCAGTCCCCCATACAGGCTTCTCTAAAACTTAGTAATCTGAACTGGTGAGCTCTGTACTCCATTTACCTCTCTTCCTCCCTTTTTCATGGATTTTATTTCCCTTTGTGAATCTCCCAGAATTATTGCAGAAGGATTTCTCTCCAAAGACCTTGAAGTGGACTCTGATGTTGAATTGTGCAACAGAATCCCATTCCGCCATTCTTATTTCCTTGTTTTCCAAACAAATCTCCATTTTGGATTCTGTGCACAAGTTTCTTAGCTCCTTATATATGACTCTGAGTGACCCTTGCACACTACTCAGAAAGTGACTGCTGTTTTAGAGCTGATTATGTTCTAGTAATCAGCTTGAATTCGGATCCTAATCTGTCAGTTTCACTGCCTTGTAAAAGGGTTTGCCTTTGTGGGTTCTTGAAATCCTTTTGTGAAAGTGGGTCTGATATGTTAATGGAGACAAGGCCAACCTTGAAGTAAGTGCGGTGAAGGAGGTCAGGTTCCTCTCTAGGCTTAGGCTATGAATGCTCCAGATAGAGCAAAAGATGACCAAACAAATTGTGTAGGAGGCATTGAGTTTTTGTTCTCACACACAGATGGTGTTGTGAACTTATCCAAAAAAGGAGGTCAAATCTCCAAGATTGCAGTGTAGAGTGATGGCTTAGTTTGCATCCCTGTTGGTGCAGAGCACAGTGCGATGCCAACCCAATTTGTGCAAATTTAGTCCTCATGACCGAATTCCTCACATCACTCTATGTTTATGGACCCAGCAAAAAATGATCTCCTCTTTGTTGCATCATACAGTGTTTAAATGTTGTCTAGCTTGAACACTGTTGAATTGAGAAGGGATTAGCAGTGAAATTTATGAACTTTAGGTTGTGTGGCAGTAGAGTGTTGGATTGGAATGGAGGAGTTAGGATTTTGTAGTACAACATAGCTTTCCATAAGTGATGGTGTTAATGATATGTTGTGCAGTATGGGCCTTGGGGTCATTCATGTTGTCAATATGGACAGCAGTTTTCCTACAGGCAGAGGTTTTGGATGTTGATGTCATGAAGTGTGATTGAGGTTCAATTGTGAAGCTGACTTTTGGGTCTGACTGTGCAGCTGCTGCGTGGACTCAAATATGTGCATTCAGCCAATGTGCTTCACCGTGATCTGAAGCCCAGCAATTTGCTGCTTAATGCAAGTTGTGACCTAAAAATTTGTGACTTTGGACTAGCACGCACAGGCAGTGACAAAGGGCAGTTTATGACAGAGTACGTAGTCACCCGATGGTACCGAGCACCAGAGCTTCTCCTCTCTTGTGATGAATATACTAGCGCCATTGACATGTGGTCAGTTGGATGCATTTTTGCTGAACTTCTGGGAAGAAAGCCCCTTTTCCCAGGGAAGGACTACATCCATCAACTGAAGCTGATTATCAGCATCATTGGATCGCCTGATGAGAGTGATCTACACTTCATTCAAAGTCAAAAGGCACGGAGTTACATTCGGTCACTGCCCTTCACCCCAAGGGTTTCTTTGGCTCACCTTTACCCACGTGCAAATCCATTGGCCATTGACCTCATAGACAAGATGCTTGTCTTCGATCCCCAAAAGAGAATAACTGTGCATGAAGCTTTGGAGCACCCTTATTTGTCAATGCTCCATGATACAAGTGTGGAGCCTTCAGCACCTGTTCCATTTGAATTTGACTTTGAAGATGAAGATCTGAAGGAGGATGCATTGCGGGAAAGGGTGTGGAATGAGATGTTGTACTACCACCCAGAAGCTGCTGATGAGATGTCATGATAGAGGTACACAGACCAGCATTAAGCAATTTCCCCTTTTACTGATGATATGCTCTAGTTTTACAAGTATGATGATTATGGGGTGTGTAGAGTTGACATGATCTCATGCAGTGTTATTTGTTGGACAAATATTCATTGCACTGTCTAATCTTTTCTTCGCATAAGAGCCACATATCTACATGCCTCAAGAGGGAAAGGTGTCTTTGTGTAGCCCCTGTTGAGGCTTTTGTGTAAAAGCAAGGTTGCCAAAGAGAGAGACTGATGGGATGTGTACCTGAATAAAAGGCTGTAGCATTATAGGAGTAACCTAAATGTATCTTTGGAGCTATTTATGTACATATTGTCTTTGACATTTCAAAATGACTTTTGAGATAGTACTTGAAGATGTCTATGACTTATTTGCTGCACAAGACTGTCTTGGACAACTGGGACAAATTTGCAGACAGTTTTTTCCTTGCAAGTCTCATATCCACAGATTGCTTTAACATATGGCGTTGTGTGGCTCACAATGGTGAGTTATTGGCTCATCCACTAAGTAGTTAGTACATGGGTTTTGTCATCTGGCTTCCATTTGGGTCTGTGCACCTAAGGAGTATGCATGAGGATTGACCACTCAGATATTAAGGTTTGTGAGAACATGGTGAGCAATAGGGACTCCAGAGTTCTGTAGTAACTCATGATGTGAGCTTCACTTTATGCTACATTGAATGTTGTGCAGCCATTTCAATTGGTACAACTATTGAAGGGGACACATGTTTTCTTTCAAAAAGCATAGAAGGTCAAATGGTTCTGAGAGGCTCTTCCATCCATAGCTATGTTCTGACATTGTTTTGAATTTTACTAGAGGTGGAGGCCAGAGCTTGCCTTATAAATGTTTCTTTTTATCTTTTTTATTGTTAGAGTTATCATATCTCAAATGGTCAAAGTCTTGTGGTTGATATGCTTACATAGAATGAGAAGTACGCTCCCACAAATGTATGTGGATGAACTATCGGGTAGTCTATGTGTTTGGTGTTAATCCTTTCCAATTTTGAGTGTGAAAATTAGAAATGTTTTAGGGTAATTGTGGGAACCTTCAAGGCAATTGGTAGGTGGTGAACTTATCCAATGAGATGGAATTAGAGCTTAGTGATAAAGAATTGTCCTTTTTTGGATTTTCCTTGAATCAAGTGATGTCATTTCTTTTGGAAGCAAGGAGAAGGTGGGCAAAGGGGGGTGAGGGGGTAACTTAATGGGAAGTCAATGGTTCCAATTTTGTGTCATGCATAACTACAAGCTCTTAAGGAAAGTTGTTTTGAGAGAAGGTTCCTATGGTGTTGGTTGTTGTTAGAGCTCAAGCACCTCAAATTTTGAGAATGAAAGAAAGATTATGTGTATACATTTTATGTTGATGTTGATATAAAATATAAATGGAAGACGATTGTTGGCATGTATTGTAAATGGGACTTGTAGTAGTAGGCTTGTGGTTATGTAAATCAACTGACACATTAAGGGAATATAGCAATGAAAAAGATAAATCTTAACAAATTGTTTGGAGAGAGTCAGTTTGAAAGCTGTAAAGTGGTTGTTTGGTACCAAAGCATGGCATTGAATCTATAAACATTATGGAGGGGTTGCAAGGGCACAAATAGTAGATTGGTTAAGATTGCAAGTGATCTAGGAAACAACAATGATGTTATTTTGCACAATTTATCAAGAAGAGCCCAGTAATTCTTCTTTTTGAGAAAAGAATATGATGGTTTGAAAGTGCACCTTGTTAACCATGAAATTTGGATTGGTGTGAAGGAACACCAACAAAAAGATCAAGATCATAGGTTGTTTTCCTTGAATAGCTTTGTCAAGGCTATAAACAATTAACATTAGTGTTGTGCAGTGCACTTTGGGAAAACTCAAACCTATTTTTGTAACCTTAAAAATGGGGTTTTATGTTCAATAAATTATGCATTTAGTGATTTAACATTTATAGGTCACGTCATATACATGTGAATGGAAGGTGGAAGGATTTATTAGTCACACAATGTAAAGATTAATTGATTTGAACACAATTTGTGCTTCCCAATTGTGCTATGGATGTTCTAGACTCCTTGAATATAATATATTCAAAATAGGACACATGAACTTTGGGAATCGTGGGAATGTTCCATTTTGACTAACACACTTTAGCATGCATGAGTTTTGTTTTTACCCCCTTACCTCATACCAAGTCATGATATTGCTTTTGTTTTGGTTCCCTTGCTTGCCCAAGCCTTTGGTTACAAGCCCAAGGTTATGATTGCAACATTTGGATTAACAATTTAAAACTTTTTCAGCTTTTCCACAAAAGTTCACATTGTTTGCTTCAACGTTTGCAATAAATCATGCTTTTTCTCATCACATTATCTTTAGTGAGCTCCACTTTATGTCAAAGGAATGAAAACTATCACTACTTATGTTCCATCTTAAATTGGTGATGTTTGGTGATAATTATGATCAAATTTTTAATTATAACCAACTACCCAAAAATTGACAATCATTTGTTATATCAATTAACATTAAAAACTTTTTTAAAATCTCTATCCTTTCTTATGCTAGGCTAAAAAATATTTTGTTGGGATAAGTGGGTATAATCCTATACCAACTAAATTGGTGTGTGTTAGTTGTAACCTTAAAGATTGTTTAATATACAGAAAGGTATAGGAGAAATTTGTTAATTTAATCAACAATGTGCCAACAATTTTATCAACGGGTATTTTTTTTATAAGTAGTAAGATGTAGAATCAATAGTTTTGAATAGGAAGCATTTAATCAAGAATGTGATTACATCATTGATGGAAGAAACTCCTCAATCAATTATCATAACATCAAAGGATATTTGAACCAAGTCAAAATATTTTCATATATGAATTTTGTCGCAATCAAAATCATATTAGTCTGCATATCTTTAGTTTTGACTCATTTGGTAACCTAACTTGTTGCTACCATGATATGTTTGTTTTGTGTATCATCTAACAAGTTTTAATGGGACCCATGTAATCCAATCCCCATTTCATGATAGGTTATGCCGATAATCATGTAATCACTCATTTATCCATACTTGTTGTAATAGTGGGTGAAAACATGGTAAATAGATAGTTTTAACCAACCATACAATAAGCTTGATGTATTGAATTTTTAAATGTTTCTAAATTTCAACGATCAATATGAGCATATTCTTGAATTTATTATAGTGATATTGAATAACCACATATATAATATGCATATTCTTAAAGATGAAAACATATGCAAGTATATGTCTTTTTCCCTACAAGATTTAGTTGAATATTGGATTTTTTTTCAAGTTAATGGTGGCTTAAATGGTGATTTACTTATGTATTATGTATTTTCAGCTTTTGCATCTTATAACCATAATACATGAAATGCCTTAAGTGTAAAAGTTATGTTTGAACACAATATTCACTAACTAGAATCACACTTGCTTCTCTCATTTGTATTATATTAAAGTTCTTTGTGCTCATTCAAGATTATTGTTCCATTTTTAGGAATAAAAACTCCAAGACTTTTTTCCACTAGTTTGAAAAATAAGGTTTTCACATAAAAATTTAAGTGAAAAAATAATGAATAGTTCAAATTAAGATAATTCATATTGTGGTGTTAATTTTCATATGTGTACATTGTCATGCATCAATACTTTGGTTCAAAATTTAAAATATAAAAAATGTTTAAATAAGCTTGTATGGATAAGTTTTCTTTTTTTTCACAATATTTCTTTCACGTGTGATTTGCATTTGGAGTTACAATTTATAAGCATAATGAATAAAAATAATCACTCAAATTTACCAAAATAAATAGTCCTTTTCCATGTAGCCCTTTTGACTAAATTTTGTAACCTTTAAAATTCTTGCATGGTTTATAATCCAACCAAATGTGTTTATTGAATATTCCTAAATACAAATGTAAAAAATGTTTAACCATTAAAAATTTGAAGGCAATTGCAATTGAAGTCATGCAATTGAAGTCAATTATCAGCACGTCAATTTGATTTCTTTTTAAAAATTGTGATTAGGACAATTGATATAGTTATTTTGAAGAACTCAAATGGACATTTCTATATTATCTAATCTACTTTTAGATATATTTAACATTATATCATTCTAGTTGTTGGCATATAGTATTTTTCTATAATTATAATGAGAAAAATATTACAAATCCCCATAGTTGGGTATGTTGTCATTTTTTTGTTAGACAATTTTGTTGGGAACCCCAACCTTGAATAAAACCCTTCAAGTTTTGTATTCAACTACCATAGATGCAATGGAGGGTCTAATTGTTTCATAATGAAACATAAAAAGGTTTTGAATTTATTTTCTTGTAGCTTGGTTGAAAACTGGATCATTATAAAACTAGATTTAGAATAATATTTTTTCTATCTACTTTACCATGCTAGCACCCTTGTAAGATCACTAGGTCGTTGACAACAATCACACAATTGGTAAAAAGTTATATTGTTGTTGTGGAAAATGGGCCATTGATAACATGCATATACTATTTTCCAAGTTACAATAGTAATTGACAAATGTCCTCCAATGCATGTGTGCATATTTTGTAGGATTATAAAGTTTGCTCTAAGGGGAAGCATTATTAAAAATCATTGGTCATTACAATTGTCACCCTTGCATAGTAAAGGGAAACATTTTAAACACTAAATTTTGTAATGGGTGTATAGGGGATTATCATTTTATATGTTTTCATTAATATCATATAACCAATATAAAGGTTAAAAAGTAGATTGTAAATATGATTACATATATGGTTTGATGTGGAACCCCTATCAATTCTATGTTGTTTGGAAGTTGAAACAATTGGGTTATTAAAAAGTGGGAATGATTGGGTCTAAATTATCATGAATCATATTCCCAAAATATGAGTACAAAAAACTATTACCTATACCAAATATCTATCTTAATAGCTAAGTACAAAGTTAAAAAAATGAATTTGTGAACTAAAAATTCAATAATAATTGGACTACCACTTAAATATTGAGTTGTAGAAGTTTTGAATATTAACAATTAGAAAGGTTTTTGGATTGTGATCTAATTATGAAGTGTAATAACTTGTTTTAGGAAAAAATTGCCCCATGTTGAAAGGGCAATATGAGTTTCAATAACACTTTAGAGGTGGACGGTCTCAATTTTAAATTAGTATTTAAGGTTCATTTTTGGAGAAACTTTTATCTTTTTTTACATATTTCTTGAGCATTATAGTGAAGATCACCACTTTTGAACATTTTAATATATTTTGAGAATTTATGTAGTCCCTTCAATTCAAACAAGAGATATTTTATAGAACATTTTCTTTTGAACATTTTGTCATTTTGTTCTTTATTTTTTAAACTATTATTCCTATTTTTTCGTCTATTTGATCATTTCTCACAACATTAACACTTATACAATAAAATTGGATTGATAATTTTGGGCAATCTTTTTTAAAAAGTCACCTTCTATTGAATCCTATTTTGGAAGAAAACCTTTCTAAGCTTTAAATTTTACAAAAGTCTAGTTTGAATAGGGATTTCTTAGTTGGATTTTAATTTAATACAAAATTCTTGCAAAATTTTATACTATATTATTATTCCAACATAATTTAGTAACTTAGAATTTTTCTATTATAGAAATCTAAAGTCACTTAGTAGATTTATCAAGTGATCTCATGAAAGGCCATGTGATGTATGTTGAAAATAAACATGTTACAAAATCCGTGTAAAACATACACCATAACAATAGTTTCAATGTTCAATTGTAAGATATATTATTTAATTACATTAGTATTTTTTTTTAAAGATATAAATTGATTGCATTTTTTGTTTAGTTTTAAATTATCATTACTCCAAGAAGGCTAGATTCATTGATGTGTAAATGAAATTCCAAACACCATGAAGGTGGAATCAATGTTGTTGCATCAACTTACCACTCTTTCATCAAAATCCATGCAATTTCACATTCAAATTTAAACTTGAATTCCTTGATTTTCTTCATTAGCTTTGCAATTTTAGTCCTATTAAAGACAAATTAAAACATTCGTAAATTTGAGCCAAATTCCATTGAAAACTTTGATATCATGTGGATAGTGGTGTAATTTGTAATTTCAATTTTTTTACGGTTTGGTAGTTTGCCATACTTGGACATTGTGCATCCCAAAATCACTCCAAATAAATTAATTTGAGAATATAATTACCCAAGTTGAGCAAATGCCAAATTAATGCTAATTTTCAAAACATAATGTTCACTTCTCAATTATGTGAAGAGATTACTTGTGAGATTAAAGTTGTCCAAAAAATGCTTGAAAGTGACCATGGTAAGGAATCTTAAAATGTTAGGTTAATTTTTCATTAACATTCTTGAGTCAAAATAACATCTCACCTAGACAAGAGCACCCCATTTTGTTACCCAAATAATTTTAAATTGGTCTTTTGGAGTGATTATGACTTGATGACACCATGAAAAGAATATGGTTCAAGTTTATCTATTGCATTATTTAAACCTTTTAGCATGGAAGGAAATGGTTAAGGACCTTTTTTATTGGCTAATAATAGTGTTGTAATCCTAGCCTTGGGTTTGCAATCAAGGCAAGGGTTTGCAAAGGTGTGGGCTAATAATGAAGCTCGAGAGTCACATTTCATGCTCTCGGGAATGCAAAAGAGTGTGAGGGAATGAACCCCCACACTCCCAAATGAATTCCCACTTTGGGAGTTAGACTCCCAATGGACTCCCAAATTTTCAGAGGGCAATTGCAAGGGTAAAAACTTATTATATTGAAAAGTTCTTTATATCATTGGAAAGCTCTTGGAACTTAGATGTCTAAAATGTTCTTGCATGACCCATTTGGACACTTAAAACACAAGTTATGGCCAAAAGAAAGGTCGCGAATCAAATTAACAATTTGATTCCCAACCACTAAAAGTTAGGAATTGCCCCAATTTCCTTGCGTTCAGGTGGCATGACACATATCCTTGAAAATTTCTCAATGAAGGCTACAACTTCGCTTTAAACCTCACCTCAATTGGAGGTCTGCACACAAAGTTATGAATTTCCAAAGTTGCGGGAGTCCCAACTTTGGGAATTTCGGGACTCCCACTTGGGAGTCTTAGGACAAAATGACATTTGGGTGTTGGTCCCATGGCCAAGCACATAGTATACTATAAGGGGGAATGTGGTGGCTTCCCCCACGTCCGGGTTGTGGTGAGTTTTGTTCATCCGTGTTTGCCTGTGGTTCGTCCGTGCACCAAAGGTGTTCCAGCTATGCCTTAACCAACCTATTGTTTGGCTTGTGTAGGACCATGTGAGTAAGTGACTTGTTTATCAAATCTTTTCTTGGAGCTCCAGCACGCCCCTTTACCCTTGAAGTGTTATGAACTAAGGAGTGCACCTCAACTCCTTTTCCTTCTATTGTCTTCTTCCTTAGACTCGTAGCTGAGTCCATCAAAGAGCTTGGAGGTGCGTCAAATAGCTCCCACAAATCAACACATATTTTTAGCTTTATAGATTTTTTTTTAACATTATCATAATTTAGGAGACTAATAGGTTATTTGATTGATTGACGCACCCCCAAGTTCCTTGTTAGACCCAAAAAGGGGTCCAACTATGTTAAATAGTGGAAGTAGTTGGAATTTGGTGTCACTCCCAGCTTCCAGCACTAAAGGGAGTAAAAGGGGCGTGCTAAAAGCTCTGATATTAGACTAGGAAGAGGGACAAACTATTTAGTTATTCGGTCTTGCATCCAAAACTAACCAACAAGTTGGTTAGTTCACATTCGGAACATTCTCGGTGTTGGGACAAGCCATGGGCAACCCTGGACTCACTTGACTCACCACGGCCTGGACTTGGGGGAAGCCACCACTTTCCCCCGTATAGTATTATCTGCGCCTCTCTGTCGCACTTGCAACCGAATGGCACTTTTTCCCGGGACTCCCAAAGTGGAGTCTCGAAATTATCTCGGTTTGGACTCCTGGGATTTTGGGCGTTCATAACTTCTCACTCCGACCTTTGATTGGGACGAGGTCCAAAGAAAACTTGTAACTCTCCTTGAGAGCTTTCCAACAGTGTGTCGCACTTCACCTACACATGTCGGGATCAAGTCGATTCCCGACTTTTAATGGTCAGGAGTCAAATTGCTAATTTGGCTCCCGACCTTTCTTTCAACCATAACTTGTGCTGCATATGTCCAAATGGCTCACACGAGGCCATTTTGGATATTTACACTTCAAGACCTTTCCAACGGTATAAATAACACCTCAATGCAAGGTGTCTTGACCCTTGCAATTGAGTTCTAAGTTTTTGGGAGTCCCGGAGGACTCCCAAGTCCCATTTTTGGGAGTGTGAGTGGCGACCTCACAATTCCTTCAAAGTGGGGTTGTGACATTGACTATTAGTTGATTTGTGTTATAAACCTTACAACCAAAAGTATGTCCAAATTTTGTTTAACATAATTGCATAATTTGGATTTGCGTTATCAAATTTGATGTGCTAATGGTCTGTTGGTATTCAATTTAATTCAATATTCTATAATATGACAAAGGATGTACCTTTAAAGTCTTTGTATTGAAAATTTCATTTCAACAAAGATCCAATATTTTCCTTCACAATTTTTCAAATATCAAAAAAGATTTCCCACATTCATTTAACTCCCATTAAAACAATTGTTAAATATGAATCAAACTCATAAAATGTCATTCCAATATTGAGGATCTCTTTATGTTTCTTTATAAACTTTCATTTGTTAATGGGGTGTTACAAACATCCACATTCAATATAGAAAATAACCATATCCATAAAAAAAGGAAGTAAAACATAAAAGGACATGGAATGGACCTTCCAATTTAGTTAATGAAATATTCATGAGTGGCAACATGACACAACAATGTATCCACATTAAAGTAAACCATCTGGTGACCAAACACTTAAGTGTTTAAGGAAGGCTAGAACCAAGGGGAGGGCTCCATTGTTTCTAGTGTCCAAAAAAAACTTGAACCCCTCCTCTTAACGTATCCAACACAGTAACAATTGTTGAAAACATATTAGAAATGAGAAAACTCTAGCCCCCTAAAGTAGAAGGGTCAATAATTCAAAAAAACAAACCACCAAACATTACAAAACTAGTTCTCAAACACCCAAAAAGTTCTTGTTATGTTGTTATTAGAGTTCAAAGATGATTTGTAGAACTTTAGGTGGTCTTCCTATAACATTTTAAATCGTTTAAAATGGATTAAAAATAAAAAAGTTACGAGGTTTGAAATTAGGAGGGGTCCAAAAAGAAGGAAAAAAAAAAAGGTTTTGTAAGCTTATTTTTCTTGTTATTTTTTCATTAATCCTTTTCTTTTGCACTTCAGAGATGATTTCTAGAGCTTGACGTAGAATTCCCATAACACTTTAAAACACTCAAAATGAAGCACATATGATGAAGATATAAATAAATGTTTGGTCATAGCCAATCGATTAATGACGGGCTAGTCTACCTTAGTAGTTGTAAAAAGAAATGCAACCATTCCTTTCTAATTGTGGTGCTTATTTGATTTAATTTATTACCTTCCAATGTAATGAGTAAAAAGGGACCCCACATTACACTTTTTATTGGCACTTGTCAATTTTCCTATTAACACATCATTTCCATTCAAAAAATTACCATTCAAACATTGAAAGGAAAAACCAAGATATATCAATGAGGAAAAAATCAAAACAAGTAAAATGGTACTCTTACATAAACAAAAATGTTGTGAAATCCAACAAAAAAAGTTGTTTTTTGCAACTTCCCATCCATTCCATATGTCCATCCCTACTTTTCAAACCACAAACATATACATATGAATTTGTGATGTCAAGTGATTGCTCAATTGTTGTTGAAAAGATTAAGCATTGCATTAAACTTTCACTCTTTTACTTCTAAAATTGGAAATATGACATAACATCACAGAAAGAGACGTAATTTCAAATTAAGGAATCCTTGGTTGACAATGGATCCATTTGGAACAAACAAAAGCACACATAAATTATGAAAGGTGAAGTTGATTCTTATTGAATAATCAAACAAATCATGAAGAGAAAACCTTAGAGGAGGAGAAAATAGAATGGAGGGAAGAAGGGGTACATAATAAAGGCATGCAAAGTTATGTGCACAACCAAAATTAAATGCAATTTTTGTTGCATGCTAGCAAATGGTGGAATTGCATGGATATGTTCCTACTCATTTTTGCAAATTAGGTATCATATCTTCATCAACTTGCCACTTGATGCAAACTAGATTCATTAATAATCATATCTAAAGATCACATTAGATATGCTTACTTAAAGGATTGTGCACTAATACATGTCCTAATGAAGGTTGTCATAATTACAATTGTGATGTCACAACAAGATAATACATGCACATGATTTTTCAACCTTCATATGAAGCAATCATTTGACTTTTTTAGTTGAGTCACAAAACTTGGATCCAAAAGATATTCAATCCCTTGCATATGAGGAATGAACAACACACTATATGTTTCCAAACTTCAATTTTATATATTAATTCACTACGTCCGTCAGTCTGTCTGACGGGGGTTTTGGGGGGTGGGGGAGGGAGAGGCCGGTGAAACAGCGGGTGACCGGTGTCAGTATGTGACGGGGGTTGGACCACCACGGTTTCCGTGTACAAACCGTCTCCACAAAGCATTGTAGCCGTCCGAAGGGTAGGAATGATGGTCGGATCGCATCCCTCTCCCATCACGCCAGAGGCGGATATAAAAACCTTCCCCTCCCCCCCCATTACCGAAAGAACCGACGGTTATATAGAGGAACGTGTTTTCGGAAATTTCCAAAACTTTCGAGAACCAAGGTTCAAAATGTTAGAACCGGGGTTTTGGGTTTTTTCACGTTGGGTAAGGGAATAAATATCCAGACTGATAACCTGAGGGTACACACAGCTAGTTCTGATACCCGCACAACGTCGGTCGGGACCACTGCGTGTTCGGGGTGGTTGGAGTGGCATAGCTACGGGTGTCCAAAGGTCACGAGTACCACTAGTAATAACAAAAATAAACATTATTCCCTTCTGTTGACAACAAATTCCTTTGTTATCTTTAACTTTGGAACAAAAGTAAAAGAGGTTTTTGGAAAAGTCTCTCCAACAAATGTTCCATTGCACACTTCACAAGGATACAAAATTGCAACAAAAAATGAAAAATCCATGAGCTTGTAAGAAAATACCAACAAAACCAAGCAAGTTAGCAACATAGGAATCGCATTACAATATACATTCGCAAATAGGAGCAACAATTGCAAAGCTTGTATGGAAGAAACCCAAACTTTACTTTTTTTTGCCCCACTTTGCCATTTCAATGCTCCAGTTATTTCATTTAAAATCTTTTTAATACCAAAATTACTTTAGATATATAGTTTCATCAATAAAAAAATTATTAATAAGGTAGGTCACAAGCTTCCTAACCACCAAGGTCCCAAAAATATTGGACTTTCACATATAAGTCACAAGCCTCAATATGTATATATTTATATACCAAATGTACATATATTCATGTATATGCAACAAAAAAACAATGTCACAAGTGGGATATGAACCTTCTCTTGTTGACCACACACCATCCCATCAACTAACACAATACATCATGCCTTGAAATATAAATAGGTTATCACATTACATATGACCATTTTAAAAATTTAAATATCTATGCAATGAGCTAAACATAATTATAAATTTCAAATTTTTTGTGAGGAAAATGTATTTGATATTCAATTAAAGAAATTAAATGCATTTGTATTGTTTCAAATCATGTTTAATTAAAGTTTTTAAAAATCTTGTATAAGTTTTAAATGCGTTTTTTTAATGAGCCAATTTCAATTTGAAAATGTAATAACATCTTCAAATGAAACTTGGTTTTTAAAAAAACACAGTAGTCAATGATTATGATATCAATATGATATTATGAATGAAACTCACATGTTGTTCAATTGTATGATTTTCCTTTTGTCCAAAATATTTTTTTAGTTGTATGAAGTCAATCAGTTTATTTAACCAACCTTTTTTTCCATTTAAAAAATAATTAAACCACAATAGATTTTGTGAATTTGATGACTTACTTTTTACCCATGTTATTTGACAACTAGCCATGTTTGCTTCCCTTTTCCTTTGAGCAAACCTTAAATTTTTTTGGGGTGTATACATCCATTAATGTTATAAATATAGTGATATGTGCTAATCCAAAATCTACAATTAAAAAGTTGATCATTTCAATTTGAATGAAAATTCACATGATGAAAATTGATGCAACATCTCATTCAAATTATTGTTTTCATCAACTTGCAAATCATTGAATTTGTCACATAATATGCACTTGTGTTCCATCACCATTTGCATTTTAAAATGGGAAATGAATGTACAAGAGTAATAAAAGAGGTGGCAATGAGTGCACATGAACAAGAAAAATGAATGGAAAGAGGCAAGGTTAGAAATGGGTTATGTAACATAAAATTACGTGTCTTGTTTTTAGAAAAGTAAAGTAGATGTGCCAATAACCATCAAAATATATTTTTTTTGGAATAGAATGGACCTTTATTTTTCCTTGCACTTATTTTCCTTCGAAAGTTAAAAGTTATTGAAGTTCAATCCAAGTGGAATCAATGTTGAAATATATATATTCAATGTTTCCAAAGTGACAATCGTTAATAACAACATTTGACCATGAATGACAATCGCTTTGTGTTTCAATAAGTTATTTATGGGATCATGATAAAAGCAACATATGGTGGAAGGTACCATCATTGTGAATGCAAATGCAATTTAGGATTTATTGATGAAACCTTGCCAATCATAAAAAAACCAAAGCACCCAAAAAAGGGGGAAATACAAGGAACAAAGTGGAAGGACCCATGTCCAAGAAGACAAATGAACCACCTAAGAGAGTGGACCACAAGGGGAACATTTCATTCCCAAACCCCTTCTAGTTGTGAGAAGCATATCAATTAAAGAAATGGGAGGACTTCTTAAAAGGATCCCTAGCTTAGACAAACCCTCACTTACTACAACTGCAAATATCAAAATAAAGATTGCCTACGCACAATGTAACGCCACCGACACCCTTTGTTTATAAAATGCATGCAAAACTAAAAGAAGGCCGCCAATGTCCTTCTCTCCCCATGCCATGTTGGCACATCAATGAAAAAAAGGTTTGCTTGATATTATTGACACCCAAAAACCTTTATAGCTAAAGGGAGAAACATGTCTATTTGGAACCAATTGTGATAAAGACGTTCCTTTGCTTGAGCCACAATTATCGCAACCACCCCATGAGAGAACAACCCACGAAACCAAATAAATTCAAGTGGGGTCAACAATGACAACATCAATGTGCAGACACAATTGATTGATAACACAATGTTAACTCAATGGTGTAAAGACTATAAAGCAAGGGGTAGAAGGACATGGGTCTATTTTTGCGAAACATGGAATCCCACACCTTTTGTAATAGTTACAAAAGAATTTCACACAACGTCATGCAAGGTTGTCTTTTCCCCACCATGAACACATCAAAGAAGGTGGATCCCCATTAGGTCCAAAGGTTGGCTACAAATGTGGTGTGACACCTTAGACTAAAAGATGAGAAAAATTCAACCTAATTTGCAACATGGTGGAAAAAACATATAAAGCTAGGTGGAAAAAAAATGACAATTAAGCACACTATCAACCAAGCACTTACACTCGGTCCGACATATGACCACAAGCACGCACAATGCAAATTAGAAAGTAAATAAAAAATGATGTTAACAAAAAAAGTAATCATGCAATCTCTTTGAAATATTTTTTTGAAAGCTTTCAACTAACTTTTCAAAAAGGCACACATGTTACAATCCCAAGGGAAGAAGTTTTCAAATTAGTTTCAAATGCACTTAAAAAGGGAGTGGCCAAGACTTTTTTAAAAAGGACTCATTAGATTATATTAGTTTAAAAACTATTAAAAAAACTCCCATTAAGGTCAATTAAAAAATAACGAATCAACTTTGTGAGAGTGTGTTGATCAAGGAAGGGAAAATATTCAAGTGGAAAACCTTTGAAGAACAATGCAAAGCACAAAAATAAGCAAACACAAAAAGAAACCTTGTAAACGAGTCACCCTGACATGTGTCCAAAAACACATGTCAGCCTGAAGCCTAAATGCCTGCAACTCAAGATTGCCCAGAAGACAAAGATCAACCATTCCATGGTTCTCTTGGAAGGCTGCACTTCTCACTCCAGAAGTTGTGCTTAAGAGACACTAAACCTGTTTGTCACCAAGCTACCAATATACAAAAAAGTACTACTAATGTACCTGGTCAGCAATATGGTCTAAAGCCCTAAGAATCCAATGGTGATTGTTTTGCTTTGCCAATGTTCCAAGCATCAGCATCAGTTTCAGGATTAAAAGAACACAGATATGAGAGCTTTCTTGGACACCAGCTCTGATCTTATGAATGAAGGCAGCAAACAGAACAAGAGCAACCAGTGACAACAGACTGTAGAGGAAGATTTAAGGAGCAATTCAGTTGTGTTGTTACTGGGATGTATGCTTTACAAGAAATTTGAATCACAGGAGAACTTTCCTGTACAGGGTCCAGACCCTGATTTGTTCATAGAAGATGACCATGCTGGTAGCAGTCACAGAGAACAGTTGGTATGCTGATTGAAAAGGAAATTCAGCTGAGTTGGGATGTCTGGTTTGAAACAGATGATAAATATGTTCAGGAGGAAGAATACTGTCCAAAAGTTTTAACAGCAGGTAGTTTGCCCCTACCAAAATTGAAGCCCCGGGTGCCATCTGGCATACGTGGCCCAGGAGGAGGCCTTCCTACAACTTCAGAAGTCAGTGGAAAACTGGTTTGAGGAGGTGTCCCTGAATGCTGATGATGAGGCTGGCCTCGTCCTCTGCCTCCTGCTCTCCCACGTCCACGCCCTCTTCCTTTCCTTGATCCACCATCTCTTTCATAACCAAATTCATTCCCCTGATCAAACATGAGCACCGTCCCATCATTTAACTACATCAAGCAGAAAGCTATTGATGGCCCAACCATTTCCTTGAATATGAGAAAGCTAAATCAGAAATGCCCATCTCAGTCAGTTTCCTCCAGCACTACAAGCCATAACAGTTGTATTTATGATACAGAGTAGGATATAATAACTTTCAGCACATTAATCAAAGTAGACAGTTATCATCTTCTGATAATGGTCAAACAAACTTGCTTTTTAAGGGGACAATCAGCTGTCAGACAAGGTTTCCGTTCATAAAAGGCAGGGGATGCAGGATTGCACAGATAAATGAAAACAACACAACAACTCCTGAGTTTAAAGAGAGTATTTGATATACACCTCGTCAGTATGATCCACATGTTGTGCCACATGATCTTCACCACCTCTTTCCATAGCCCCATCATCATCCTCTCCTCCTAACCCAATTTCAGCTGCCTCTCCGCTTACCTTCCATCGAGCCTGCTGATAGCCATGCTTGCTCTGAAACTGCAACACACCAGCAGTGCACACACACGCTTTGACCACCATGGAAAGTAATATCACCAAATCTTTCAAAAGACAAAGCTTTCACAACATGGAATTTTGATGGGCTGAAACAACAAACTAATAGACCAACAATCCATTCATTCATGAGCAAAGATGTCACAATATTAAGTCTGGCAAATTCAACATAACAACACCTTTTTCACATGTTCACAATTCGACCCTAACACATATGCAGGTCACCATCATGCCAAAAAATCCATGCAACACCTTGAGTGGATGAACTGATCCTTGACCTCTAGGATTGGAAACATCAGCATAATTGTGTAAGAAGGATTATGAGCATATACTGTTCGTCTTAGTAGTAACCGCACACGAAGGCCACTCCGCCAGTTATGCTCATCTGTCAATTCTGCCACCTGCATATTCAAGCACATTAAGAACTTCAACAAACAGTGATAAGCAAGTGAACTCACCCCTGTGGGCATAACACAGTTGAGATGCATATAATAACATCTAGAGATACTAGTTTGTACAGCAGAATGCCTGTATTGAGTGACCAGAATACCTACTGCTTTCTCTGCAAGATCAATTGTCTCATACTCCACAAGTGCATGCAGCTGGAACAAGAACACAATTATAATCAGCAACACATAAACTATCAAACTTCTAGTAAACTCTCCTGGATACACTATTCAAATGATAAGACACAGCTAATGACAACTTTGAACCAAATTGTATCCTCTTTTATCATCACATATTCAAGGACAATATTCTGAGTTGTACATGAACTTCCAACCAACAATCCCCTCCCTTAAAACTACCTCAGGGGTGTCTCCTAGAAACATTTGAAAGTTGGCACACAATTTAATTCAGGAAGAGGACCCCCTGACATTCTCTGACAAAGCTAGAGGCCTTTTTGGTTGTTCTCAAGACTCTCTTCTGGCCAACCAGTACCTTAGCTGGTTGAACTGCGACTTTCACATATTCTTTACTGCATTGGTACCCATTAGGTGGGGTCCTCTCAGTCCTCAAGTAGGGGGAATGAGCAAGACCAACCTTGTTGCTGATGACAATCTCAGATTTTGATATCTTTGCGGCAGTTTGGTTTGCTCCATTAGCTGCCTCTGGATGACAGATTCGCACCATCTTCACACTACAAAAAGCCAATACACAACCAGATGACTAGCTACTCAGAAGTCCCATACAAAATACTGTACACCAAAAGGAGATTGGTAATACTACATACTTGCCCACTTTCCCAAACAACTGCTCGATGGTCTCAATTGAATGGTCAGCTGGAAGGTTTTCTGCTACAACTGTGCGGGCCTGCACAACAACAAATCAAAGAGACAATGCTTGATACAATAAACTCTTATGAGTATTGAGAAATCTGCATACTCATGATTGAAGGTAACCAGAATCAGGTGGAAAAGCTTTCACATAAAGTCACCCAAAAACTCCAGATAATGACAAAGGAGCAGGGCAGAAGGAAAACACAGAAGGGAAGAACTAGTTCAAAAAGGATACAACTGTCATAAGTATCCACAAGTACTCATGATGAAGGAAACAGAATAAAGAGGACACAACCTAAGAACAGAGGAGAAAGCAAAAAATAAAATGAAGGAGTGGTTTAACAACAAGGACAGCTCACAAGCATGTTCATTTTCAGAGACCTTCAATAGAAATATGTGGTACTGACCAGCTATCACAACACCCCACTGACTTGGTCAGCCCTGGGCAGAGGCTGGATGTCAACATCGTATATTAACCATGATTGAGTTTTTATTGCAAGACCAGCAGTGATAGGAAGACTCAGACATGATGCTGGATAAAAGGGAAGGAGAAGACAAAGGAATGCAGAAAGAAAAGAGAGAAACAAGGCAGAGAAATCCTTGAGCATCATCCTTTGAGGACAAAGTGGGCTGTGAGCTCAAAGTTTGTGCTCAAGCTTTTTTAAAGGACTGGGCATTCACCTGAACTTCCTCAAGATCAACCTCTGGTAGAGGATGCACTCGTCGAACTTTCTTCCCATCTTCACTAACCACCTGACAGTTTGTACCTCCCCAAGCACCCCCATAAGCCGCTCCATAACTAAATTCAATTATCATCTTTTAGCATTGCTGGAGCAACAACAATTATTATTCCATGTCCAGACCTGAAGCACTACCCTCAGAGTACAACATCACAATCTGGTCTGCACCTCGGGTTGGGTGGTGAAGTTTCTAGTATTACATCTGCAAACAAACTATATACAAACTCACCAGCAGTGGTGAGTTGCGAAGTGCTGCTGCCACGACCCCATGATTTTTCACTAGGTTTTTGATCTTTCTGAATGATGCCAGCACAGGAATTGGAACTGCCAGAACCCAACACATGATTCAGCTGTAGTAGTGCATGACGACAAAGTCCAAAAAAATTTCCTGATTCCAATGTTATGTATTGGGTGGGTGTACACAGAAAGGCACACACCAAATCCTTGAGGATCCTTCTTCACATACTTCATGAGATAATTGTCCGTTGGCAAGTTCGTATCACTGAAGTAGAACTCCACCTACATACCAAAAAGAGATAGCTCTTAATGTGGGACCAAGGCAGAAGATCTTTCATACACTCAAACACAACAAACCCTAAAAACAAACCCTAAAAACCCCGAAACGCCTGTAGAAAATCGCACTTGCTTAACAATTTTCGCTTTCAGCTCCTCTGTGACAACCGGCTTTTGGGAAGGAGCAGCAGCAACAGGAGCAGCAGCCGTAGCTCCGTGCGACGGCACTCCGTCTTGATCGTGCTCATGCCCTACGACCACAGCTCCTCCATGGTCGTCAAATGCAGAGACAAGATCTCCAGCAGGAGGCCATGCCGCAGGTAGTACAACGGTGGAAGGTGAGACGGCCTGCTGCTGTAGTGGAGGAGCAACAACAATCAGCGGTGGTAAGGAAGAGCCGGGAGGAGCTTGCATCATCATCAGCGTTGGAGTTGGGGGCGACCCAAACCCTAACCCTTGAGGGGCAGAGCCTCCTGGCAGCGAAGTGGACAAGGATGTAATAATATTCTTGGGCACAAACTCTGGTGCTTTGGCGTTTAAAGTGCTTCCTGATAAGGATCTAGTAAGAAGCTGCATAGGTTTGCCATTCAGCACAGGAGATCCTCCTGTTGTTGTTGTCGTTGTTGTTGTTGTTGAAGAAGAAGACGACGACATTATTACTGCCGGCGCTACTGCTGCCACTGAACCTGTTTTACGACGTCGGATGACGTCCATGGGTGGAGTTGTCGTTCCACGAGCGGCGGAGAGAGAGGAGGCGGCACTGCTGCTGCTGCTGCTGCTGGTGGTTGTGTGAGGGAGGAGGACTAATGGGCTTTGCCCATCCACACTCACCATAGCTGCTGCAAAGCTGCTAATAAAGGCCTCGCGGACTAGCTTCTTAGGCAAGTCCGCATCCGCCTCTCCTCTCCGCCATCGCCACCCATACCACAGCACACTGAACGAAGCACAAGGAGGAGCGTTTTCATAGCGTCGTCAGCGCTCTCTCTCCCTGCATCCTTGTTTACTTTGTTTCTAGTCTGTACTAGAGACATTCTGGACGCAACTCAAAAATGGGCCAAAGTTTGGCATTCCTACATTCTAGGGTGTCATGGGGGTGGTGGAGTCCCACTTACAGAAACATGTCTCCACAGCATAACTGAAGGATCCGCTTGGGCTTTCACCATGGCTAACCACCAAGTGGGTTTTGGCTACCATCCAAAAGAGGGCCGGGCCGACCCAAAATTTGCCTGAAAAGTTTATTAGAGTACTCGGACATGCTAGAAACTGATATTTATCATCCTTATGAATGTCATTTGAAATTCACTATGTTGAATATTTATCATCCACATGGATGCCATTTAAAGGCTAGACCCATTATGTGATTTTTATTTATTTAAATGTTTATCTATTTTTGTGATGTAGCTGATCTAGTGATCACCAATAAGAAGATTGATGTTGAATATTTATCATCCTCATGGATGCCATTTAAAAGGCTAGACCCATTATGTGATTTTTATTTATTTAAATGTTTATCTATTTTGTGATGTAGCTGATCTAGTGATCACCAATAAGAATATTTATGTCCAGATTTGAGGCAATAAACGAAGTATGAAAATCTATGAACATTTAAGCTTTTTTTCTATATTTTTTACTACTCTCTTTTTACTGAAGCCAAATATAAACTCTAATACCCAAAAACATTGTAGCAATATTAAGTTGTTGGACATCCTCTTACAATTTAAAACATTGGATTGAAGTAAAGATGACATTTATGCATAACACATGTATGCAAGAATTCCAATTCAAAATGTAAAATAATAAATGAAAATCTCACACAATCCCAACAACTATGCACATCCAACTTCACATTTGAAAGTCGATTTTCAATGTTTTTTTTATGGGATTATGCAAATTTGATTGATGCATCATCCCCTCTTCCTTTTCGTGTCCTTGGCTATTACCTACCTAGTCTTGAAAATGGTGTCCTCTCAAGACTTTCATTAGAAGTGTCATAATAAAAATTTCACATTAGTTAGAGTCCTTTACAGTCATGATAGAATGTATTATGTACCTTGCAAATTCATGTGATTCACCATTCCTATGCATCCTAGCTCATGTGTTGCTCAAGTTTTGGGTAAGCAAAAGATGAACCCTAAGAAAGAACATGCCTCCTTCTGGAACTTATTTGACAATTTAATAATATTTTAATGTATTATTAGGTGGTATGGTGCCAAATTGGCCTTGTAGGTACAATATTGTATTGATAGTTATTTATTAGTATCAATGTGGATTAATTTGAGTTTTGGACTTGTCTTAATTTTTTAATAATTTTTTTAACATGTTTATATTTTACATTACTGATTTTTGGGATGCGCTCAATATTTTTTCATTGATCATTTTGGCCTTTGGGATATAAGTCATAATTTTTTTGTGTAAGAGCAATCCATACCACATCCCATGTTTCAATATCGTTGTACCTAAATGATTTTGGCATAAATTAAATTATTTTTTTGTTTTGTTGAATTTTTGAAAATTCATTCATTACTTGTGTTGAAATTTTAATAAAACAAAAAACCAGCAAGATTTCAATTGTCAAGTTTAAACTACAAACCACATAATGCATCAACTTAAGGTTGAGATGGATTAAGCACATTAGACTATCCCATAACCTTTAAGATCTTGAGTTTATTATTATTTATAATCACTACCCATTGAAATTTTCAGAATTAAAAAACCAAGTGCCGAAGTTAAATTTTAAATTTTAATTAATTATTCGACAGCTTGATGCCAAATCCAATTAGGGAGTATGGTAGTCAACATGTTTTGGTCCATCATGTCATGTCACATTCAAATAGACTTTGCATGTGGTAATCCATTAATGAAAAGTCACGATGATTAGAGTATGCACACAAATCAAATCAACATGGTGAGCTAGAGTATGGTGTCACTTGATAAATATTCCTTCTTAAATGCATCACAAAGCTTGATGGGCTATGCATTTGGTCTCATATTTCCTCCATTCACACCCATGCCACATTTAAGTTGCCTTCCAAATAGTATAAATGTCCAAGCTTGAAGCCATGTTTTGAACAAACTAACAAGCTCATAACCCTAATTCTATTCAAAACTTAAGAATGTCTAAAAACAATGATGAGAACAAAAAGGTATGAACAATCTTTTTTTGTTTTCTAACTTCTAAACACATGCCACAAAATGTATCAAAAATAAATTATCCTATATGATGTTAATAGTATGGCTAGTAACAAGCACCATGATTTAAGAAAACAAATTTAGAATACAATTCAAATATGTGAGAAAATATATTTGCACACCATTATGTGAAAGATGCAAAGGAAAGAGTTGACATAGTAAACATCATTATGAAGGCAAACAAACATGTTTTTGAAATGACTTTTAGTTGATTCAATAATGTTGTAGCAAAAATCATGCAAACATTATAATAAATCACGGTTTTTCAAATGATTCAATTTCACTATACCTTATTCATCTTAAGTAATGATGAGATACAAGTTGATTAGAGGTTGAAGCATGAGTGACCATTATAATTTTCAACTAGTCAATTTGACTAGTGTGATCCATTTGATTATTTATTGAATCTAACATTTAATCAAGTTGAACTTTAAAATGATATGTATAATTAAAATGGCCAATTTGGGTTAATCAAATGGACATCTTATTGTGTTGTGCTACTTGGTATGTATTCATAATTGTAGCCCAACATTAACAAAATACATGTTCAATTCATGTGGCTAGTAATTTGTTAAGAAATTATGTCCATTTTTTCCATTTATTTAGTCAACTTTAAACTATACACAACCAAGTATTGCATGTTTGAAGGAACATTTTTTCATTGCCATAAAGATCATAGTAGTGTATGTTCAAGCAAGGTTTCTACCTTCTTCATTTGTGTAAGAACATATTTTGCCCAAATAATGTCATAGGGGTGTCAAAGTTGGCCACCATCCATGATTGATGAAATTTGTCCCTAAACTAATAATTAAAAATATGGAGGAACATTGCACCAATCATAAGTAATGAAAAAAATTATTTTGGATATTTGGGTCACAATTTATGGTCAAGTATTATATTGGTACTTGACCATGAGCTTTGACCCAAATCATAGCAACAATTTTACAAAAATATTCAAGTCCATTTATTCAAAAAAAAGTTGTCCAAACAATTGAACACATCCTCGATTGATGTGTTGGTACCACTTCATGTTCTTAACAACCTATCAAAAACAAGAAACAAATAAAAATATGAAAAGCCAATGGACTTTTTATTTAAGGTCTTATTAAATCTCAACTAAACTACCTTATTTTACTAAGTAATGTAATTTAACTCTTGACATGTAAAAGCTTCCACATGTTCACACCCATGCTTGGAGAAAAACCAACCTTATCACACCCATTTCATTTAAGATAATACTTTGTCCAATGTGTTCAAATTACAAAATAACATGTAGGTATCATAAACAAACATGTCACATGTGTTAGTAATTTGTATTTTAATTCCCATCACTAAAATGAAGTTTTGTACATACATTTCAAATGTGTTCATAGTGCAAGCATAATAGTGGAACAAATGAAGTAAATTTACCAACTAGCAAAACATGTTGCTTTCATACACAAATGAGGCAAGATCCTATCCATCATCATCATACATTTGAAAGTCATTGTGATATCTTTAACCACCACTTGGACAAAGGTGATATTTCATCAACTAATCCAAATTCACATTTGGAAGGGGGTGGTTACTTTGTCAACTAAAATATTTATCAATTTCAAACCGACTTTTGATTGGGATAAGAGTGTCCATTTTGAAAGAGACAAAGGTGTTGCATTAAGAAACTATGATTTGTTGTCCAATTCAATAAGTAGATTCTTGAAATATCTTGAAAATATGTGTTCATTTACTTTTGAGTAAGATAACAAAAAAAAAAAAAAAACATTAAAAAAGGTTTGGATGTGTAAAACAAATGAACATGCTCCTAACAATGTGTTAACAAATTTAAATCATATCATGAGTTGATTAAAAGGAAGGTTAGTTTGTGGCCATGGAGGTTGAAGGTGTAACTCCCAATTTCAACATCTTACATTCATACTATATACATGGTTTAAAGGGCTAAACTACTTGTGACTAATATGACCTTATAAAGGGGTTCAATCATAAGTAGTTATGTTGTAGGTTATTGTTACATAGGTACATAAATTATAAGTAGGTAGGTAGGTAAGTAGGTGGACAACCTACTTAAACTTATTTGCTACCACAAAAAAAAAATTGGTTATTATCCAAATGATTTTTTAAGCAACAATTAATAGAAGAAAAATTATCATTAAGAAAATATTTGTTCAAAATTGTATTGTTTAATCCGACTATTTAAATGGTCCATTGTTTCATTAATCAAATTAATCACAATTAAAATTAACCATGTCAAAATTGACTTGTTCAAAATGATGAATTGGTTATTTTGATAGTTATAAAAAAATACATTTTAAAACAAAAAAATTTAGTCAAAATTTTTATTTTTCTAATTGTGAAATTTTTAAAAAATATATTTATACTAGTGGTAACCTGTGCTTGCAAGGCACGACACTACACGAACGCATGTTTTCCCATCACCGTGGGGCGTTTTTGTGAATGAATGAATGAAAGATGCCCTCTGGTTATCATACCAGGTATGCACCACTCACCTAGCGGCCACTTTTTAAAATTTTCAAACAATCGGTGTGGCTATATAACCACGGTTCCCAAATTTTCAGGAAAAAAAAAGAAAGTTTAAAAACCAGTGCGTTTTTTTACCGGTTCTTTTGTAAAACCTTTGGTTCTTCTTTTGAAAGAACCGGAACCGGTGATTCTTTGATGATGGGGAAAAAAATTCAAAAAACTGGAACCAACACTAGAACCAACCACCATTAGTGGGTTATTAGAAGGGTGGTTCTTACCATTCGTACTCACGGTTCTCAAAAAATCAATGAACTAAAAAATGGAATCGACGGTTCTTTATATTTTTCCAATTGTTGCTAAACACCGGTTTCCATCGGATCACATTGGGCCAGAGTGATTCAGCACCCACCGGCGCACCATCCATCCACTGGATGCCTGAACACCAATTTCCATCGGATCACACTGGGCCAGAGTGATTCAGCACCCACCGGCGCACCATCCATCCATTGGATGCCTGAACTTGTTGTGGATGAACCTGAACCTCTCTCGTGCCCAGCCCACCCGTGCTGGCCCACCGTCACAGACTGACAGACATACAAACTTGATGAATTAATATATTAGATTGTAATGGAAACAAGGGATCTAAACAAAAATAATTTGCAATTGCTTTCAAGGTTACAAATAATGCATTAGATGACAATTGGAATTGATTAAAGTTAAAAATGGTAACATGCATGTTCATGGTTGATTGGGTCTACTCACGATTGGGGTATGTTAATGTGCACAATAACATCACAACCCTTTCACTCTTCATGAGAACCACTACTATTGATTTCATTTGTTGATTTGGACATTAAACAAAGGAAACAATAAATATGTTAAACTCTAGGTACATATGTTAAACACCCTCACACTTCCCAAAACCTTTGAGTTTCTTCACAAATGTCCACTTTTGTCATTAATACAACCTCAATTTTGTCAAAACTCATATTCTCCACATTGATAAAATCAAAATTTCTTTACAAATCCCAAGGGTCATATGTTATCTCACATTAACACATATTGACAACACCAAAACCACCCAAGTCCTTGTCAAAATCTTAGTTATCTTGAAGGTTTCACCCTTTTCTTGAACACCACCAATTATTATTATTCGGTTACATAGTTTGGTTGGTTTGCAAAAAACAAAACAAAAAATATTATACCTACTGCAAAACATCTTAATACCCACATCCAACACACATTCTAATCTCTCACACACATCAAAACAATGAAAAATCATAGCTCCAAAAATTCCCCTATGATACTTTGTGCTTCCCAAATTTTCATTCACTTTCTTAAATTTTCCATTAGCACATTTCATGAATTTGCAACATCTTCCATACACCATGAACTTCTAATTACCATTATGGCAAGGATAACTTGAAACACATTATGTGAAATTTCCATATCCAAGCAATGACATTTTCCTATTCACACCTTTTTTTGCCAACCAACTCCTATCACCTTTCAAAAAGCTTTTCATACTTCAAACCAAAACAAAAATCCAACAAACACCACATTGCCTCACATTTTTGACAAAACCCAAATGCTACTCCTTTTGATATAATTTAATGAGGATTGACAATTTGTGTATGATGAACAAATGGATAGTCTACCAAAATAAACTTAAAATGTTAACAACCTTTATTAGCCCCAAAAACATGTTTCAATCAAAGTGTTATCACAATTATAAATTCACTTGTTTTCATTTATATATAAGGTTCAAAATCATTTCCTCTTTATAAAGGCACAAAATGTAAATACGTTTGGTGTTGGGTTTGAATTTAGTAAAAATCCCATTCCGATTAGATTTTCTCACGTCATAATGGTAATTGATTCCTTTAGATCTATTTTTTCTTTGTCAATGTTTATTTTGTCAACCTCGATTTCATTGTTGATTATAAGAAATAGTTGTATTCTCATGTTTTCTTCCATATTTTCAACCTATAAAATAATTTCAAATGTTCATAAAATGCATATATGGTGTTTAATTTGGTTAATAGAAATCACGTGTCACATGAATAAGTCTTTAAAAGCAAAATATTCTAAAATAAACTACAAAATATGTTTAAAATAATCATTTACAAATCAACTTTTAAATTTCTTTAATTCTTATGACCTAAAAAGTTGTTATGTTATAATGTAAAAGTGTGTATTTTCTTAAAAAAATTGTCATTTTCAAGTCATTTCAAAAAAAATTAAAAATCTTTCAAGCAATGAAAAATACTAGTTACATTATTTTCAATGTGTTTTTTAGTGCTCTACATTCATTAGATTCATTTCAAATTTTGTCAAATGTTTTCATAATACATCAAGTTTATTATCGTATAAGTTCATTCAAAAGTTTCAATGTCAACTTAAGTAACCACTTATCACAATGAAATTAAATAATAATTATATTTTGAAGTGACTTTTATTAGCCAAATTGGACCTTATGATCGTCAATATGTTTTGAAGGACATGCAGCCATGTTGTGTGCAACCAATTGCACAATAGAGGCTTGATAATTGACATTCAAAAGTTCATGAAAGTATCTTGTTCATTGTCCATTTGCCTTGTGATGTTCTTCATAGTTCAAGAGTTCAATTGCTACATAAATGCATTGCTTAAAAGGTTTATGAATGATGACATCTTCTCATTGTAAAATGTTTGTGCAATTAACACAAATGAATATAAATAAAAATTTAAGATGATTATTTTGAACCCATGATTAAAAAAAAATTTAAATTGTGCAAGCTCCAACACTAAATGAACCAAATGAAATTTTCGTTGTCTCCCAACCCAAAACTTTGTGCATGTGCAAGTCTAAAAGATTGTAAAATGTTTACCACAAAATCCTTGCATGTTTTTAGTATACCAATGGTTGATGCTATATTAAGTGCCATCTAAGTGAAATGCAAAGTCACCTACCTCCATTCAAAGGAGGTAACATTGAGTTGTTGTACCTATGAACTGCAATGGAAGAAGTTTTCCATTTATAAACAAATGAAACAACACAAATGTTATTTGCTTATAGTCTTTTATTCCATGGATTAACCCATTTTCTCCCAAGTTTGTGAACCACGAGGAGGAACCTAGTATAACCATTATTTGATCCATATTCATAACAAGGTGTTCAAGAAACATTGTGAAGTTATTGTAAAGGCTCTATAGCTCCAATACAAAAATGTTCCTTGGGTAAAACTTCTTGTCCATTCAATCAAAACTTTGAGTCCACTTCTTGCAAATGAAGTTTGGAGTAGATTGGGTGCTCATTTTTGAATGATTGCTCCAATTAAAAAATTGTAAGCAAATAGCATACAATGATTGTCCTACTTCCTTCAATTTCTTCAATTGTTGTAATAATGTCTTCTTACACCTCCAATAATGTAAGGGAATTGGATATTGTTGTTGTGGTGCTTTGGTAAAAGCATTGCCAATGCTCACACACATGCTTTGTGAATAATCCTCACACAAAACTAACTCTACTTGAAGGTGCCAGGAGTTTGACACAAGGGTAGGGTTATTACAACTTGGTAGGCCAAAACTTACTAGGTACATATTTTTGTATGGGCACCTTTTGTGAAGGGGGGGGGGGGGTGTTGTGAACACTTACAATTTTTTTTTTTCTTTTTCTCAAAAA
>Ga0116229_10002242_pt1 | contig 31138 bp, 15 predicted proteins | sample S1TSphgellanicum_3_FD_87313 | JGI IMG/M metagenome (GOLD analysis project Ga0116229, IMG submission 87313) | Host-associated microbial communities from peat moss isolated from Minnesota, USA - S1T2_Fc - Sphagnum magellanicum MG | ecosystem: Host-associated > Plants > Peat moss > Unclassified...
CAAACTGACAAAGAAGAAGAGGCCTGACAACATCTGATTCAACAATCCCTGCTGTGCTTGGACGGCCACAAGAAACAGCCAAACTAGAGGCTCCATAACCACTCTCATGCCAAGCCAAGCCAAGCCAAGCCAAGCCACATTGGCTGAACCAAGTTTGTGAAAGTTTCCTTCGGGCAAAATGCCCTGCCAGACATATTCTTTGCTTGCAGGAGCACCACGAGGGCAAACCCGGTGAACCCACCTGGTAGGGCTGGTGGCGAAGAGTGTTGCACGCTACCCACAGCCTTTATATCATCTCCAGCGTCCACATTTGCTGATGTCGTATGCCCCACCCCTGCATCAAAGATAAACCCCACGAACAGATCTGTTAGTTCTCAAACAGATTTTTTCCACCTCTGGATGGAGTAGCTGTTCTGCCACTTGCCTTTCCAAACCCTACAGCCTGCTGAATGGACTAGAACACAAAGGGGAAAGTCACATCCGCATATACATGTATTCAATTCCAATGATCACATCTTCACGGCCTTCAAAAGATGCTACCAGACATCAAAAGCTGAATGGAAAGATTCACAATATGGCAGCAAAGATTCTGTGAAAATATATATATCGAAGCTTTGAAAGTCAGTATAGGAGTTCGTAATCACTACTACTACATGCCCTCCACAAGGCCGATGTCCACCTCATGGCTGCCTGGTTCCCTTCGCAAAAGGGGATAGAACGAGAGACGAACGACGGAACATCGGTATAGCAACACAATGGCAAAAGCTCCAAAAGACTAAAAATGTATCTCTTGTTAACATAACTGCGGACACAATCCCCTCAAAGAAAGGTACCTTTCCCGGTAGTCTGTGCAATACCGTCGTCATTCCAAAGGTCTAGCTTCACTCTTCGCCCGCCACCTCCACCGAGCGCTGTCGCATGCCTTCGATCTCTCCTTTTCCCCATCTCACTCTCTTCTTCTTCCCCTCCCTCTATACTCCACTCTCCGCGACAAAAAAAATACAAAAAAAATCACTCTCCTAGCGCCCGCCGGCGCGCAAGCACTTGGTTCATTCCTCAACCTGTTACACAGAACGAGAAGAGCTTTTGTCTTGCTCGCTGCAGACGAAATCCGAAACCCTAACCCCGAAAAAGAAAGAAAAATCCCCAAAACTAAACTCTCTCCTCACACAACTTCCTATCGACAACAATACTCTGCCGCGAAGCGGCGCACACAAACAGGATACAGAAACACGCAGCAACTGCAATCGATCGATGGATCGATCTCACGCAAATCGCAGACGCAAAAGCATCGCATCTCTGTTATCAGCTTCCTTCCTTCGTGTGTTTGCTGATAGGGTTTGCGCCAGGAAAAGGGGCTGCCCGCGATGAAACAAAAACATACGGTTTGCGAGGGAGTATGTATTATATACCGTACATGTATTCGTTAAACTACATACATACAGAATAGTATACTATACATATGAAAATACGACAATATGACCTCTCTCTGATCAGCTTCTTTCCTTCTTTATGTTTGGCACGTAGGGTTTGTGCGAGCAAAAAGAGCTGCCCGGGATTTTTTTTAACATACGGTCTATCTATATATTATGTATTATGGTCCATACATATACTGGTTTTAACTACATGTGTACTGAGTAGAATACTATACATATATGCAAAAAGTGAAAACATGACATCCCTCTCATCATAATAATATGTCCATACATACATACATACCTAGTTGAATAGTAGGTTCATCATGCCCAATAATTATTCAATTTTCAAGTTTTCATTTTTGAAAAATAAGATATTCTTGAATACTTCAAAATATTCTTCATTTTCCTTCATTTTCCTTCAAAAAAGAAATTCAGCACATATAAAAAATTATATAAATTTTGTCTAACGTATCATTCAACTAGGGTATCTATATATTAATATAAGTGTTTCTGAAGAAACCCTCCCAAACTTGCACTATACAAATTTCATGTTTTCTTCATGTTTGTGTTTGTGTGCATTGTTTTGATCATGTTTGAGCTTATCATGTAGTTTTTCATCATATTCGTCTTATTCACAATAATTGATCATTGTTGTAATGATTTTTATGTCTATAGCAATCGTCCTTTTATTTTTTGGGTCTAAAGTATTTGACAATAAGCTAAGCAAACATTTTTTTGGCTTGGCCTCATGAATCCACATTACCTAATCAATTTGCCCATCCAAATGGATAAGTTTATACTCCCTTTACTTAATTTTTGCCCTTGTTCATTTTAACCCATTAAGCCAAAATGACTTGATTGCTACAAGTAGTTTCCTAGCTAAGTCAAATTATTTGCAATCTGGATGACCTTAACCTCAATGAACAATTATTAACTTGTTAAAATTTCCATCTTATGCCACTTGACGCCCTTGCTTAGTAATTTGCTACTCTTAGGAGACCCCTACTAGGGAACTTCTTGTCCCAATTCATAGCCACCTTTATTATCAAAGACCCAAATAAAAAATTAATCTCATTTAGTTGACCCATGTCCCATTTGCCTTGTAAAACATGTCTAGTGTGATTTGTTCATGTTTTCCAAATTGAATATGTGTTCGTGTCGCCTTCTTGCTTGCAAATGTAGATATAATCTTGTATATGTTCCATAGATGCCATCGATCACCTTCACTAATCATGATCAAAGACAATTTGGCTCAAAGACATCCCACACATCCTCAAGGAAGACCACAAATGAGGACAATCAATGTGCTTTTCGCATTGAAAATGTGGGTGGACAATTGTCAAAGGAATTTATTCCATGGTTTTTTCCACAAATGCAATCAAGCTACACTTGAGAAGCTTTTGGAAGACATTATATGAAAAAGTTCAATTGTTATTTGGATTCAAATCAAACACCAATTACAAGAAATCCATGACTATAATTCTTTCCAAATCCACCATGATGGTGACATCGCAAGCTTAGAAGATAATAAATTTAATGTATGTTTATGACAAAGTTGATATACATTGGGCATCTACATGCGACACATGTACATATAGGAATCGTAATACAACACAAATTCTCTAATCAACCAAATTACAAAAGCACAAAAGTATACAACAAAGGTTTTAAATGAACAATTTGTCAGGTTCACCTTGAGTGAAAATAAAGCAAAAATAACCAACCTAATAACCAACCTTACAATCTACATACAAGAGTGCCAAGACAAATATTCATCAGCAAGCAATTGGTATTTGTATTAAGATGTAATGGCCATGCCCCAATCTTGTGCACGAATTTGTGATAGTTCTCTTTTGAAGGGTCCCCTTGGGAAGGAAAGGCAACAACTAGATAAAGTAATGATTATTGAAGGGATTAAGTAGTAGTAAACCTCATTATTGACAAAAGAGAAGCAATTGCATAGCTTTTTTCCTCCTTGGAAATTATTTTTGATGTACATTAAATTCAGCATGTCAAAAAGAAAAGTTTTCCCCATTTAGCATTGTTAGAAAATGTTTACATTATCATCTTTGAGACTAGCAAATAGGACCCATGAAAAGCCTAAGTGGAAATCGCTAAAAAAAAGCTTACATAAAAAAAAGGCTCAAACAAGATGTTTGCATTCATAAGATTGTTAGCACTTTCATTACACTTGGAGACTCGAAGATGGCCAAATTTTGTCTACAATGACATGATCAAAAAAAATCACACAAAAAATGATATTTTAAGGAACAACCATTATTGTTCACCTGAATGCTAGATTTTGCAATATGATACTTACATGTGACATGTTTCATTCATATGGCAACACAATCATTTTGTTCAATTTGATAACCCAAAGTATAAGTTTCAGTAAATCTAAACTTTGGTTCAGTTTTTCCATAATACCTCTGCAATTTTTGGATGAACTATTTTTTTCACATTGCAATTTGATTTTTGGAATGTGGAACACAACTCCATACATAAACCTATGTCAAGTAAAAGTAAGCAAATACTATAAATGACGATACATGTATGTAGCAAAATCAACATGCAATAAATAGAATGCCCATCATGAAACACAATAGATAAATGTACAAAGAAAAAATTTTAGGCAATTTAGAGCTTGACAAATATGTAGCCCAATTAAGAAAATCACTTTCCTAATTATGAAAAGGATGTAGAAAGGATCAACAAACATTAAAAGGTGTTCACATCAATATTTACTAAACCTTAACTCATTACTGTATTGAAAAGATACAATAAATGTTTTATTTGATTATAGCAAGATTCTTTAAAGAAATAGAAATAAAATAACATCTTTATTCTAACTTACACATGGGCAATAGAGTGTTTTTAACAATATTTATAAAAATTATTGTTGTGCATTTACATAAAGACATAACTATGAATCAATATGTTGAATTCAATCACTAGTTGGATACAAGGACAAAAGGTCAAACATGTGCACATATTGGCAATCAAGCAAGGTACATTGCAACAAATGACATTGGGCATGGCTCACAAGAACAGTACATCACATAATTAAACAACTCTATTTTCCCCAAATTCTTGCATTCCTACCATCACTTCATTATCCATGTATTAATAAGAAGGTTATCTAGGATAATTTGTAATGTATCAACAGATAATGCCCTAATGAATCTAAAAAGTTGAAACTCTATTCAGGAAGTATATAATCCCATGTAAAAACGTTGAATGATATGTCTATGATGTGGTAGTAACTTCTAACATTAATATCCTCAAGTTCTAAGAATAATTCATCCCCAACCATTTATCGAAAAAAAAAATCCTTTAATGTCGAGCTGGAAAAATAGTTGAATCAATCAATATTGAAGTTGTTTATGATCAAATCTTGAAGCTTGTGATACACAATGAAATGGATAATCGCTCTCAAGAATTTTCATTCAAAACCCTATAAAGATCTACAGCAAAGACGTGCATAATTACAATAAGGAAATGGATCTTTAAAAAATACACTACTCGTGTGCACGGCAATACCTCTATAACCAACATTGGAAACTTACAAGATTATGATATGTACATTGAATTCACAACCAAATTTGGCACCAAAGATCCATATGCAACCAAAAAAGATTTGTTAAGCAATTGAAATGTTACATCCAACAACCAATACTCTAAACATAATACAATTCCATATATAGCAAAGAAGAAGGAGAAGAAGACACACTACTATGTTGCCAACAAAAATGATTACATCACCTTAGCATAGTACTTCGTTAAGAAAAAAATAATAACACATGCACTATCTCACCAAACATGTTTTTTAAAAAGTTCAAAAGACGTTTGAACATAAACAACCTATTGCTCACAATAGTGAAACCATTTCTAACCTAGCAAAGGAGCCACAATTACTAAGGTTTGTCCGCAAAAGAGGTCCAATTGATATACAAGCATGATTCACAACACAAAAAATTGCCATGGAAACAAAAGAAAATTTAATTTTTTAAAAAAAATTATAAACATATTAACATCAATCAAATTCACACATCAAATTCACATTCTTTTTTCTTTCAATTCATCAAGAGTGATTATTACCATAATTTGCACAAATAGAAAAAAACAGAGAAAAAATCTACCAAGGAAAAAAAACTAAAAACTAAAAAGTTCACCTTGATAGATACTAAGAAAGCCAAATTAGAACACTAAACAAGTGAAGTTCAAAAGCATGCGACCTTTGCAAAGCCAAACAAGTTCCCACAAATATGTGATGAGAAATTATATTTCACATTTTGGCCTTCACTAAAAGGCCTAGGGAAGGGGGGTGCGTACAACTTTCAATCTACTCAAAAGAAATCAAAATGCACAAGTAATGTGCAAGTGTGAGATGAAAGGAAGTCCAATGATTTATTTTCACCTAAATGAAAACCTAATGAAAATGGTCAAATTGTCAAAAAATGAAAGAGACAAAAGAGCAAATGGTTGATATTGATTTTTTTTCTCTTTAGTGGTTAGGAATGTTTTTTTGTTCATTGTAGATTTATGGTGCTAAAGAAGTGGGCAACATACATTTTGAGAATATAGGATGAAAATAATGCTTGTAAGTTCAAACATGGGTCATGGTTGGAATTGACATAACCTCCCACCCAAAATCTTCCACTGAAACCATGTATGCCCTGAGTGGAATCAACCATCTAGATTTTTATTTTATGCATTTGAGTTTATTTATCACCCATCCATGGATTTGACCCTAATCCTTATCATGAATTTTTTTTCGATTTCCATTTTCAACACCCGCTTGAATCATTAACCTTATGAATGGAAATACATCAATCTGGATGAAAACCCTAATTTATTCAAAGAATATATGCATGGGCATGATGCTAATAAGTTTAAATGTGGATATTGGTTGCAATTTACATAATTTCCCACCCTAGAACTTCCATTGCAACCTTATATGTGTTGAGTGGAATTGCCCACCTTGATTTTTATTTCATGCATTTGAGTTTGTTTATCACCTAGCCATGTATTTGGCCTTAATCCCAGTCACTGATTATTGTTTAATTCCATTCTTAAAACCCATTTAAATCATTAACCTTGTGAATATGGGAATACATCAATCTGGACATAATTAATAATTTATTCCAATAATATAGGATGGGAATGATGCTTGTAAATTCAAATGTGGGTCTTGGTCAAAATTGACATCTCAACCCACCCTTCCACTTCCATTGAAACCTTGAATGCCATGAATGAAATTGCCCATCTTGATTTTGATTTCATGCATTTGAGTCTATTTATCATCCAACCATGTATTTGGCCCTAATCTCGGCCACTAATTGTTGTGTGGTTCCATTCTCAACACCCATTTGAAACATTAACCTTATGAATGGAAATACAATTTGGAAGTAATTAATAATTTATTCTAAGAATATATAATGGGAATGATGTTTGTAAATTCAAATGTGGGTCTTGGTCAAAATTGACATCTCAACCCACTTTTCCACTTCCATTGGAACCATGTATGCCTTGAATGGAATTGCCTATCTTGATTTTTATTTCATGCATTTGAATTTGTTTATCACCCAACCATGTATTTGGCCTTAATCATGGTTGTTGGTTATTGTGTGGTTCCATTTTCAACATTCGTTTGAATCATTAACCTTATGAATATGGAAATACATCAATCTAGATGCAATTAATAATTTATTCATAGAATATAGGATGGGAATGATGCTTGTAAGTTCAAATGTGGGTCTTGGTTGCAATTTACATAACTTCCCACCCGAAAACTTCTACAACAACCCTATATGCCTTGAGTGGAATTGCCCATTATAACTTTATTTCCATTTGGATATGTTTATACTACCACCTACTTATCCAAAGAATATAGGATGGGAATGATGTTTGTAAGTTCAAATGTGGGTCTTGGTTGGAATTGACAATATGGGCCCACCATAAAATTCCCAGTAAAACCTTGTATGCCCTGAATGGAATTGCCCACCTTGATTTTTATTTCATGCATTTGAGTTTATTTATCACCTAGTCGTGGATTTGGTTATAATATCAATCACTGTTTATTTTTTTAGTTTCCATTCTAAACATTGACTTGAAGCATTAACCTTATGAATTGAAATACATTGATTTGGATGAAAACCTTAATTTATTCAGAGAATATAGGCATAGGCATGATGTTTATATATTCAAATGTGGGTCTTGGTTAGTCATGACAATATGGACCCACCCTAGATCTTCCATTGAAACCATGTATGTTTTGAATGGAATTGCCCACTTAGAAATTTACACTATGAAAAATTGTCTCCACCAAAACCACATTACCTTGCAACTAGAGCTAAAAAAAACTCATATACAACTATTGTGTAACTACCCTTTAGGTATTATAATTAGTATGCAATTATCCCTTTGGAAATATAGAAAATTAATAAATAGATTGCCACGTCACAAAATCAGTTAGTTGTATTATAGTTATAAGTGAATTGAAAATGGGTCTTTTATACGATAATTTGTACATAACATATATACATATGTAATCAACCATGTTTGATTTTCGAAAAAACTACACTATAGTTACATGTGACAATTATTTTAGAATTGTTGGAAATGTGCCACTAATGCAACAACTATGTTGCAACTAATTGTTTTCTCCATTTTGAATGATTTAAAATGTTATAGAAGTGCATTTTCAAGCTCTACAAATCATCTTTGAAATGCAAAACCAAGGGACCAACCAAAAAAAAGTTGTAAATAATTTTTTTAAAAAAATCTGCAAAATGTTTTTTTTTTCTTTTTTGTTCATTTTGATCCTTCCTACTTTCAAACCTCATAACTTTATTGTTTTTTATTCATTTTGAACGGTTTAAAATGTTATAGGAATGTCATCTAAAGTTCAACAAATCATTTTTGAAATGCAAAGTAATTAAAAGGACTAGCCAAAAAATTGCAAAATTTTTCATTTAAATTTTTTTTGATCCCTCTTACTTTCAAACTTCATGATTTTCTTATTTCTTATTCCTTTTTAAAGTGTTATAGGAATACCACCTCAAGTTTTACAAATCATCTTTGAACTTTAATAACAACAAAACAACATTCAAGGATTTTTTTGGGTGTTCAAGAATCGGCCTTTCTAGCATTCAATGATTTGTTTTTTTGAGTTTTTAACCTCCTCTACTTTGGGTGGCCATAATTTTTTCAATCTTATTCTATCTTTGAATATTTTTAATACACCATATGTGCCAATAGGAGGGGTTTAAGTTTTGTTTTATCACAAAAAACAATAGAGCCCTCACCTTGGATCTTGTTTGCCTTGAACATTTAAATGTTTAGTCATCAACCGACTTATTCTATGTTGTTGCAACTCAATTTGTAACTAAAAAACAATTAGAGGATTTAACCCATATGCTTTGTCTTTGAATCCCATGTCACAAATTATATAAAGAAGGTGTCATCTCTTATGTTTTCACATAAAAATACAGATGTCATTTTGGGAAGAGTTCAAAAAGCTTAACCCTAAAGGCAATATATATATATATAATATTATTATTTAATTCATTTAGTCATATATATTCCTACCTACGCAAGTAAATAGGTCTTATTTTTCTACCTACCTATGTAGGTAGGTAAGTAAATAGGTTATGTAATGTAGGTATGTCGGTCCTACGACCCACCAATCAACCTACCTATGGCTATGTATCGACCTACCTAGCTATTAAAATGCATTATTTATTTATTTGATTTTTCAAATTTTAATTAATATGCCATGTGGCAAATTTTTATTAGTCATAATATTGAACCATCAACAATCATAATAGGCAATGGAAATCAATATTGCAAAAAAATTATCCAAAATCTTCGTAGTGCCATGTGTCAAGTTTTAATGGATGGATGAAAATTTATGACATCAACATGACATTATGGTTGTAGTTGTAGTGGAATTGTGTAGTAGTTGAAAATGAGTGATTTCAACATAATTGCAATTGAGTTGCAATGAATTGCATTATATACATGGTGAGTTACAAAGCCAGTTGCAAAACACCTTTTTTTTCTTGTAGTGTTAATTGATGCATGATTCAATATGTTTATCACCCAGCCATGGATTTGGCCCAAATATGGGTCACTGATTGTTTTTTGCTTCCATTTTAAACACCGAGTCGAAATATGAACCTTATATTTTGGAAATAAATCAATTTGGACATGCTTACCATTTTATGTAAAAAAATAAGATTGGCATGATGTCTGTAGGTTCAAATGTGGGTATTGGTTGGAATTGACATAATTTCCCACCTTAAAACTTCCATTGAGACCTTATATGCCATGAGAGGAATTGCCCACTTTGATTTTTATTTCATGCATTTGAGTCTATTTATCACCCAACCATGGATTTGGTTATAATATTGGTCACAAATTCTTTTTTGGTTTCCATTCAAAACACCCACTTGAAGCATCAACCTTATGAATTGAAATACATCAATCTGGATGAAAACCCTAATTTATTCAGAGAATATAAATAGGGGCATGATGCTTGTATGTTGAACCGTGGGTCTTGGTTGTTTTAAGTCATGATGGCGATTGAAATGATGTTTTGTTTTGGTGCTTTTGATGTTATTTGATAATGGCGAAGCTCAATGGAAAGGTTTGGTGGTGAAATTAAATGGAAGAGCATGCGAGTAAAAAGATAAAAATGACACCTTTTTTTGACAATGGTGAAGCTCAACGGAAGGGTTTGGTGGTGAAATTAAATGGAGGAACACACAACTAAAGAGATAAAAAGGAACCCTTTTTTATGAGCTAAACACTTGTTTTTTTCGTAGAAGTTATTAAACTTGACTAGGAACTTGTTATTTGCTTATTGTTTTCTTGTACCATCAAGGAAGAATGCCCCAATGTTTTTGTTTTGGTGGACTCTTGAACTTTTTTGTTGTACATTGTAGTCCATAAGTTTAAGTCAAATAGGATCACAACATGATTAAAAATTGTGATACCTAGTGGAAGTGACACAAAACCTTAGGGGACAAAAAGGTTAGTTTGTGAAAGGCATCAAAATAATTAGGTTATAAAAATGTTGGGTTTGTGAGAAATTCATATTCAAGGGGAGATTTAAATTGTTTGGAACCCTAAAGAAATTGGGTTACACATTACATGAGAGGAGAAGTGAAAGAGCATAAGGGTGTTTTGTGTTGATTTCAAACAATTGTGGGTTAACTTGATTTTTTTTTAGCACCAAAGGTACTATTGATGCCAAAACAAGACCATGATAGTTAATTGAGAGATGTACAAAGAGATTTAATTTACCATATCACTTTCTTTTTCATGTTGTTGTAAATATGCGTGTCAATTAATTAAAACAATTTGTTATTAGAAGTAATTATTGTTATAAGAATGTATGCAAAAAACAAAGTTATATTATGTTTGTTAGATAATCAAAGTTCTTTTCCTAAAGATAATTATCATCAAGATGACCATGATTTGTTGAAAATAATGAAATAGTGAACTATTATGGAATTGTTATATAACCTTTTTTTTTGCTACATAAGAACCTTATCATGGCAAGTTCCATACTAATTATATATTTTTTAAATGTTAAATTATCCCCCCAAAAAATCAAAGAACATAATTTTGTGAAGGAAATTAAATTATCATATAACATATTATGAAAAAAAAAATTGAAATGAAAATTTCAAAATAAAATAAATATTTCACACCAAAATGTTGAATTTGCCATGATATTACACATTGAATTGAACTCTAAATGAAAACTTAATTCATTCAAAATAATTAAGAAAATAAATTCAAACCACCAAATCCGACAATATCTCATTGGTTTGGAAAAAAAATCCAAACCTACATGAAAGTTGATTATATTGAACATTGAAAAGATTAGTCCTTTTGTACCATTTTCATTAGTCTGGTACAATTTTCCCAAACCTACCAAACCTTCCTATTTCACATTTAATTGTTAAATCACTAAAGAAAAATCATTTAGACCACCAAATCTAGTCATTTCATTCAACCAATAACATTTTTTATTCACACATACACACAAGCCTATTCAACACCCTCTATATATTATTATAATAATTATTATAACAATGTATATATTTAAAATATCATTTAGGTTTCAACTAATAGAAAAACAACAATTGGTTCATCAAGTGATAACTTTGGCTAGTGTTCAAACCAATTTTGGCTAGTTTTTAACTTTTAAAGAACTTGCAATCATCATTTTATTTTATTTTCAATTTGACCAACCTTCAAATAAAGGTTTGAAGTTTTTTGAAAATGTGTTGGAACCTCTATGCATGGTTTTTAGTTAATTTTCATAAATAGGGAAATTCTTGGGTATATAATTTTATTTATTTAAATTCAAAGTGTTTACTTATAATTAAGGTTTACGATTATTAATTAAAATGACTAAATTTATTTTTAAATAATTATTGATTTCATTGAAAAAATGTAAACATGTGATGTTATATTATTGTTGTTTTACATTATAAACTATAAAAGATCATAATTGAATTATGTCACAACATTAGTTTTGGGTTTGTAAGCAAAATTAAGACACAAAGTAGAATGTTAGTTAAGAAAATGATGTAGAACTCACATACATTCTCGCAAGTGTGGAAGAGTGGAAAGGAGGTGAATTTTGAACACTTTCAAATGGGAATCATTTTGGGAGTTGAAGTTTCAAAATGTTTCGAATCATTGAAGTAAAAATGTAATAATAAATAATCTTCAAATTGAACCCAAATATATCATTGGACATGTTTTTTAATCTAAATATAAAAAATGAATGTGCATTTTTCATTCAATGTTATGAGTTAGACATAATATAGCAAAAAAAAGGTTGAAAATCAAATTGATAGTTTGATTCCTAAGCATTAAAACCCATTTGGAAGAAAGGTCAAATGACCTTTGATTAAAATGTGCACCATGTCATTGGAAATATCTTGTCAAAAATACAACTTCGCAAATTTAAACTGCTCAATCAAAACTCACATAAAGGAATTATGAACCCACAAAGTCACAGGATTTATAATTTGGAAATTTTGAATATTATAACCATTTTGATGTAGCCTCTATATCACCAATCACAAAATATACACAACACCAAAATCCTCAATCCATGATTAGGTTGTTAATTGTTTAGGACATCCATGAATACATGACTATGTAATCAATAGGACAAGTCATATTTAAAATGTCTTTTGCAACTATAGTCATGAATGACAATGTCTTTTTTGACAATGACTTTTGTGACTACAATAAAAAAAAACATAAAAAAATAAAATGTTCCTAGGCTTTTAGTTTAAGTTCAGCAAGCCTAAGGTCTATTCCATTAAAAACCTAGCTTACATGCTGAAAATGTAGGCAAGTTAGCCTAGCTAAGAATGTAGGTTAACCTATTTGGCAACCTAGGTTAGAATAGGTATTTAAGCTAAACTAGCAACCTAGCCTAGTTACCCTTATAGGACTTGAAATTGTGGGGATTTGATATGTATTTAAGGTAATATATATCTAAAGTAGGTATTTAAAATAGGTACTTAGCTAGTATGTACTTTAGATATGTACTAATAGGACCTACCTTTAATATCTTATAGTCATAAAAATAATTAAAGGTATATGACTAAGGACATATAATTGCAGAACTAAATTAGGATAGATCATAATACCTATACCATTTTGGCAACAAACTATTGAAAATGTAATTAAATTTGAAATCTTAACTTTGACACTTGGTTTTTTAATTCTGAAATTTTTGGCAAATAATGGTTATAACAAATAATAAATAGGGTCTTGTCACTATTATGGAATAGTTTAGTGTGTTTAAACTGTCTCAATTTTTAAGTCGTTGTCATGGGAAGTTTGCGGTTCAAAACTTAACAGTTTAATTTTTTATTTTATTAAAATTTTAGCACAAATGATAAATGAAATTTCAAAAGTTCAACAAAACAAAAAATAATTTAATTTGTGCCAAAATGGTAAAAGTACTATGGTAGTTGCAAAATGTTCTATTCATGAAAAACATGTTTTGGTGTTGTGATATTATAGGGAAGAAGGTGGTGGCCACTTCATCTTAAGTTTGGGTTGTGTAAATGTAATAACTGTAAAGCAAATTTGTGATTCAAAATTAGTTCCATTTGCACTAACCACTTACATTATTTAACTTTGCAAATGACTTGTTCATGAGGTGCTTGTGATTGTCACATCATCCTATTCCCATTTTGAATCTCTTACACAAACCCTTCTTTTCTAATGCAATGAACTAAAGAATGTACTCACATATGTTCATTTTTTAATTTATTTTTTTATTGTTGCCATTTCAAAGTTTACCCCCAATACCTTAGGATGAACTTATAAATGCATCAAATTTAAACATGTGACATTTTGACACATCCTTATATCATATCATGATATATTAAATATCATACAATCAAAAAAAACTTAAAGCTTAATATATTGTACAATAATGACTTGAAAAACACAAGAAAAAAATATAAGCAATAATGAAAAATATACACAATCCAACCCTAATTAAAATCACTTCATGTTCTTCAAATTGGTTTTCTCATCAATAAAATTTACATTGACCACACCCAACTTTATGTTTTCTATTATTTCTTTATTTTTTACCAAGCCAATTTATTTTTAAATTCATCATAACCTTATTCTAATAGTCATTTTCCCTATTCATTTTCTTGTGCTCCTCAATTAAAGTAACCTCAAATGACTACAAATCTTACATGTTTTGAGGTTTACTTCCATCACATCCAAGTCAAATCATGATGTTATAAGACATATAAAAAATGTCACAAAACATTTTTTAAAATTAATTTTAAATGCTGAAATTTAAAAATAATAATCATAGTTTTTGGGATTTAAAAAAGTCCACAACATAATAAATGAAAATCACATTCCATTCATTTAATGGATCTTTAGTTTTTTAAACATAATTCATCCAATATCCCAAAGTTTCAAACACATAAGATTAACACATTGTAAAATAAAAGTCCATATCCATGAGTTTTGCAGGTGTGACAGAAAGTGTGGGCAAAATTCAAAAGTCCATTACTTATTGGTTATCCATGATTTTGATTTGATTTTTTTCATTTTTGGAAGGCTGATTATGATAGCTTTAGATAAGTGAGTTGATTTTAAAAATTATTTCAATGAATTTTATTTTATTTATTTCCTTGTATTTAAGGAATACAAAAAAAATTGCCATTGTGATGTCCATATAAGGTCAATGTAGTGTGTAAACACCCATTACCCCAATGCCTTCTACATAATTTATAACAAGCGATTATGTGATAGAATTTGCATTTGCAAATTCCATACCAAAATTGATTTGTACTGATTCCAAGACAAAAAGTTTAAAACTTATTTAAGTTGATTTTAGGGGGGAATATTTTATCTAGTATTTTAAACCAAAATTTTTCATTGTTGATTCCAAGTTGGAATTTGTTGTCAAACAAAAATTTCCAATTGTTTAGTTGGAAAGGTGTCTTTCGATGGAATTTCAACTTTTTGATTAGTCTCTATAAAAAGCCAATGGACTGAGAATTATTATCAATTTGGTAGTTTCATATTCCAGTTTTTTTATGCTAGTAACTAGATTTTTTTGGTTGATTGTAAATTTTGGTGTAGTTTAATTTTTAGCAAAACCATCTTTAAAATCTTTTTATGGGTATTCCTTGTGTTTTGAATCCTCCTTGTGCTCACCTCCCCCTTCAATGGTAGCTTCCAATCTTTAGGGAACTTTTCCTAATTTTCGGTAGGGTTTGAGCTTGTTGATGTTCTCCAAAATGGGATTTGGTTCAAACTTGTCAACTTCAACAAGTAATATAATATAACTAGGGAGACAATACTATGATTTATATGGACCAAACCACTATTTTTTGAACTTTCCTGTACGCATATGCATATTAAAATAGGCCAAAAAAAAATCCCACTAATGAAAAAAAAACAAAATTCTCAACTTTGGAAGTTAAAAATTAGGACACATTATTTGAAAAGTAACATTTAAACTACATGAACATATGTAGTTCAATATGAATTTTTTTTTAAAAGCTTAAGAAGTTGTGTTTACTTTTTTCTCGACCTACTTTCACTCACTTTTCCTCATTTGTTGATGTGGTCCCATTTTGCACAAAGTAGGTCCATGAAGTATAATCATGGCCTTTCATTTTTTAAATTCATTTTTCTAGCTCCCTCAAAGAATGTTTAAAGCATGTTTCCCAATGTTACGAACACAAAATGCATTTGTAATTCATATTGAAAAGTAGGTTCTTAGCACTCTAGACCTACATAAGGGAAAACTTACTTTTGAAGGGCTTAACATTGTCATAATTCAAATATTTAATTTTCAAAAAATGTGTATCTATATGCTTAATCACTCAAACATTAATAACACATCATTTGAATAGTTTCATTTTGAAAAAGTACCCGATATAAACTTGCAATAAATAAATAAAAATAATTCAAATAATAATATAAATCAAGGATGACCATATATGGTTTATTTAACATCGTTAAATTTATAACATTGGTAAAAGGCCTAAAATTCAAAATTTTAAAACTTATTTTCCACCTATTTTTAATTTTTGAAGATGGATCACCAATTGGCCTACTTTTGAATGCATGTGCCCATGTTTATTCTTTTATAACCTTTGGAAATCAAAGAATTGTGTCCCCCATAGAGAAAGTTTTAATTTTGTGGTTTTGTTGAGGCCATAATGTCATGTTCCATTGTTTTATACATGCTCGATTTGCTGCTTTTTGGTAGGTTTCATCCAAGGGTTCCAATTTTGCCATGCAATTTATCAAAATATGGGTAGGAAATTTTTTTATAGTAAAAATGTGGATTAATTTTGGGCAACAAATATTTTGTTAGCATCAAAGGGTAAAGGCCATAAACTAGCTAAACAATGTGTGTCTAGTGGTTACTTTGAATGTTGTGTGGTAATCATATAGAACCATGTGTAGGTGTTCATCTTAATTGGTGCAGTTTTCATTACCAGTTTGGTGAACAACGAACTAATGACTTTGTTGGTGGATTATACCTATACATTACCTTGTAAGTAATAAGTGGCTAAAGTCAAATGTCGTAACAAAAAATGGTTTATATGAATCTTAGTGGCATTGTTGATAATGTGAGTGCCCTAATCATTTACTAAAGTAAAAAGATAGCCAAACCTTGTGAGAATGAATTCAGAGATGAATTTTGTTATCATGACCATTGTATTGGTGTGTAACATCTTTACTTCCACCCACTTAGTGGCATAGTTGGTTGTTACCAAAATGTATTTGTTTTTGGTATACCTACCTATGGGTTTGATTAGGGTGACAAAATCCAATCCCCACTTCATGAAGGGTTTTGTTAGTAATGAAGTTACCAATTTTGTTATGTTCCTCTATATTAAGTTCCCCTAACACTAACAATTGTCACAAGCTTGGCAATATTGGAGGGCATTTTTATGTATTGTGGGCCACCAATATTTTGCGTCCATGATTTTCCAAATTGTGATTTCGGATGAAAAATGCCCACCACTGACTCCATCATGTAATTTCCTATAGCACTATGGGTATTTTTGAATCTAGGCAATGCTTTAAAACTTGGTCTTGACCTTGATGGTATAATTTTCCCTGGACCAAATAAAAGCTTAAAACTCTCAATGTTAGTTTTTTTTTTTTTTTGGATGTAATGAATTGGAAATTTTCTAGTAGTGAGTTACTCAAAAATTTCCTATAGCCACATTGGTTGTAAGAGGAAAAGGGTAATGTCCATTGTTTGGTTTGGTACTCCACTTTCTTTTATGAGATTGAACATTCGGGATAATGCATCCACCACGTAGTGGGACCTCCCTAGTTTATAAATAATTGAAAAATCGTACCCTAAGAAGAGAAGTAGTCACCTTGCTATTCTCCCTAAAAATTGGGGTTTTTGGACCAAGTATAACAATGCCATATGGTCCACATAGCAAAAAAAATTGTTACCCAGCAAATAGTGACAAAATTTATGGAGAGCATACACCATTGCGAGTACCTGCCTTTTAGTTGTTCTATAATTTTGTTTAATGTTATTGACTAACTATGATGCATAAGCAATCAATTAGTTGCATTTTCTAGTAAGGTTCTATGCCAACATATCCTTGATTACCAAATTGAAAACATATTTGTGAATTTGAAACTCAATGTCCCTTTGGGGTGAAATCAAGATCTATGCATCCATGTAACGTTGCTTGATTTTTTCCCAAGCTTGTTGGCACTCTATCGTCCATTCAAAAGCTTTTGTCTTTCATAATAGATTGGTAATGGGAGCCATAATGAAAGCAAAATCCTTGATGAAACATTGGTAGTAATGGGCCATGCCATTGAAAACTTGAATGTCCTTGGGTGTTTTTAGTGTAGGCATGTGAACAATAGCTGAATTTTTTTTGGATCCGGTAGCTTGCCTTTTTTACATACCACGTATCCCAAGAAAATGCCCGAATGCATGAAGAACATGCACTTTTTACAGTTCAAGTTTCTGTTGAATTCTTTACATTTATCAAAACATAATCGTAGCTTTGGTAAATGGGTGTCCAAATTGTTGAACACGTTGAAGTCATCTAGGAATAATTTCATGAATATTCCAAAATAGTCTTTAAAAGTTGTATTCATTGCTTGTTAATAAGTTGGTGGAACATTCTTGAGCCCAAAGGGCATGACCACCCAAATGAAGGCTCCGAAATCAATGATGAATGTAGTCTTGTACCTATCTTTGAGGGTAATCATGATTTGGTGATAACCAAAAAATCCATCCAAAAATGAATAGACCTCATGACCCACCATTTTGTCCAAAACCTCTTCAATAAAAAGTAAAGGATATGGATTTTTTTTGGTTGTAGCATTGAATCATCGAAAATCCATGCAGATTTTGAACTTGTTCTTTTTAAATATAATGACAATTGGTGATAGCAAATTAGCTTCCTCCATTGGGGTAATGAAACTTGCACTTAAAAGCTTGTTTGTTTAAATCCTACTTGATCACGATAGCATAATTTGGGTTCATTCGATACCTTGCTTGATAAGCATGTGTAATAGTGGTGTCCAACTCAATGCAATGTTGAGTAATTCATGGTGGAATTCCCTTTAAGTTAGTATAATTCCATGCGAAAATGTCCTTGTACTCCCATATCAATGTTTTGGTATATTGGTGGTGACTAGTTCATCCAATGCCACATTCAACTTAACCATATGAGGATTTTCAGTAGTCCTTAAATCAGTAGTAATTTTTAGTAGTCATTGTGATCCTCAAGTAATGTTTAGTGTGCAATGTCCAACTTTTGGACTTTGATGCATGAAGGCGTAATATCTATCAAAATCCATATAGGCTCAGAGTGTGAAAAGTTGAATGTAAGGTTCTCCATATCGGCTTTTGCATCGAAAATTCTAACACTAAGAATTTCTAGTTTCGATGATGTGATGGTCCCAAGTGTAAACAAATTTGGTTCTACTACAAAGAATATTTCTTTTTCTTCGTCTATGATTCCTTCCATTAGATCGTAACACTTCAAGACCTCGAGATGTTTGGTATTGATATCCAAATGTTTAGTTACAATGATGGTTTGCACTGCACCATTTTCTTCAATTGTGATTAGGTTGTTTCCCCAATCATGAGTAACACGTGCATTACGCAACCATGTTCGGCCTGACAACATGGAATAATTGGAATCCAAATCATCATTTTTCATTATTATGAATATCACAATGTAATGATCCTATGAATGTGTATTTTGAGGTCCTTAATGAGTCCAACTGGTTTAATGATGGTTTGATCCACCATCTAGAATGTATATGGTGCAAGTTTAGGACTAGGAAGCTTGGATTATTTCTATAGTTCTTTCGTTATGATGTTCATGCTAGATCCTCCATCCAATAGGATGTCCTCAACTATGTTCTTGCCCACCTGAACTTGTATCACAACCATGTGAAGATCAATTGCCATCAAGGCAATAATTGGATTAAGTTCTAACACGACAATAATTCTTCTTCTAGGGGCAAGCTTGATAGTAACATATTGTTTCAAATCTAGAGCGATTTTGAAGAGCTGGCCCAAAGTTGTTAGGTGATATCTTCCAAAATTGAAAAAAATCAATTGTTTTGATATGTAGTAAATTTGGTAGCATCATCATTTCTAGTAGAATTGGTGAAACTGATAACATCGATAAATCTAATATAACCAATTAAACTTATCATTCCAGTAGAACTTGAAGGTCTTATAGATTTAATAAATCTGGAAAATTATTCTTGGTATCAAAATCAAAATTCTTTTTGAGGTTAGATTTAATTAGAGTTTGTATAAATTTGGCTCCATGCAACTCATTTTGTTGTAGGTCTTTAATAACTTCTTCAAATGAACATTGAAGCTTTTCCTCTTCTTACCAATCCCCAAGCGTTGTTTTTAAACGATTCTTTTTATCTGAATACCAAATTTTTGGGTATTTGATTATAGGTGGTAACTACCAAAACCATGTTGACAAAACATTGTCCTGTTTGGGTGTAACCATCCCAGCCTTTTCCCTAAACATGGCTTGAGTTGCATCCTTATGAGGGTAGTCATAAATTTTATGTTCAACAAAATTACAGATGAAATAGCAATAAATGATGGAACCACATTTGTTCACTTTTCCACAACTTCCTTTGTTATCAGATTTATTTGTTGTACTACCACCATTTGTGTTAAAATTCCATTCATTGCTACCTCTTTTTTTGTTTTTAAATTTGTTGTTCGGGTTGTTTGAATTCCAATGGCAACACTCCTTGGAATATTTTAATTTATTGCATTGACCATATGTCACATTTGTTTAATTTCTATTACTAGCTTTCTCATGTTTGGTTGGTGTTCCAACAATTTTTGGTATTCATTAGCATCACCCATACTTCATTCATAAGTGATTATAATTTCCTTGTGTTCAAACAAGGTGTCCTTCTTCATCCCCGTTATAGTTATTCAAAGATATGGTTATAATCCAATTTGAAAAAAAATGGTCAACAAATTATCAATTGCTAAAGGTAGTTAGTTAGATTCAATATACATTTATAATATACACTACACCAAAATACATCCTAATTCACTATGGGCTTCACTAGATTTTGAGTGAATTTGGACATTTTTATCATGGTGAAATTGGTCAACCCCTTAGTGAATGGGGACTAATTGTTACGGACAATGAATTGTTTCACTAGTACTTAATGAAATAAGGTTATTCTCAAGTGAAATACAAATTTATCAAGCCATTCATTTGCTACTTAATTAACTAGGCAACATGGAAATCAATTAAATTTAAATTATTTAATATATAATAATATTGATAATTTCATGATTTTTTTAAACCTATGAATTATTGACACGTGTCACTACTTAAACTAAGTTAAAATACTAACCTAAATACATAGGCCACGTAATCAACCTAGGCACCTACTATATGGAACTAAATAGAAGAATATTTGGTCAACTTACCATTGTTGACCACACACACATCACTTGTGAAGTTTGAATGGAGATAAACAACCCTACCATCAAGTTGCCCCACTTGTTGTGATAATATGTTACATTGCATTCTATTTATCAAATATTTCATTTAAAAAATTACAAAAACATAAAATTTGAAAATTCATATCTTATTGAGATTTTGTTCAAATGAAATGATTCTAATTTACTTTTTTTTAAAAATTCAATAATGTACATAATTACATTTATTTCCATTTGAAAATGTAAAATCATGTGAACAATTTTTTTTTTCCGAATATCACTATTTAATAACATTTCAATGACCATTCTTTTGAAAAAGAAAATGTTTAATAAATGGATAAGGTTTTTGATAATATAATAATACTACCCATGTTAGGCTATTTTCAACTATTATAAGGTTACTTTACATTAATTTAAATTATTTCACCCTATATTATTTACGACTATTTATGGTTATTCTTAATTATTTTTGGTTATTTTTGGTTATTTCACCTTAAATTACTTTTGGTTATTCTAAATTACTTTTGGCTATTTTAACTTATCTCACCTTATGTTATTATTAATAATTTTAGGTTATTATAAGTTATTTCACCTTAAGTTACTTTTGTCTATTGTAAATTATTTCACCATATATTATTTTTGGCAATTTTAAACAATTTTAAGATATGATTACTGGTGGCTATTATATTCGTGGCTATTGGTTATTCTTCTATTGGGGTTATTGATGGCTATTAATAGTTATTCTATTAATGGTTATTGGTAATTATTTTATTGTTGACTATTAATGGCTATTTTGTTGGTGGTTATTAATGACTATTTTATTGGTGGTTATTAATGATTATTTTATTGGTGGTTATTAATGACTATTTTATTAATGGTTATTGGTAGTTATTTTATTGTTGATTATTAATGTATTGGTGGTTATTCTATTAATGGTCATTGATAGCTATTTTATTAATGGTTATTAGTAATTATTTTATTGGTGAATATTAGTGGTTATTATAGGCTAAATTACCATAAGTTATTAATGGATATTCATGGTTATTTTATTAATGGCTATTGGTGGATATTAGTGGTTATTAATGGTTATTTTATTAATGACTGTTGGTGGATATTTTATTGGTGGATATTGGTGGTTATTAATGGCTATTATATTAGTGGTTATTGATGGTTATTCTATTAATGACTATTGGTGGATATTTTATTGGTGGATATTGGTGATTATTATATTAATGGCTATTGGTGGTTATTAATGGTTATTATATTATTGGCTATTTGTGTCTATTCTATTAATGGCTATTGATGGTTATTTTATTAATGGTTGTTGGTGGTTATTTGTGGTTATTAATGGTTATTATATTAGTGGATATTGGTGTTTATTCTATACTAATGGCTATTAGTGGCTATTATATTATAAGCCATTGGTGGTTATTTTATTGATAATTATTTATGGTTATTCTATTGGTGGCCATTATTGACTATTTTAGGTTACTTTACTTTAGGTCATTATATTTAAGTTTAAATTATTTTAAATTATTATACTTAGGATAAAATAATTTATATTAACATAAAGTATAATGACCTTGAATAACTTAAAGTATAATTTGAAATAACATATTTTAACTTAAAATAACCTAAGGTATAGCCTAAGGTTAGTTAAATACCTTAAGGTAAAATAATGTATAATAGTTTAGGCTATAATAATTTGTAATAACTTATAATAACGTAGGGTATAAGTTAAAATAATTAAAGTATTTAAAAATAATATAGGGTATATCATAAAGTAACATATATAGGGTATTTAAAACAACATTAAAATAAATTTATTTACTATAGTAAATTATAATAGTGAATTATGTCAATTAGTAATGAAACATGATGTTTATATAATGATATTATAGTGAAATAACTTAAACCAGGGTGAAATCATTAAAATGCAATGAACTTATTTCACTTTTAAGATCCCACAATGATTAAGGTTAATGAATTGCACCCCACTTTTGTAGTAGTGATATTTCCACCTTATTGTCTTCACTTTGCTTTATCATTTGTAATCCCACGTACACTTGTTCATCTATTTGTACTTTTCGGTAACACTTACAGAACGTAACCTTTAGCTCTTCAAATCTACAAACTAGATGGACTTTCATAAAAAAAATTCCACATTCAGATTTGGCATTGTTAAGTGTAAAACAAAACAAATTGACAATATCAACATCGTTTTTTTTTCTATTAGCTTGAATGGCCTTGCAAAAAACTTGTACATGAACATCAAGATCTATTCCTACAATGTAGATTGGGGTAAGGTAAGGATTTCCTACTTGGTGGAAAATTTGGTGTTATAAGGGGTTGGATAAGATACCATGAAAGGTACCACAGATTCTAAGTAGGTACTATCCATGCCCTTGCTCGTCTTGTAACATATGGTTTTGGATTTTGGTTTTTTGGGGGTTCATTACTACTACCTTTTAAAGGGCTATTATTGCCACCTTTTGGAGGATTGCTACCACCATCTCTAGGACCACCCACTCCTGGAGGCCCATTACCACCATTGTCAAAAGGTCCATCACCAACATTGTTGATCAATACAGCTTGTTGACCAATAAACATTCTACCAACATCTTTAATTAGGGATGGTCTTCCCTTCCGTTCATGGTACAATTTTCTGCTAGGAAAAATTTGTGGCATCTTAAGATTATGTTTTCTTTTAGAATAGTCCTCATCCTCATTTGAACACTCCCTATGATTTGTTATAATCCTAGCTTATGCAATTCCTGAAATTAATTTTGGTGGTGTTGTGGGGTCAGTTAAGGGATTGGACATAGGAGGTCATATTGTAAGAACATTCCCCATAACCAGAACCAAAATATGTTGTATAATGTCCAACATGAAGATACATTGAATTTGGAAAACCTATTGGATTTTTATCCATTACATTTTTGGTAGTGGAATAGAAACAAGTGGAATAATTGGTTTTCTACAAACTACATTTGGTAGTGTTGAACGATAAACTAGATTCTAAACATTTGGAACCAAACTTTGAATAGGTAATGCTACTACATAAGGTCTATGATCCTTATCCAATAGCATTCAATATTGTTTGTGTAAGCAATATTCAACTAAATCGATAAGGAAATTATTTGTCTACATTACAACAAAAGGTGTCCATGTATGCCAAGTGATTTCATTACACTTTGAGTGAATTCATTGGTCCTAATAAATGAGGACTAGTTGGAAAGTAATGAATCGGGACTAATGAATTACACCCACATTTTGTAGTAGTGCTAGTGACCCAAATTTTGACAAAAAATACAAGTTGGAAACACATGAAAAGAAGCATAAATGTTAAAAACAAAAGGTTATCAAAATTTCTTGATGGAATTTTTCTTCATAAAAAATGTTCATCTTCGAGGATTTCACATTTCATACTTCATCAAAAGCTTCCTTCCCTTAAAACCAACGCAATTCATTAATTCACCTCTAAAGCTAATCAATTTTGATCTTTTTTACATGTGGACTTGTCACAACGCTTTCATGGTACCAAAAAGCTTTATTTTCAATAGGGTCCCAAATAAATTCCTATGGAATTTTCAGTTTGGTTTTGATGCATCACAATTTCAACAAATGATTTTGGTAGGTCATATAGTTTTTGATTCAATAGTTTCAGTCACGTTCTCCAATTTGTTTTGCTCCCCACTATGAAAGGTCACAGTCCCTTTTAGGTTGATCTTTGGTTATTTTAGTCACTCTGGGTTACTTACATGACTTATGTCAACACTTTCTTGCAAAACATGTTCCATTCTTTTCTTCATACTTATTGTCAACACTGTTGGCATATTATTGTAAATCATTACAAAAAGTTGTAATATATAGGTTTTTTTTTTGTCAAACAACAACAATAATTAATCTACGGTTTGTTTTGGTAGAGTCAAATATCTTTAACCAATATTTGTCCAAATAGGAACGACAATGAACCATAAATTATAAATTAAATATTCATGGTATGGTCACCAAATGTTGAAGCCACTTGGTGAACTATTGAATTTTTAAAAGAATAAAGTAAAAGAATAGAAGTTAAAATCTTTTTACTCTCTTTAGGTAAGCAAAAAATTTCAACACAAAGGGGATTATCAAATCGTAATAAGACAACCTCATAAACTTTTTGCAAAAACTAACTTGAAATAAAAATACAAGGAAGGAGATTTGCGTACCAAAAAGTCAAAACATTCAAAACATATGGAAAAGAACTACACATAAAACTTCTATGTACAACAATAGGGTAGGAAAAATAATTCTACTCCATAAAATATTATCTTGTATAGTTCACAAAAGGACAAAACCTTGAGTACCTCTAAAAAAGAAAATCAAAAGTGGTGGAACAAGCAGTTAGCCTAATCCTCCCTGAAAAAATCTAAATATACACAATTTAAAATCAATAGTAAAAATTAATTTTAGTAAAAAGGTTTTCGGTAGAGGAAATTTGGTAAGGAAAGTTTTGTTTCGATAAAATTTCAATAAAATACCGGTTTCGATAAAATTTACCTTCCAGAATGTGGTAACATAAGCCCATTTTTTTTCCAAGAAAAACCACATGGGTTTTTTGCAACTTCTTTTTTATTATTGCCATGTTGCAAAAATTTGCCCAAAAAAAAAACACCTGTGTGTGTGTGTGTGTGTGTGTAAAATGTTATGTGATAAGTTGTAGATTTAGTGACACAATGTGTGAATGATTGATAATTTGAAATTATATATATATGAACCCAACAACCATTTAAAACATTGTGCATGTGATTCATGTTCTATTAATTTGATTTGTTATTGAAGAAAAATAATCAAATGTTTGAAATGATTTTATTTCTTTAGTAAACAAAGGTAGGAATTTACAGACCTAACCTATAATAGTGTAAGGATCTATCGCAAAAGAAATTTGTAATATCATTTGACAAACCATAAATTTAAAATCCTTGCTGGACATGCAAATTAAATCTTCAACCTTGACCTTAAACCTAAATGTTTTTTAATCAAAGGCTTTGATCAAAGATAATTCTTGAAATATGCAAGCTAAAAATTACCCTATCAACATCACATATGTGTAAGCATCACTATTTCAATATGAAGAAATATAGCACAATGCATTAAGATATCACAAAAAGTTGGCAAAGTTCTTTGGAAATGCAAAAGTTAAAAAATAAAAATTACCTAACTAAAATTCACATGTATGTTTGATTCTTCGCCATTAATGTATGATATGATGTGAACACAACCAGTTGTTGCCTTTGCAAAAACATGATACATGAATAATGAATTATCTTGATAGCCAAATCATGCACATTTACACTTGCATCCAAAATATGTTCAAGATTATTTTCAAAGTTTTACAATCACCAATTGTAAAATAAATTTCATGTATAAGACCAAAACATTACAAAGAAAAGATGTAAGACAAGATATAAAATGACGTTTGATAAGTAGCCTTAACATGTGATCACTTACAAGAATGGTGTTAAAAAATGAAAATAACAACAATGCACTTTTGAAGATAAAATTTATTTTATTTTTAGTACCCATTTGGAAATGGATTAAATTGAAACACAAACTTGTTTTCCTTTCAAACACATACTTGTTTTTGCAATTGCCACATTACAAAATGAACTTTCAACTATCGCTTTTTATCAATTGTACGCTATCACTTAACAATGTCCAAGATAAATCATAAAATTTGGATAAATTTGAAATGAATATAGTCAATAAATATAATAACCAAAAAAAATAGTAATGCTCAAATGCATTGTTTAAGAGTTAGTATAATAAATTGTTGCAATCTATCACATTACTTTTAAGGATTGTTTTAAGCGTCACCTAATTAAATGTATGAGACTCATGTGATTGTGTTCACACATTAATGTCTTTTTCATTTTAATTATAGACTAAAAAAAATTCAAATGACATTTATAGGTCAAGTGTGTTGTTGTCATTAGCGTACCACACCACTCACACCAACATGTATATTTTATCCATATATTCCATTTCGGCTTATCATGCAAAAGGAATGGAATCATAATTTGTATACAATTAAAAAGGTGCAAGCTTACTTGGCACCCAATTATATATATGTATATAAATATAATGTGTGGTCCCATTTAAAAATAAAAATAAAACCTATCCGATGGTTATTTAAAAAAAAACAATGGTAACTAACCAACATTGGTATGTACCACCAATTTCACCAAAGAGGAAGTTGACTCACAACTCATGTTGGGTGAATATCTATTTTCAAAGATACCAATTGGTAATGGTATTGAAACTTTAAAAATAAAATCATACCAACTTAGTACCATAACACCTTAATTGGTTTGACACTTATTTTAATTTTCAAAATTAATGTTGGCAATTAAAATGGTAACTTATGAAATTTTTAACTTGACATAATGGTGATTTTAAAAAAATAATTCAACTCATTGCACTTAATATCCATGAAAAAATCTCATTAAAAAAAGAAGAATTGCACAATATCCTCTCCTCATTAAAGTTTTTGTTGCACAAGTAGTATGGATTTCACTTTATTCAATGGGCATAGGTAGGTAAACAAGCAACTAGTTAATCACCCACTTATTAGATATAGAATAAGGAAAAAAATAATACAATAGACTTCAAATACAACCTTGTACACAACTATCTCAAAATCTCAAAGTTACATGCAAATCATTTCCTTAAAATTTGATGTTTTGAGAAAGTAATTTCTTAAAAAAATGGCTTTTCACAAAAAATATAATTATTCCAAACTTGAAAACATACTAAAATATTAATATCAATCTTGTTTAAAAGTTTCATACTAGTGTACTAAAGACTAAGTCTAATTATTCGCTAACATGAAAAAAATATGTACATCATATTGAGATTTATATTGCTCTAATATGAAGTTGGTCTCAAGTCTTTATGAAAAATAAAATTCATACCAACAATTAACAGAACCTATTTTTCATATATATTTTTGAATATATTTTGTATGCAATTTTTATTTTAGATCCTTACCAAATATATCAAAATTTTGAATCTTAGACCTATATATATGAGTTCTGTCAACATACTTGCCCAATATTGGTCACAATTGCTTAGTGTAAAGTTCCCACTTTATGTGGCTTTAGTTTTATTATATGAAGGCATTTGATTTCCACAATATCAATTGCTAGGGCATTATGTGAATATGTAATGCATTCTTGTGATTTTTTTCCTTTTGTCAAATATATTAAAAAACACAAAAAAATATTGAAAATGAAGTTGACATGTGTACAAAAAACCATAAGTTAAACCATCAGCTTAACATTAGGCTCCTAGTTTGACATGAAAACAAATGCTAGAAATATAACATAATTAACCTAGTTTCTTTAGTAGTGGAAGTCCCCTTGTGTGGAATGTTCCTTAATTTTCAACCTTGTGGGTTACCACCCTCAATTCCAAGGCTTCAATTAAGGAACACTCTTCATTTGGGTCTTTCTTTTATACATAAATTTGACCTTGGTATCATGTAATTATGAATTAATTATGTAACTCTTGCAAATGTTGAAAATCATGTAAAGGAGAACAAGAGTATAGAAATTAGATTGAACATTTTTCTCAATTTCATTGTTATATTCTTACTATTTTTCAAGCTTCAAGGTTGACATACTAGACATGATTTTGGAATCATGTTCTATACGAGATCTTGATGAGACATTTGTGGGCATTTAAAAAAACAATTTGTGCTTTGAATCGTATCTTATCACCACTTTGATTTGGATTCAAATTTTCAACACATGATGCCATTATCTCAACAACAATTAAAAAAAAGAAGTTTGTTGGGGTAGCAAAAGAAGGGGATTACAAATTCACATATAACATTCATGTATCACAAAATTATCACAAGTCAATTAATGCTTATTGTTCACAAATGCAATTTATTTTTGTAGCATGCTATCTCCTACCATGTGATAATTGTGTTGATGTTAATTTTTCACAAATGCAATTCATTCTTGTAACATGTAACCTCTTACCATGTGACAATTGTGTTGATGCTTATTGTTCACAAATGTGATTCATTCTTGTGACATGTAACCTTTTTCCATCTATTGCATCAACAATATGACACACCATCACTAAACTTCATTTCTTACACAACTAGAATATCATGGTAAAAATACAAAATGCTTTCAAAATCAATTATTAAGGAAACAATTATTAGATCAAATATTTTTTTCATAGGCCCATATTACTATTCAACCTTTGTTTATAAAAATAATTTTCAATTTTTTCACTTACATGGAAAATCCATGGCTCAAATCATATTCAAAAATTGTTTCAATTTTCTTTTATCCCACTTGAGAAATTTATGCATTGTTGACCTTCACAAGAATTTTTGCATTTTAAACAATTTACATACAAGTAAACACCCTTCCCATCAACTATTATTGCATTAACTTGGAAATGGCTTCATCTCTCTTCAATCACCAATTATTACTCTTATGGTGGATTATGGAAAGCATTTTCCATTAATGCATGCATTGATCTTTGATTTTCTTTGAGAAATTTTTGTTTTATTCCTCAAAATTTGTTAGTATGAATAACACAAAATGATCTAAGTTATCAACCATGTTTTTTTTCTAGTCCAAGACTTCTCCAAATTGAATAGTATGTTTCACAACTCTTTCCACTTAGGTGATAGAATTACCATACTTCTCAAATTATTTGCAACAATTTAATTCCCACTTTGCTTCCATTGCAACTTAAATGATTAGTTGATGATTATAGATTCCAATAAACAAATTCTCTCAATTCTACACAGATTACCCAAATTTTTTTTTGTGAGAAATTCCTTTATGTATCTTATTTGTTAATCAATATCCTTGCCTTTTATGCCAAATTCTTTGTTGACATAAATTATTGCTTTTATTGCTCCATTGGCAATATGTAAGCAAAAGGGAAGTTTTGGGTGGTGAACAATTTAGACTCATAGAGGAAACATTGCTTTCTTTGTAATATATTTTGTAGTTCCCCATAAAATGCCTTGAATGAAGTTTGTTGAAATTGTTTTGTTTTGTGGAGTTTTTAAAAATTATTTTTTAAATTTGGCATTTCATTTTTGAAATTCTAAGATGAGATAGTGTGAGTGTATGTTCATTCATTGGCTCTTCTAATTTTAAAGGGAGAGATTACAAAATAATACATGGTTTTCATTTCGTCACACATTTTACAAGTGCGAACCATGAATTCCTTTCATGGGAACATCATGAAACATTTCATATTTTAGGTGGTGCTATTTTGAACTTGTCAAGATGGGCAAGCCATTAGAATATGACCCACATATTAAAATTTGTTGGTTTTGGTTTTTTAGTGAAAGCATTGCTTATTTCTTTTCTTGTTTGTGTTTCAATTTTGGAAGTTCTTCAATGGGATTGTGTGGTTTTTTGTTTATTTATTAGGTACTTTTATAAGGGAGAGACTATGGAATGACAATAAAGTTATTTGTAAATTTGACAAGATTTTGAAGGGAACATTATGTTTGGCCAATGCATGTGGTGGAATGTGAAACATGGTATGGACCATAGTTGAAGAAATAACAAGGGGTGCAATTAAAAAATGCATTGAAATTTGTGATTTCTTGATACTGTTTTTGTCTTTTGGGATTTAGCATAATGACCCTTCTTTTTCACGCTTGTTCTTGGCATCATTTATAGAGATTTTGCACCCATGCAGTTTGGAAAATTGGTTGTTTTTCACAATGATTGGGAGAGATTCAAGTGCATGAACCATGATTAGCAAGGGGAGAAAAATAGGATAAAATCAGCTAGTAGAGAACAGATTTTGTGTGTGTATGAAGAGATTTGTGTAACAAATAGAAAGGATACAAGAAAAAAAATGATGAAATGACTATTTTCAACACATAGGATAAATTTGTTTTTTGGTGGGTTTTTGTTTTGTTTCGAGGGTGTAGAGATTTGCATGTGAGAGAGAAGCAAAAGGATTAGGAAAAAAAACTGTTTTTGTTAAATAGGAGGTTTTTTGGTTTTTCTGGGTGTTTTTTGTGTGTGTGGCAAGTGTGTGCAAGCACAATTGTATTGGCAGAGATGAGTTAAAAAAAATTAAGTTGAAATTTTGTGTATTTGTGTTGTGTTGAGAGAGAGAGAAAGAGAGAGAGAGAGAGAGAGAAAGAGAG
>Ga0116229_10002243_pt1 | contig 31120 bp, 24 predicted proteins | sample S1TSphgellanicum_3_FD_87313 | JGI IMG/M metagenome (GOLD analysis project Ga0116229, IMG submission 87313) | Host-associated microbial communities from peat moss isolated from Minnesota, USA - S1T2_Fc - Sphagnum magellanicum MG | ecosystem: Host-associated > Plants > Peat moss > Unclassified...
CACAAAAGAAGCAGAAGAGCACGTATGCCAATCGAGCAGGCAAACACCTCTTTGAAGGCTTAGTGGCTGGGATCTCGAGGGTGAAGATGCGTAAACTAGGTAAGCGAAGAGCGCTCAGTGCCAGTTGGGAGGGTCCTTACCAGTTTGTTGGACATACTGACGGGAAGGGCGATTTCGACTTTGAAGAAGGTTGCCGAATTTGCATTGTCCAAGATGCAGATGGGCGTTAATGGGAAAGGTCTCGGAAGGATCTGCAAATCTTTTATGCTCCTCCAGACTAAGTTGAGGGACTCAACTTTTTCAAAAAGGGAGGGGTTACATATGTGACCGAACAACATGTCGCTGGACAAGGACTTCATACATGTACTGTTGGTGTGAACATGAAAATCCTGATCTTGATAATGTGGCCGAGAATCTTGATTAGTGGCGGCGGATTTTCTCTTGAAGAGAGTGAGAGGGAAATCAAAAGTGCATGGGATGCATGGAGTGGAAGGACAGGAAGATGACGGCGCGTTTTATGAGAAGCTGCGGCGCCTCATTGATGAGGATGGAGGGAACGGCTAATGGTGATGAATACGAGGAGGAGGAAGCTTGTTGAGGACGCTAGATTGAGGATTGAAGAGGCAAGCTCGATTAAAAAAAAAAAAGGGGGACAGTCTTGAGTGGGGAAAAAAGGGGAAGTTCTGAGTTTTTAGTTTTTGGCAGAGAGATTAGCAAGAGCTAGGAGAATGGAGTAGTGTCGCTCTTCTTCCGCTGCTATTAGCGACCGATGACCTCTAGCTTCTGTATTTTGGTAGAGCTAATTAGAAAGTTAGAATGAAGAGGACTGCGGATAGAAATTTTGGAAGAAGAACAATGCTTGTGCTGTCGGAATTGTTTCTCTGAAATCTAAGCCATGGAATGCTGGCACTTGATTTTCTGCTTGTCTGAGTCAAGTTAGTGTGAGCTAAGTGTGAGAAAGCTCAGAGGATTGCTCATGTAGCTAGGTTATGAATTCAAGCTTGGAGACAAAGGAAGGTTATCTGTCCTGTTGTGTTCTGGCCGTAAGGTGCCATTGTGCTTGATCAGTCAGAGCACGCGAGGGAGGAGAGAGGTTGCTGGCCGCCATGATTGTTCTGCGTCTCTCTGGTGTCCCTCCATTTTTGGTTACAGTTCTTTTTAGGGAAAATTTAGAATAATGAAATTTCAAGGAATTTTTTTGAGGGGGGTTTGTTCATTAATATATATATATATATATATATATATATATATGAGTGAAAATAGAAGGTGTTATATATTAGCTATTGGGTAAAAGGTATTATTTATTCAAAGATATATTTATAATTAATATATATTATGAAATAATTAAAATATATTAATAATATATATCGGTTTAAATATTTTGTATATAGTTTTTAAAAGGTAATAATAAGACGAGAAACAATAGGTTCAACAAATATAAAATACACTCCAAAAAATGTCTTGTTTGATGCACATGGTTTAGAACTCCAACACTTAATGACCCCCTATGAAAATAACGCAAGTTCAATGAATTTCTGTTAAAACTTTGAGATCACAAATTTGAAAGAAAAAAAAGATTATTCATAATGAATAATGATTAATAATTTCAATGTTAAAACCATAAATAATTCCAACATCAAACTTATTTTAAACTTACACCAACATGAAATGTATATAAGTTAAAATTTTATAATAGGTTCTAAGATTTGTAGCCAAAATATAGAAGAATTTTAACAAACTACTATTTTAATATATTGTCTATAACCAAAACATAATTAAATCTTTTTATCAATGATTGTCATTTGAACAACACCACGAAATTGAAAATAATAATAATAATAATTCATTGATGTCATTATTATGAGATTACCATTTTTGACGTTTTAATTTTTTTAAATAATTAAAATTTTTCATCTCTAAATACTTAGACATAAATGTGTAACAAAACAAAAAAATGTTAAATCATGGTAACAATAAAAATAATAATATATCCAAATTATATATATATAGCTAAGATTTATATTTCTCATACATTAAGAGATAAAATGGAGAAATAGTACAAGGATTTTTAAAAAAAGTTTTGTTATTGTGGCATCATGAACATTTGTAATAAAAAACTTGTCCAATGATGAACAAACCAAGGGAAAAACATAATTTTAAATTTATATAAATGTACAAGTTTGAAAATAAAAATTTTAAATATAAAGGTTTACATGGACCCTATACTTTATATATATGAACATTTTGACTTAATCTTTAATTCAAATTTTAATGTGAAACATAACAAGTTTATATACATTCATTTAAAAAAATTATGGTGAGTGCAAAATGCAATTAGATAATAATGGATTTACCACATTCAAAATGAATGATTTAACTCATGTGCAAATGTTAATAATTCAAAAGATGTGAAATCTAATTATAAGTTATTGCATGTGTTTTATTAAATTATGATAGGTGTAAAATGCAACCTATGAACAATGGTTTCAACATGATACAAATATTCAATTCAATTCATGTATCATGTTGATAGTTGAAAAGATGTAAAAAAAACACTAACCATTATAGTGCAATGTGTAAATGAAGTTAAATGTTACTTTAATTTCCACATCAACAATTTGAAATTATCAAAAAGAAGAAGTGAATTCTTGTGTAAGTGTAAGGTGCAATTTATGAATAACATTATCCACTTGTTATCAAACCTTGATTCAACTTATGCTAGATGTTAATAGTTGAAAAGTTGTTAAAAGAATGACTACTAAACAATATTACTACTTGTGCAAGGAGTCTAGGGTTGAAATATTTTCCATGTCAAATTTTTTTCCATTATTATAAAATTCAACACGGAGGAAAAAATTAAGTGGTAATGAACAAGGTAATCATTGGTTTCACTATGGAAATTATGCACAAATAACAAGCAAACAATTTTACTTGTTATTTGTGCACAATGGTAATAAATCAAATAGTGGTAAAATTGGACAAGTAGTTGCAATGGGTGGTAGTGGAAAAAACCAAGATTTTTTCTTGTGATATGAAATGGTCGCTGACCTTTGTAAGTTCCTTGCCAATGGTGTTTTGCACAAACCATGTTTTATACTATACCATATTTATTCCTATTTCAAATTCAACATTATCTATTATCTATTTGGTGACAATAATATTATTGTGTTTTTAGTTTCATCATTATTCATTGAAATTTTAAAAAACTATAATTTAAAAAATTTGAAAGAGACCATTGAATAAATGTTTTATAAAAAGGTAGGCTAAATTTGACATTTCTTGGTAGGTATGGCCAATTTGACTAAGCCTTGACCATTTTCGATTTAGTCCTTTTTTATTGTATGTTAATATTGACATTTGAAAAAGGTCACTTCAAGAAAAATTATCATTTAAAAAAACCATGTGTTTTTCATGCCCCAAGCCTCAAGTTAAAATGAATATCCCTTGTGGTCAATGTGGAAATTTTAGTTCAAAGTGGAATATTTTTAAAAATTATGATTTCTTGTAGTGAATGATCAAAGGGGGATGCATTACTACAAAATGTGGGTGCAATTCACTAGTTTTTATTCACTAAATTAGTGAATTTATTGCATCCCCACTAGGTCTTGTTCATTAGACCAATGAATTCATTACATCCCCACTAGGTCCTATTAACTCAAACCAATGAATTCATTCAAAATCTAGTGATTTCACTTGGCATACAAGGATAATCTTTTGTTGTAACAAAGCTATTTTAGAAATATAATGAGAAAAAATAATTACAAAAACAAAAGGGGTTCTTAAAAGAAAATGATCCAATAAAGAGTAATAATAGAAAAGGAGGGGGGATATCGAAAGAAGATGACAATCCCTTAAGGAATGATTCCTTATGTAAATAAATGAAGTTCAAAAAAACAAATTTTGATTGTTGTTGCACTCTCTAGTCAACAAAAAAAATAGAAATGGGAGGGGTCATAATTGATCAAGAAAACACAATTATCATGAAAATATTCAAGGACGAAAAATGCAAACATAAAAAACAAGGTGTGTTATAGACAATGGCCTTGCCATTAATTTAATATCAACAATCAATATTATATGATAAATTGGTCATAACTAAGGAAAATTAATAAATAAATATATTCTAATGTACATCATCATGTTGTAAAAGAAAAATTGTCATGATATTTTTGTTACATCACATTAGTTATGAAGAACCCAAAAGGAATTTCATATTAAATGAGGACATATTCTAGGAACCAATTTAAACATTTAAAAAAAAATTACTAAACCAAAACCAATAAACATGACTTTCAATTTTTTGGAAGTCTAATGATTTTTTTTCAAAAAAAAAAAGTGATTATATATTCCCTTTTCATATTTATTTTCACATTTGTGCAAAATTTCAAATCAAATAAAGAAGAAATGTGTATTTGAATGTTTTTAATCACATTGTCACATTTTGAAAAAATTACATGAATTTTGCATATGATGTGTGCCATGACCATTTTTGGAGAATATAGTTTCATATTTAATTTTGTGGGTTATGGATTGGTGATAAAGTTGCGCAGGGCTAGGTGCACATTTGAGAAGGTTGAGGAGAAAACAAAATGTCAAAAGATGAATGTGAATTTTTTTCCAACCAAATTAGGATGAATCATCTCACCTAGTTTCTAGGGGGTAAAATTCCTTGAAGTTATTATATTCTATAATGATTCTCAATGTAGTAACCCTACCTTACAAGGTAGGGCCAACAAAGGACAAGGATTTAGTGAAAAATGATGAACATGAAAAAGATCATAAATAATAATGATATTAAAGAACCATCACCTTTAACCAACAACAAATTAATTTTCACTTATTGGAATTGACAATAATTATTTTACATTGTGAAACTCATTATGTAAGTCCATTGCATAAATAATAACAAAAATTTTGCTCCAATAATTGTGTGTATTAATATTTAAAGTTAGAAAAATATAATATTCATAGGAACATTTTTAACATTCCTCGATTCTTTCTTCTAATATGTATCTTATTTAATAATTGTTAAATGTGGAATGATGCTTGCACATTTGCAATGTAAAAATAACCTCATTGCAATGTGAAAAATAATTTAATATTCATATTCAAAATCTAAGTAGGAGTATTGTGCAATTATAATGTAACTAACAAGTACATACATCATCATTATTAACTTATCATTAAAATGCAATATAAACAACACATGGCATGAACTTATAACAATTAAACTACAAGCTTTACATTTTATAAACAATTGTTTCAATTCAAAGTATGGTGTCATAAGCAAAATTGGAGGGCATTGAATTAGAATTTCCTCACATGTAAATGTAAACTTATTTTGGTTTTTGTTGTTTTAATAACATATACGTCTATTAAACTTGGATGCCTTGGGACTTGCATCATCAAAGTTCATAATTAATAATTCATTTTAGTTGCATATAAACTAACAACCTAGTAATATAATATTTGTATGCATAGGGTGCAAACATGTTAAAGTAAGGCGATTTGTGATCCCTGTTTTTTTAAATTGAAAGTAACCATAAAGTATTTTTTTTTAAAGTATTTTTTCATTTAATGATCAATATGAAGATGTTTTTTGACTTTAATATAATAATAATTTGTTTTCTATTCTTAATTAAGTAAAAATTTGAAAATGCAAATAAATATAAACAAGTGTCCCAAATTGATTTGAAGTAGATGAACATAATACTTCAAATAGATTTTTGGTAACTTCAAGTTGATGGCAACTTTAAAGTTTTGCATAGTAAAGGCCTTAGTTTGCTAAATTTTTAACTAAAAGGTAAGTTTTAACAACTAATTAAAAACCTACTTATTACATATTTTTCTAACACCATTTTTTTTGAAACTTGGCATTTAATTTATTATGAACTTAATGAAGTGCATGATGGTTCCATAACCATCTTTGAAGAGGTTTTCAATTTACTTTCTTACTTTTATGTCAAAAAAAAGGGTTATAATGTCGAGGGATATTTGTTTGGCCTACTTTTGCATGCTTGTTCCCCACATGTATGATGAATAATATTGCAAATGCACAAGATAACATTAGTGTCGAAGTTGAATATTTCTACTCATTACAAGTAAAAACTAAAAGTTTTTATAATTTCACACAATCATAAAAAATAAGACTTTGATGCTTTTAATTAATATATATATTTGCATTAGACAAGGAAATGAACAACAAAAAATCAAATGTTTTCATTCAAATGAAATTTTTATTTTTTAAAACTTGGATTTTTTTTGGAACTAAAAACCAAAATACAAAAAAGATCATGTTTTTTAATTGTCTCACAAGAAAACAACAAGCTTAATTTTTTTATAAAAATCATATCTTTATTCATCCTTTATATACTATTTTTTAACATTAGGCACAAGTGCATAGTAACTACAAATGTAAGTTTTAGGATTTATTAAAAACTACAACCATGTGTCACATGTTTTTGCATATCTCGTGCAAATTTGAAATTTGTGTGGATACTTAATTATACATTAGTTGTGAAGGATCAAAAAGTTCAACTATTAGGTTTTAATCTGTAGACCTCCCACGACAGTGATTTAAATCTAAAACATTCTAGACACATTAGACTGTTCCACAACAATGACAAGACCTTGTTTATTATTTGTTATAATCATTATCTGTCCAAAATTTCAGAATTAGAAAATCAACATTTGAAGTTAAGATTCCAAATTTAATTAAATATTCAACAATTTGTTGTCGAAATGGTAGAGGTACTACAATATATAAGGTGTGTTCAAATTATATGTAATTCCATTTTGTGAGTAATATGTGATTATCATAGAACTTGTGGATTTGTAACATAACAATTTGTTTAAAAATACCTTATATTTACATGAGACGAATGTAGCATAGTTGCATATTAATTGTATTAAAGTTGCATTGGACACCTAATTGCAAGGTAGTAAAGTTTTCATGGACACAATTTTTCATAGTGAAAAAAAATAAACAATTGCACAATACATTAAAAGAATGATAATTAGAGGTTATTTTATTATGAAAATATTCAATAATTGGAATTAGAGACTATTTTTATTAAGGATATCATTGAGTAGCAAGGCATTTTCAAATCAAAGGGCACTTATTTCTAAAATGCCATGTTCCAAAGGTGTTACATTGCCCAGAACATTGATAATTGTTTTCCATGCTTCAAGGGTGTGACATTGCATAAAACATTGGCAATTTTTTATTTTTTATTTTTTGGTGATATCCACTAAGAAAATTAAGGTGGGGGGTTGGGGGAAATGAGGGGGGTGCTTATTTTGGGAATGCATTGCTCCATTTTTTTAATTAATTTTTTTCTTGTGATATACCCAATGGGTACCACAAGAATTTTTAAAAGAAAAAAGGGCATGTATTTGAAAAATTTGGTCATGGAGTCTAAGTAGGTTAGGTAATAAGTAATAAGAAGGTAGGTTAATAATTATTTTGGTTAAATAGGTAGGCTACCTTTGTATGGGACAACAAATGTGAAGTAATGTTGTTATGTTATCTTTTTGTCAACATGGTCATTGCACGCCAATATGGACCAAAAGTGGTAGATTTTAGAATCCATAGGTTTTTTCTTCAAGGTTTTGAAAGATAATATTTGATGTTTTGAGAATGCAAATTAGTCCATTTGAAGGTATGGGGCAAGAATAATACATAAACCCTAAACTTATAAGTTTTCAAATTATGACATGTGGTTCGATTTGATCAATTAGGGGAAAAGTTGGAAGTAAAAACATAGTTTTTTTGAAATTTTATAATTGACAGATGTTATGTTGGGTAATAGTGTCACTTTTTATAAAACAACATTTATCAAATTTTCCATTTCAATAAGTTATGAACTTTTTAAAATAATGGTAATCTTGTAAAATCTTAATAAATTAGAATATTAAACTTGTTTGGAAACTGTTATTTTAGGATTACAATAACTTTATAATCATATTAGGGTAAAAAAAATCAACAATTAAAACATGTTTAATATTAATAAAAGTCCATTACACATTTTATGGACTATTATCATCCATTTTGTATCACTTGAAAAGTCCACCTTGTAATGAAATGATAACATTTTATTTTCAATTTTTTAAATTTAAGTTTTTAAGTGTTATATTTTTTAAATGAGTCCCTTTAAAAAATTCAATCAAACCTCAACACATATTATACCAAATTTAAAGGTACCCCATAAAAACTGCCCTGTGACATAAAAAAATGGACTATTTACTATGGAATTACCCCACTAGCTTCATCAACTAATTGGAAGTTAATTTTAATTATAAAAAATCAACATTGTATATTTAATTTTGATCATAAAATCCCTAAGAAAATAGGAAGATTCAACCATGACATCACTTAGTGTTGATAACAAAGTGCAAGAAGAAACCACAAAAAACTTGCTAAGGAGACATGAAAGAGGAAAGGCAAATGGGAAAAAGGAAGAAAAGAAGAAGCTCAAAGGAGATAAAGGGAACACTAAAATCAAAGCAAAAGGAAAATGTAAATCCAGTGGGAAGTTTAGTCTTCCGCATTCAACACAAAGGAATTTGTTGTTGTAACGACATGAAAGATAACTTCAAAACTATTCTTGGTTATCTTGAAACTCATCTTTTTGGTATCCATCTCTCATATAGTAAAATGATAGTGGTTGCCATTGGAAACATGTACATAACAACAACAACATTTTTCCTTAAAGGTGTACACATAGTTTTACGTTTTTTTCAAAATGATCTTCATATTTTTTGATGCAGACATAGATGCATGTTTCTTATAAATTGAAAAACTATTGTCAAGAATTACAACTTCCCCTCCTTCTTTGAGTACCTCATTAGCTACTTGTTTTTTCTATATCATCGGTACCTGAGAAAAGATATGTTTTTTGTAAGCTGACACTGGTTCACTCTTGCAAAGGAAATATCTTTTCTAACACTTCACTCTTTTCATTAAAATTTTTGAGCAAAGAAGGGAGTGATGATGATGTTTCAAGGTGCATTCACAAATTAAGGAGCCACGAGTGCACCCTTACTAAAGACTTGATTAAGTGTTAAATTTGAATTTTTGTGAAAAAAAATTGATGCATGAAGGTTAGTCCAAAACACATGCCAAATCAACTACACAGCGTGATCAATGAAATTTGAATTAACTTACTCCTACCTAGCTTGATTTGTAGCCTACCTAGTTTATGAGCATTGCATGCGTGCTCTTTTCGTTTTGCAAGTTTGACTATTGATTTTTTTTCCTTTGTTGATCGTCATGCATGTTTTTTTTTTCTCAAACTAATCTACCCAAACTCAAGCTTTTAATGCTTTGCTTGTTGATTGGGTGAGTCAACTTTTTGGTTTTGTAGTTACACAATTGTGAAAGTTCGTTGAGTTTTTATGTTGATTAGGTTAGATAGAGCTTGCATTAGGTTTCTTCTTTGCTAGAGTCACCGCTCAAGATGGCTCTTGTTTGGACATTTTCATTTTTTGAAATGCTTGTTGATAGATTATGTTACATTAATTAAATAAGGTATCCTCCAACTACACTAAAAGAAATTTGAACACATCTTTATGCTAAATATGGTGTCTAACCACACTAAAAAGAAATTCAAACACATCTTTACACTTTATGAAATTTTTGGAACTTGAGGTTCTTTGATTAGGAAAAAATTCAAAAGTTGGAACTGGAAGTTAGGCTAATAATGTGTCCTCCAACTACCACTAAAAAGAAATTGAAACACCCTCTTTACGCTTTATGGAAATTTTGGAACCGGAGGAGGGTCTTTGATCAGGACCAAGTTCTAAAACCGGAACCGGCGGTTACGAACGGCCTGAAATACCCGCCCGCGCCCTACAGGTAGGTAGATGTGGCGTCCGAGGACACGCACTCTTCGCACGCATCGACGAAAGTGGTGTCCGAGGGGCAACGGAAGGATGAATAAAGAAATCGGACAGCGACGAGTTTCGTGAGCAGCGGGAATTCCGTTCGTCGCAGTGGCCGGAAACTTATGCGAGGCAGGCCTCAACCCTATCTCTCTCTCTCTCTCTCTCATACTTACGTTGTCTTTGCTTCCCTCCGAAACCGGTCGATCCTCCCGCGCCCTCCCCACCTTCGCATACCTGCGCACACACGTAGCCTTCTGCGCATAACTCGCGGTGAAGACATATCATCATCATCCTCACCTTCTCTTCTTCTTCTTCTTCTTACAATCTTTTATTTCTCTTCTTCTTAGAAAAACATCTTTTTCCTCAACAAAAAAGGAATAAGAAAAAAACAAAAGGGACTGACCCGCAATACGGGACTGACTCATAGTAGCGTTTAGGAGGGTGTTGGTGGTGGTGGTGGTGACTCTGGGACGTTTTTGAAAAAGGGTCTTGGCCGTTTCCGCGGTTGCGTGTTGCTCGAAATTTGGTTTGCTGCAGAGAGTTGATGGTGAATGGAAGGCTGTATTTTGTTTATATGCGAAAACTTCAGTTCGTAGGGCTTTAGGTTTTCTGAAAAGCGGGGCAAAGAGTTTTGAGGGTGCGGAAGATCAGGGTTTGCGATTGCAGAGAGAGGGAGCCGAGTTTTTTATTACGATGGCGAACGCAGCAGACCGATCTGAGACCTCTTCCTCCTCATATCACTCTACTCGGACTTGGCAATAAAAGCTTCCGGTTTAGGACTAGGGAACTGGATTGGGTTCGATAAAGGGCTAATTTCGTGAGAAGCCTGTTTTTTTCCTTTGGGAGGTGACTGTTGTGCTTCTAGGGCTCGCTCTCTGGTTTCTTGGCAGCGCTGATTTTTGCGTGGGGGTGAGAAGCGAGCAGGGTTTTGGGTCGACGATGATAGTAGAATGAATGGAAACGCGTAATGGGGTCTTTGTGACTTCCGAGAGAGTGAAAGTTCCCAGAGTAGAAGACCCCATATGTTGAAGGTGAGCTGCTGCAGGTTGTTGGAGCGTCGATGATCGAGAGAAGGATGTTATAGTACCACTTTATCAGTTTCTTTGGCGGGAATGGCGATATTCTTAGGGTCTTCTTCTGTAGTTCGGTACGAGGGGGTTGGTGTTTGAGGGGGTGGTAGGCGTTGTTGTGTGCGTGCAGGGTGGGTGGGTTTTGGGTTTGGGGGAGGAGCCTTTGAAATGATTTGGTGGGCAAGGGTCCTGTCAAAATCTTGTCAGTGAGGAGGTTATGTAAGCAGACAGAAGCGGGGTGGGGGGGGGGGGTTTGTTTCCAGAGCATGCAGGAAGCTTGCAATAATAGGACTGTTTCAGGTTCAGCGAATCCTGCTGTTGGGAAATGGCTGTGTGATGTAAGGTTGCTATGTAGATGGGTCGTAACGATTGTAAGCATCTGGTTACTCAGTGCTCGACAGTGTTGATCTCTGCCAACAGAAGCATGTAGTCTTGCCGCAAAAGTTTCCTCTAAGATGATGGGCCTTTTGGAGAGTTGGTTTTCTGTGTGGGGTGGCTGTAGGGTAGTGTAGAGGAAGAAGGGAAAAAGCCTCAGAGATAGTTCGCAGCACACAGGAAGAAAATTGGTGTCGAGGATCAGGTTAGGCTGGGGTTCCCACCAGCAGACCTATCATGTTCAGTCGCAGGAATGGATAGAAGTGAGCCATCCTTGGTGCCAGAATGGCTCAGGGGAGCTGGTGGGGCTACACATCACGTGCAACCTTCTTCAGCTCATCAAGGTTAGTTTTCTTCTCTGTTTCTCCTTTTCAGTCTTGGAGAGGAGTGTTATTGTTATTTTTCCAGGTTCTGCTTTTCCTGCAGTGATATTATTGCCACACTGCAGAGAAGGTGTCAGTGTTTGTTCTGCAGGGAACTGTGCAAGACATGGGGCTGGGAATGTATGCAGAGGGCCTTGATATCTTCTGTAATTGGAGATTGGAACACCACCATTGATCACTAGTGCCATGTGGTTTTGGTTAAGTGTGCCTGTCATCATTCTAGTCCTTAAACCTTGTATCCATGTCTGACAAGAGTCTGTCTTTGTATTAATATGGTAGGAAACATCCTTCTCTGCATGAACAGCCATGGCACAGGGTCTGTAGTCATGTGTTAGTTTCATAGGAAACATCTTTCTGTGCCAGGCATTCCAGTGTACAGAGTCTCTGTTCATGTTAACTTCATAGGGAACATCCTTTGGTCAATGTGTTTCCAGTGCATGGATTCTGCAGTTGTGTAAAATTGGTCAGAAACATCCTTCTATGCGTTGGTTTCCAGTGTAGACAATCTTTTGTAATGTTAACTCAGTATGAAACATCCTTCTGATGTTTCCAGTGGTTAGTCTGAAAAGGCCTGATGAGATGTGTTTAGGGTTCTGAATAAATCAACAGTAAGACTGCCAATGTCTTTGCTGTGTGTTATGTATGTGCATAACTGTAAGAAGGTTTCATTTCTCTTGAGAGAACAACACCAGCTCCAGGAAACAAGGATCCTGGGAAACTTTCATTGTTTGAAAGACATGCCAGGTGTGCTGGGATTGTCAGTTTAACAAGCTTGGACATGGATTAGCTGGCATTTGCAGCTGGTTGAATTCTCTGGCGATTCAAGGTCTCTTGACACCATGGCAGATGTCATTGCTAAGTTTAAATTTTCAGATCATAGTCCAATTCTGAGCAGCAAGTCTGTTCCTGTTGTGAAAGTATATGGGTTGATATTGTATGTGGGTCATAATCCTGAACTAGTTGAGCCTTTGCAAACTATTCACTGCCTTGTTCTTTCATCTCAAGCAATTGTAGAGAATGTACATGCAGACATCCTGAGGCAGGCAGATGATACATGTAACCATGTAACCTGTATCTTGTGTTCCTCTTAGCGTGCTGCCCTATTCTCAGGAATAGGATCTGTGCTTGAGCCCTGCAGCTTTGTTGGAGTATTGCTAAGAGGTAGTCTGATGTTTCCTCTCAATCCTAATTCCACAAACTCTCAATCATTTGACTGTGAGTTTTGGACATTCGCAAGTCACGACCTAAGGTCTAATGGGGTGTGGCCTTATATTACTTGCTGTAATGATGTCCCTTGTTGCAAGCATCCTCCTCTGTGACACTAAATGTCCTGTTCGGTGGTTGTTGTTTGATCTGAGGACCTAAAAACAAGATTTAAGTGTCTTCAACTCCGGAAATGTTACTATACAGTGTTCCTTGTTGCCAGCAGCTGCTATAATGTGACTATGATCCTGAAATAAAACGTCCTTCCTAGATCTTTGTTGTTGTTAAATTGGTGACTGTTGTCTGATCTGAGGAGCTAAACAAACATTGGAAGTGCCTTGAATTCTAGAAATGTTTATTTTTGGTAGTATTATGCCCTGCTAAACCCTAAATGTTCATTCACAGGGACCCCATATTCCTGTGCTGCAGATTTGCATAAACTCTTTGTTACATGATTCAACACTTCTTGTGTTTGCAGATGAAAGTGGGGTGTTGCTCTCCTCACGGCCACGTGTACAACCACATGGGTTAACTACAGGAGCTAGCAATGCTGATTACATCTCCCCACGAAGCTACTCAGCTCTGTCAGATCGCAATTATTATTCTGCAGGTCGAAGAGGTGGAGGTGGACGAAGTGGCAGTGTAAATGAACGGTCTTTGCAGGACTGGGATCCATACTCAAGGGGCTATACAAATTTTGTACGCAGTCCTGTGTCCCGCACCTCTGAGGCAACGGAACGTATAGACAGGGATGCTCAACGAGAGTGGGATTGGGACAGAGACCGCAATGGACATGACAGGGATAGGGTCTCAGGGTTTGGAGTTGTGGATGATTTAGAAAGAGATCAGCAGCACTTGGATACTTCTTTGTCATATTGGAGGCCAGGATTAGGGCCAAATTTAGGGGTCAGACATGAAGTAGAGCCTCTGCCACTTCGGCGCTCCCAGTCCATGACTTTAACAGCCCGTGCTCTAGAAAATGGTGAGAAGAAGACGCTTGGTGGGGAGCAGGGAGGCCTCCCATCTGTGCTACCGGCAACTAGTGGTAGCCTGACAAGCAGTATGCAAAAAGCAGCATTTGAGCGCAATTTTCCATCTCTTGGTGCCCAAGACAGGGGTGCTTCTGGGGTTGTGGTGCAGCCAAATTTAGGACATGTGGCTGTTTTGAGTCCACGGCCTCTATGGCAAGGTCCGTCAACTACAAGGCTTGATGGGACTAGGTCCTCTACTTTGTCTCCAGGACTGCCATCTGGTGGTGTGAATCGTGGTTTGGTAGTGGGATCAGGAGGCAGTGGGGCCAATATTGGTGCAGAAGGTTGGAGTTCAGCATTAGCTGAGGCACCTTCTGCTCTTATGGGGGGCTTGGCTGCCATCAATGGTACATCAGTAGCTGATCCGACCATTACAAGTGTCAGCTCTGTATCATCTGGTACAATAGTTGTCACCACCTCTGGCACCTCAGCAAATCCCACAAAGATGGTGGATGCTCTTGTGCAGAATCCACCTCGCTTTCATGCTCCTCCTCAGGTGAGAAAATCTTTCAGAGGTTCTCCTGCTTTATTTGTAAGGCTAAGTATTAGTTTGATAAGATTATGTTTGTTTCACACAGCAGGATGCTGTACAGTAGTTTATTGATGTTTTGTACTTGCTTTCTCTTTCCATACAAATGCAGTGGCTTGTATTCTTGTATTTAAATGCACATTTGACTTTTTGCCTGCTTTTGTTTGACCATATCTTGTAGACCCACTCCTATAGTATGGAGGAAGGGTCTTAAACCTTCTATTCTGTGTTGCAAAGTAAGCTTCAGAAGCCCGAAGTTCATTCCCTTGTTGTTATTCTCCCGTCTTGTCACATGCATTCCTCTCTATGCAGAGGAATTCCATCCCTCATGATTCATCACTGGATTTTTTCATTTATTGATGTGTTCATTTCCATAACCATGATAGCCTCTCAGTTTCTGTCTCTTGTGTTTGACTCCAAACACCTTAATAGATTCTAGTGCTCTCTTGTTATTACATACAATTATAGTAATGAACCTTGTGTCTGTCTGTATGATGCATAATGTTGCCGCAGTTTTCTATGAGATTGAACACACTAGTACATATGCAGAACACACATACCTCCTCTTTTATTGTTTTTCTTTTTTTGGATTGTCTCATAAGTCTAATTTCTGTCCAGTTTTCTTCATAGGTCATGCTTGTTGACAATGTTTATAGATGTCTATGTTTATTTTGTTATCCCTGATTTCTCCAACTTCATGTATCTAGACAAAGTTTCTATTGGCAGTTGCATGTACCCTAAATCATTTTGTGACTTTGATTGTACTTACAATGGCTTTTCTTACAATCTCTTGGATTTAGCAAAAACTCAAGATTCTAAAGGTTAAGCATTGATGCTTTTGGGATTTGCTATTTACCAGAATATGTGTGTATTGACATGATTTGAATATGCCTTGTGTGGATTCCAATATTTCAGATTTTGCAACATCCAAAGTAGTCAATGGATAGTTTCATAGTTTCTTCTGCTGAAGAAAAAGGTTTAGCTTTTAATAGTTTCATTTAAATTAAACGAGAGGTTCATTTAGCAAAAGGGAGGATTTCTGTTTGGTGTCTCTGTCTCTGGAATCTTTAAAATGATTATTTCACAGGTTTCTTAACCCTGAGCGGGGAGTTTTTTCAAAGCCTATAGAATTCTCTACAGTTGTTACTCATGCTCTCAAGGTTCTCCATCTTGTATCTCTCTGTTTTCTTCCTCCTTTCTATTTCTGGATTCTCCCATTTCTTTTGTGGTTCCTTTTCCTTTTTTCTCTTTGTTTTTGTCTTCCTCTTTCTTTCTTGGGGTTTTTTGGCCTCCTTCATCTCTTTTAGGTTTTTGGGTTTTATTCAGCTAGCTTAAGGCTGAGTTTTTTCTGTTACTTCTAGTCTTATGACTGAAACTCAGTATGTTTGTTGATTGACATTAACCTCAACCCATTGCCAACTGATGAATTTGCGAATTGAGTAAGGGGTGTTATGGTAGGTGGTCAATGCCTTACAGGTTGCTGTTGGATGTCCCTGTACATGTGTATGACTTTTGCCGTCTTCAAAAAGTTTTGTTTTTTGGTCTTATTTGCTTGTTTCTTTATGGCAAGTTTCCTCTTTTTGATGCTTTCTGATTGGTTGCTTGATTTCTGATATGTCAATTTCTTGTCAGATCTGGAATATCTATAAGCTAATTGTTGGGCTATTATCTCTCAATTCTTTAAAAGCCAATTTAAATTCATAAGAATTGATTAATTTGTAGTTCTCAGTACTTATATTTGTATTCCCTTCCATAGAACTTTTGTCTATTGAAATTCTCAAAAAAGATTGGTTTAAATCATTAAGATTTTTCTCTCAAATCTTATGTTCAAGGTCAGTTGTTTTGCAAGGTTTTTTGCTCAGTACAGGTCCAAAAGTGTAATCACTTCTTCCTCCTCAAAATTGGGTAATTGAGGTGGCAATATTTGCAGCTTATCAGTGCCTTTTCCCATCATGAAGCATCAAATTTCCAACCAATTCTCAGTTTTCTTCATCAAGATCCCATTTTTGAAGTGAAGTTGTCAGATTCTTTGTTTAAAGTCTAGATCACATCATGTCTTCTTTTTCTTTAGCTTTGATTTTCCACTAGACCACCCTGAAGCCTAGGTTTATAAAATTCAGCCAATTATGTTTCTCTCTCAGAAGTTTCTAGTTGGCTAAGAAACTTCTATGTAGCTATCCTGCTGGTGCTCAATGACCTTGTTGGTTTGCCAAGTCGCAGGAAGCTGACATCCCCTGAGAATAGTTGGGTTCTTAAAGTGGAATAGTAGAAGTAGATGAAGTCATCAAGTTCTGGAGTCAGACATGATCTATCACTAACAAGTCTTCTTCCCTTTTGTTGCTCTTCTCGAATCCTCAAATCTATTAAAAGTTCAACATATCAGATATGAGAGTGAGAATTCTTGTTCAGTTTTCCTTTTTAGTTTACCCTTGGCAGGAAGCTTTGTAGACAATCTGCTAGTTCCTGCAATCCCTGATTTCTCTTACTTTATGTGTCTATACAGAGACTTCTATCGGAGCTGGCATATGCCCTTAAATCATCTTGTGAGCTTAGTTTTACTTGTAATAGTTTCCCATTATGTCTGAGGATTCTGAAGACTTTTAAACATCGACATTTTTAGTGAATGCTCCCACTCAGAATGTGTAGGTATTAGCTTGATATGTATATGCCTCATGTGGATTCTGCTAATATCCCAATGCTGTCAAATTTGGAGAAGTGAGAATTCACTTTTATAGGTTCTGAATGGTTTGTAGCTTAAAAGCAGTTCTTTGTAGCTCAAGTAGTAAGCTTAATCTGCGTCTGTTGAAGAGAAAAAGTTACTTACTTCTAAGTTTATATTGTATTGGACCAGAGGTTTGCTTAACAAAGAAGGATTTCTGTCTGGTGTCTCCGCCTTTGGAATCTGCAAAATGATTAATTCAAGACTACTTTAATGCTAAGTGTAAGCTTTTCAAGGCCCACTTTGTCTGCAAAAGTTCATGCTCTTAGAGGTTGCCATCCTGGTTCTGTCTTTTTCTTCCCTTTCTTGATTGGGTTTTTTTCTTTACTTTTCTTTCCTTCTTTTTTTTCTTTTGGTGTTCAATTTCTTGTTGGTTTCTTTGGTCTTCTCCTTCTCTTTTAGGTTTTGCTGAACTAAGCTGGCACCATGACTGAGTATGCCTGTTCCTGCTAGTGTTGGGACTTACTATGTTGGTTAATGTATGACATTCATCTCTGCCCACTGCTGGGAGCTGTGGAAGTCAGTGGGGATGTTAAGGTAGCTGGTCCACACCATGCATGTTGGTACTGAAGGTCTCTGATTATGTGTGTCACTATTACTGTTTGTTCCAACTAATATTGAGTTTTGGTGTTTGATTCCTCTGTTCTTTAGGTTGGTCTGGGTTTTTCTTTTCCTGGTTGCTGATATGTTGCTTAGCCCCAAGGTTTCTCTGGTTATCTCTCAAGAGTTCTTAGTACTGGTGATTGTATTTTGGTTTTCCTTTTGGAAAGCCTTTGTAAAGATTAGGACAATATGCAGGCACCATTTAAATTGAAGCAATCTGGACAATGATATGTTTTGAAGACCATGAGAGTCTATAGTTGATTTGTACTGTAGTTTGTCCACTCATGGATTGATTGGTACTTATTTTGTCAGCAATCAGTGGAGAAGCAAAGGCTGGAGGAGTTGGCTTTGAAGCAGTCACGACAACTTATACCAATGAAGCCTTCTCTTCCAAAGAACATGGTTAGTTCTTCCTACTTACTGCAATGGCAGTACTTTCACAAAGTTCTATGTATCCAGATGTGGGTGGCTGTCACTCGTAGCTTTGTAGAATCTTTTACATTTGAGGATCTAAGTGTTTATATCTATTGCTCCACACCTTGCAAGGCAGGTGTATTCAAAGTTCCTAGTGTGTCAGACATGAATTATATCCTGTGCTTCTGCTGGTAGTCAATCTTCACCTCTTTCAGACTTCTTTTAATAGTAATAGTGAGTTTGTCTCATTGTTTCTTTTAACACTGGATTCTTCTATATGTATATGTGTTTGTCACTTAGTTCAGTGATTCAGGTGTCATGGGCTGGACACATCCTTTTTGTGCAGGGTCTTAGCCCGCGAGAAAAGCTGAAACCAAAGGTGGTCCGGACACAGGATGTGGTCACACCACCTGCTGGTATGAAAGTTAGACAGCCAGTGGGTTCATCAGCATCGAGCTCCCCATACCGCCTGCCAGCTTCTCAGCATGCTGAGACTCCAAAAGTCTTGCAAGCTGGCAAAGTCTTAGCCCACAAAATGAATAAAGAGATTGGTTCTGTTTTGCTGTCAAGTCAGCCTGACAGTGCTTTGAAAAGTAACTCATCTTCACTTGGACCAATATCAGTGGGGGTCAGTCTTGGATCAGCTGTTGGGAATGCATCTGGAGGGGGAGGGAACATAAGTTATACTCCCCGGAAGCAGAAACAGCTGCTGGATCGTCATGCATTGCCTATCCCTCTTTCCCTTCCAGCAGGGTCTCTGGATGGGAGTCTTGGAGGTATACGCCCAAAGGATGGTTCAAATGGCACATTGGCTGGAACTGATGACCGGCGTCCCCCAATGCCTACACAAAATCGTGTTGATTTCTTTAATGCACTTAGAAAGAAGGCAAGTGTGGGTGCTGCTCTCAGTGCTGCAGATATGCAAGATCAGATGACAACAAAGAAAAGTGATTTTGTCAATGGCAAAGAACTTGTGGCCTCTCTTACAAATCAGAATGCTGCATCCCCTGAAGGTGCTGGAGGGGACTCACAGGTTGATTCATTTCAGCTGGAAAGTAGGGATAGTCAGCTGAGTGCTGCCACCTCAATTGGTGACATGCCTACCACCATCAATGAATTTTATTCTGATATTGAGGAAAAGGAGACAGAGAGCACTATTAATGGAGTGATAATGAAGGGGGGGTCAAATGAACAGCTGTTTGAGACTGAGGTCTCAGCCAATGTGGCTTCTGGTGGGGCCACTGCCTCTGAAGAAGAAGAGGCTGCATTTTTGAGGTCACTTGGATGGGAGGAGAATGCTGAGGATGGTGAGGAGGCACTGACTGAGGAGGAGATCAGTGCTTTCTATCAGGAGGTAGGATATTCTGATCTAGACTACAGATTTTCATCCTTCATAATTAATGCCTAGGGTTATTGTAGACTGCTTTGTAATGCAGCAGCTAGTGGATAGCAGTATTCTTGGTCTCCTGGTCTTTTGTTTTTATGCTTTAGCAGAGATGGTGCCATTCTTTTGTCTTCACCATTGTCATGCAAGCATTGTTCTCATTTGAGGTGTGGGTGTGTACCTGATCTGTGTTCAGCGTATGCGGTTAACAACAGTGTCAACAGCAATGCAAAACTCCAGCAACCATCATAACTGTACAGACCTTAAGGTGGGCAGTGTTGGGAACCTTTCTTCAGGCATGAGCACTTCGGACAGCGAGTCTGATGATGATCACCATGTGTACCGCTCAAAGACCTTTACCACCATTTGATTGACCAAGGAGTAAATTGTGAATGGTGTCCAAAATTGAGGGAGTGGGAGGGCCTCAGCAAGCTAGAGAGGATGGTGTGAGAGATAGCTGGAGGAGGGCTCTTGAAAAGGTTGGATTGTTGCTCCCTTTGAGTTGATTTAGAACACACTTGCTCTATGCACTTTTGTTGTTAGAGTAAAGAGAGCCAGGATGGGGCAAAGCTTAGGGCAGGGGTCTTGAAGGGTGTACACAATTTCCACAGTTAAAATTGCCATAGAGTTGGTGGATGCATGCATGCTCATGTCCAGCAGTTTCACTTTAGTTCAGGATGTTTTGGAGTGACAACATGAATGCAAAAAGGTCAAACCAAAAATTTGCATCTCCATGAAATAGAATACAACAGTTGTTGCATGTATGGAGAGTTGCTGGCATTGCAAGGAGGTAAACCCTAGCATGCTCTTTGCTTCTTGTGGGGCTGTCTGCAAGAGTAATTGGTTTTGTATACAGAGAAGGTGCTTCATTCTCTTCTGGATCCTTGTCTACATTGGGGCTGTGTAGAATTGTTCTGATCTCTTCCCAATGATGCTGTATTTTGTTAGCTATCTGGAGATGAGAATTATAGTCTGAGAATACCATGTAAGTAGAGATATGTGCTTGTGGGTCTGGCACCTGTTGCAATTTTATTGCTCAATGTCTTGCTCTTTGCAAAGCATGTCTGCGAATTCCAGCTGAGTGATGTGCTGGTGGGTGTGGCATTTGTTCATTTGGTGCTCAATTTTTGTGGGTGGCACCTGTTCTACATTGGGTGCTCAATGTTGCTGCTCTTTGTGAATCTATTTCTGGGAACATCAGCTGAGTAGATACTAGGCATTTGCTTGTGGGTCTGGTACCTGTTCTGCATTTGGCACTCAATGTTGCAGCTCTTTGGCAAGCTATTTCCACCCAAATTGATGCTTGGAGTAAATAGGATATCCTGTGAATGGTAGTTCTGTCTTAATGTTTGATTCTTTATACTAGAAGAAAGAGAAGGCTGAAAAAAGTAGGAATCAAAATCCACTTTTTTTTGGCTGACTGCTGTTGATAGTGTTGATGGAATACAGGTTAGTTCTAAACTCATGAATGTGCCTCCAGCAAACATGACATGGGGAAGTTCTCTCACATGTTTTGCAAATGTGTCTCAGAAACAGAGTCCTTTTGCACTCTATCAAACTCCTTGGCCTGGGAGTACATCATGTTTGCCACACCCTTGTGGTTAAGATATTCATGTGGCACAGCTCATATACAAGGACTACATGCGATACGAGTTGCTACACTTGTGGCAGCAAAGGTGGGCCACTTTTCCTGTGGTCTGAACACTGCTCTAGGCCTCTCTGAACATTCAGAAGAACAGAATACATCAAGCATTTCCTAGATTCCGTAGAACTGAAATATTGTGCTGTGGATTCACCTCTTCCACCATAAACCTGCAGCAAACTTAACTCTCGTTCTTCTTGATCTCAATCTTTGGAACAGCAGCACATGACCTGCATACAAAACAGATGTTCAAAGTTTCAGAAAACAACCCTTAACTGCTCTGAAAATACAAAATTCACAATATAAATGTACTTCTACAACAGCCATTGTTCAAGTCTCTGGCCAGTGTTTCCAGTTTCAAGAGATCTATGAGCCAAAAGATACCTTCACTATGTCCATGAAACTTGAGAATCTGATTAGGAACAGAAACAGACATCGAACCAGGAGGAGGAGGTGAATTACCTTGATAGTAGAATGGTGTGCAAAAACACACCTAGCTTTGTACCTTAGTGCTAAAGAAATCCTGGCTGATTCTTCCTCTGCAATGATCTAAAACTTCTAATTGCAGAGGCAAGCTTTGCTGGGCAAGGCCTGAAAGGAGTTGCAACACTTCACATGTCTTATGTTGGCAAAAAGTTTTCTGCCTTTCTTTCCAACCTGCCAGAATGTCTCAGTATGGTGGTCTTGGTTGCTGCACCTGCCTGTGCTAAAATGCCACCAGACTTGGGATTCCTGCACGAAACAGGCTTGGGCTTCTTCGGTTTGAACCGAGCTGCTTCTGGTGTACTGGTATACTGATGAGAAACTGGTTTCAGTAACTCTTATATGTATTGTTATGAAGTCCCTAAACACATCTAAAGGAATTAAACTTACACACTAAAGGCAAATAAATGAATCTGGAACATACACAAAGCAATGTTTTTCTAATGAGTTTCCTGCTAAAGCATCATTGGTAATCATCCCCAAAAAGTATCTAGCATCAATTGGCAACAACCATCCAAACTGTAGATTTATTTCAGGCATCCTTCTATATATATCTGATGAGTTTTTTCAAATATCTTTAAAAAAACTGTTGAAAGAAAAACCTTTTAAAAACATCATTTCTTCATGTTTTGTTCATTGTTCACAGCCTGAAAATCCACCACTGACTTAAACACTGATGTAAAGGCCACAAAAACAAAATTTCATGGGAAAAGCCTTAGGAATCACAAAGCTCATTCAAATACATTGGGGTACCTTGCAAGGTGACACCTTGAGCTCATATTTATTTCTTTGTTGTAGAACAAAGTAAACATGGAGGCAATACAGGCAGCTGCATACAATCCTATACCGATTTAAGTACTGGTTGAAAAAATAGTGTTTAATTAGGGATGATGAAATACATGGAAGAGGTTGCTAGGTATAATAACATGTATCCAGCTGACATATTTGCCAGAATTCAAGATCAGATGATGTGAAATATGAAGGCTTGACAATTCACAAATTTGGTATTTACAGAACTTTGATCCACTTCTAAAGCATCTTGCAGGGCACAAGTTTTAGCCTGGAACCAACCTAAAATGACAAATGATCCTGAATCATAACCCAGGTGAAACAGAGGAAATCCTAAACAAAGCCTAATGAGTACAGCACAGCAGAAAAATGGCATTGTCAGAGATATCGTTGCTAAGATATGTCATCTTAATTGTCATGAGATTCATAGGCCATGCAGATATTGACAAAGAATTGTGGTTCAAACAGTTATTCCCACTTGGATGAGGAGAGCTTCTGTGGACTCTGCAAATTTGCACAGATTTTTGTGAAACTTCTACATCCTCAAGCTGAATTTTGAGGATACTGGAATACCAACAGCATGCCAAATTTTGAGTGATGGAATCACATTGGAATAATTGCACCAATCACATTGAGATCACTGAAATATTGTTGAAAATGGAGATTTTTGTTTCAAATGAAAAGTGGGGTTTTTACTCTCAGACCATATAGCCAGGTATGGTGTGCTCAGGTCTGTGACTGGACTCATAATCAAGGTGCACATAGGCTCGCTCCACCTCAGTTAAAGCCTCTAATTTATTTTGCAAAGACTCACCTATGTCATGCGCCTCCCGCAAGCTCATATCCTCAGGTAGCTCTATGTCCACCTGATCAAAACCAGTCAGTCATGGGGTCAAGAACCATAGTATTGGCTTCATCTAGAAACTTGAATAGGTTCCCCTTGTGGCCAGTGGTTTGACATGATAGAAAAGTACAGAGTAACTGTCTGCATACCTCTACAAAATAGAGGCCCCCAAGCAAGAAGGCTCGTACAGTATCCAGCTTCCTGATTTTTTGGTGGTGGTTGAAAGCCATATATGTTACTTTTGCTACAAGTTCTGGGGGAGCTGCTTGCCCAACTAGTGAGGCTGATGCCAGACAACCACATTATTAATATTTACTGGGCCCAGAGATTTCCAACATGGAATCAGACCACAGGAGACTGGTTGAAAGATTCACAAGTTTAACAACAGAAAGAAACAACCAGACATGATGACATGGGCATCCTTGTTGACAAAATACAAGAGGCAAGTCACAAAAAACAAAATAATACCTGCATTCTCGATCACACTCTTCCCCCAATTGGTAATGGTGTAGAGTGCCAACACCATGGCACCAACTTTATCAATCCACCAGTAATACTGGTTGCTCAGCAGTGCAGCTGCTAGCCCCACTGAGTTGGTCAAAATGTCAAGCCGATGGTCCTATTGCAGATGCAGCAGAAAATAAACCAGTGGACTCAGATTAGTATACCCAAGGACATGGCATGCAATATAATGATTTAGTTGCAGATGCTGAAAATGCATTAAAGAATCAGAATAGTGAAACCTAAGTCACCGTGGCATAAGCTTGCACAATATCACTCTTGAAATTGCAGCAGTATAGATAGAGACAGATTTTTGAGACAATAGCAGTCCCCATCACGACTGTAAGCCATGTTCTTTCTGTGTTACTCATCTTGTGTCCTGTGTCACCTTCAAACAGCTCCTGTACTGCAGTGAGCAGTACCTGCATCCCTGCATAGGTATCCTTGATCAAACATGGAGAGGGAAACCAAAAGAAGATAAATAAGAAAAGAAGATAAGGATAAAATTATCCTGGAAAAGAAAATCAGCCAAAAGATGAGAAAGAGAGAGCCTCACAGTGAAGTACACACCATTAAACTGGGAAATTTTTGTCACTGCTTGGAATATACTCAAAGAGATTCACTTGAGAGGGGAGATGTCCAGAGTCAAGAGACATATTATAAGGAAGAAGAGGTCCATACCAAGGGTGGCCATGATAGCAGCAAAGACAACAATGCCAACTGGCTGCAAGTGGTTTGTCCCAATTGGATACTTGTACTTATTCTGCTGCTTCATTGTCCATTTTGTGAACCAAAGAATGGATCCTGCCAGCAGATCCAGCATTGAATCCAGTGCAGAGGCCACAATTGACAGTGAACCACTCTTGACAGCAGCAAGAACCTGTCAAAAAGGAGGTTGCACTTGAATCATATATTCTTCTGAATGGATACTCCATGATATTGGAGAGTATTTTCTGTTCAAGCTTGGATCGGTCAAGGAACACAAGAAGGGAGAGAAAGATTCTGCACCTTTATAATGAAGAGGAACACATTAACTAAATATGAGAGAGTGATTGCAAAACCCTCATATGCCTCCTCTTCTTGTCCCTCTGATGTTGAACCTCGAGCTTCCATAGAATCAACCTCTGAAAAAGCTGCGATTGCCTCCCTCTGCTTTCTATTGTACTCTCGATGTCCTGTAAAATGTGACCACAAAGATATTGAATCTTTAACTGGTGGTGAATTGCATGAGTTTCAAGAGCAAGAAACAAGCCTCAGCTCAAAGCTCAGGCTCATATTGATTTGCAACCTGCCATACAGCCCAAAAGGATGAGCTCTCAGGATCAGCCTTTTGTAAGTTTTTTTTGCACTCTCCAAAAATCCAATTTCAGATCTGGAAAACAAACAGGTAGTACATGGTTTGACACACACATGCACTCCACTGTGCAAGTTTCATTGCATTCATGGCTGTAATTGTCATATGGGATTGTATATCATCCTTGTACAGCAGATATCAGCTGAGGTTGCAACAGATTGACAATCTTAGGTTTGTCAAATGGAATGTTAAAAACACCATAATTTCACCACCAAGCAAAACAGGGATAGAAGAGAACAAGCAGTAAATGATGCATGAAGGAACTATAGAATTCTGTGTACAGAAATACTAATTACTTGTTTCAATAAAACTCTTAATTGAGGGTTTTGGAACTGAGAGGATGGATTTGGTACTTTTGTGGAATTGACTTACCTTCAGAGTGGTGTTTCGCATCGTGGAAGCCACTGCGAGAGAGGAGCATGTGAGGCTGGAACTTCCAACCCTCTTTAGACTTGTTACTGAGCAAATTCTTAGAGTGGTCTGCACTAGATCCATCCTGTACTGCCTCACTTGTTGCCGCTCTGTCATTCTGTGTAGGACTAGCGTCCCCCTTGCCAGAGGGGTTCCCTCCCTTACTCACTCCAAAAATCTCAGAGAGCAGAGGTGCATTCAGCTCGCTGTCTCCCATACTCCAAATCACTTCTAGTCAGGCACTTGTTGCGTCTCAAAAACTTTCATAAGCATACCAGGATGAAAGTTCTTCAGATCCAGACTTTGCATACAGGACACGAACAGGCTGCAAGAAGAACACATAGTAAGGTTCATATCAAGCAGATTCGGACACAATCTCATCAAGGATAATGTCTCCTTCTCCTCTCTACAGTACCGCATCCCACTTTATGGCCGAGAGTTCTAAAGGCAGTCATGGACTGATGGGCGCTCTAATAATGATGATCCGGCTCTTATTCTCTTCAGCATCATCTCTATCTCATCATCAAGTCTCTAGAAATCTCGCCATCACAGCCTAACAAATGAACAGAAGCACTATTCCCCTTCCTTTCTCTACCAGGCTACAATAATCTAGAATCGAAGGAAAAAACACCGCACAACCGAACATTTAGGTACCTTCATTTCCATCCGCATCTCCTCCAAAACTCGTATTACCTTTCCCGGAAAACCTCATCAGCAATCTTACTCCTTTTACTTCCCGATTTCACACACACCTGATTTGCAAATCAACTTCCAATTGTTTCCTATAAAAGACATCACACAGCAAGATGAGAAAAAAGAAATTTCCGAGGAGAATCTTAGATCCTCGTGTGCTCAGGTACGGTGCCATCTCCAACAATTTGGACAAAAGAACATGATTTCTCACAAGAATTGCTCCAATTCTTCATGTCTCTAATCTCTATGTGCAGTCTATCCCATCATCGTCAGGTCGCTTGAACTCGTCGTCACAGCCTAACAAATGAACAGCAATAATAATATATGCCACTACCTTTCTCTACCAGACTACAATAATAATAATAATAAGATTCAAAAGGAAAAAAACACCGCAACCGAAACATTTAGGTAACTTGCTTTCCATCAGCCATCTCCTCCGAAACTCGTATCCCTTTCCGGAAAACCTCGACAGCAGCAACCCTATTACACTCACTTAACTTCCCGATTTCACACAGACGAGCTTTGCAAAATCAACTCCCAATTGTTTCCTAGAAAGACTGATCACACAGCAAGATGAGAAAAGAAATTTCCGAGGAGAATCTTACATCCTCGTGCCTCAGCAGGTACGACGCCATCTCCGACATTTTGGACAAAAGAACACGATCTTCTCTCTCTCTCGCAAGAATTGGCCCAGTTCTTCATGTCTCTACGTACGTGCACCGGGACTTAGGTACTCGTCGTCTTGGCGTCCGCGGCGAACATTGCAAGCAAGATTACCATGTGCACACGTCACTTGACACGTCATCACTTTGGGGATCCCCGGGTGTGCACATCACCATGGGGATCACCCAATGTGCACGTCGCTTGACACGTCATCTTTTTTGACGTACAGTGTGCAAGTCATCTTTTTTAGACGTACAGTGTGCACGTCACGTGACACGTCATCTCTTTGCAGACACCCAGTGTACACGTCACTTGACACGTCATCCATTTGGGATACCCACTGTCCGTGGATTTGATGCGACACTAGGTGCAGTAGGATGCATTCTTGGTACGGTAAGGCCCTGACGAGAGGGCGTTCTTGAAATAAGGGCCTAGCACGGGCCAGTAGGTAGTCAAATCCGGCCCTGCATTTTGGGGGCTCCCCCAGACTCCTGGGACCTTACCCATGGTAGAGCTCGAGGTACCATATGCTGATGTGAAGTGTATGTGGAGGGTGCGTTGGGTGCCTTCCTTACCCTCATAAACTTTCTGTCTCAAAAAGGGGTGGGCACCTAACAAGTGTTTTTTTCTTTGAACAATTGTTTTCTGCTTATTCAACAAAAAAAAAATTGAGAAATTTTTCTTATTCAATTGTAATTTTGGCAAATTTTGGCAAATTTTTGGGAAAATTTTTTTTGGCAAATTTTTGATCTCACAAAATTGAAAAGAAAAACCTACTCTGGAGATGATGTTAGTGTACATAATGCCCTGGCCCAAAATAAGCACACTCATAATGGACGGCTTTACAAAGAGTAATTTCCCTTCCCTCCCACGGACTAAGAGGAAAATCATGAATTGCTTGTGTGGACATATTTTTGTCATCCTCAAGAGAAAGTTAAGATTATTGGCACCTTCAATTTTCACACCAAGTTTTTCAATTCTAAACGATAACACGTGCTACACGTAGACTATTACACTAAACATGATCAATTTGTAAAGACATTTCGTCTATCTCGATTTAAGCTTTGATTTTTGCAAGTAGAATCTGTTGTCTAATTGCTTGCTGAGATGGGTAGTGAGGGCTTGAAAGTGTGTATGCTGCTTGAGGATGCTTGCATAAGATTTTGGGTGGATTGTCAGATACTGAAACAGACACTCAATATCATCATAAAGACCTCCTAATTGGATTTTTCTAGTGTATTTGGAGAGCACATTATTGTAGATCAGCATTAGAATGTGTGGTGGCATTTTGAAAAATGAAACACTTGTAGCCGCAGGCATTGAATTGTAGACATATATATAATTCTGAGCTTGACTATGCCCACTTCTTCAAGCAAGCTTCAGAAGAACAGAAATGATTTATTCCAATACCAAGAACATTCATTCACAACGACTCCTCTTTACTCATTATAACAACCGTGCGGTAATGTATGTGTCCTGGAACTTTCAGAAACATTTGCCTACTGTATTATAGAAGCTGGATTCATACTTATATAAGCTTCCAAATATGACTTATAAAAGTTTCCATAAGCTATATATGATCGAGAGTAGAGTCTTCTATGAACTAGGACGTGGGTTCCACACCATCAAACCGGCTGCAAAAAAAACTGGGAAAAAAAAACAAGAGCAATTACCCAAAACCGTTTGATAATTGCTACAGTCATTTAAGGACGTGAAGAGTTATACTGGACTATACTCCATTGGCACGAAATCTTCTACTCATGATTCATTAAGATACTCTTTCACTATCTTCTGCCAGGACTTACGCTCACAGATATCGTCGAACCAGGCTTTCACATGCTTCCTGGACGTGATAACATGACCTTTAGTGGTGTACTTGATGAGGAAGTAAGTGTAAGGGATGTGGACCAGGTCTGCAATGCTGTAGAAGTCACCTGCCAGGTACTTGTTCTTGGACAAATGCGCCTCGTAAACGTCCAGCACTTTCTCCAGTTTGCTCACATTCTCTTGCACCACCTGCTCGTTCGGCTTGGTGGCGCCCCAATACTTGGGGTTGAGATACTCCTCGTGAACGATCACATCCACCGGTGGGTTATAGTTCTGCGATTCCACTTCTACCCACTGCTCCACAAGACCCTTCTCCTTCAAATTCCTCCCGTAAAGTGTTGTTGTCCCCTTGTCCTTGAACTTCTCGGCTATGTACCTCACGATTGCGCGCGACTCTGCAGCAATATTTATTCGAGAGTTCAGAAATATTTTACTTGAAGAAGATGTAAGTTTATCTTTTAGACATAGGCGAATAGATTAAATGAATGCTCTACAGCAGCAACGTGCATGAATACAAATGCGCGGAGGAGATTTTGTGCTACTAATTATTTAAAAGTTGGACATGCAAGGACATTCTTCGCATGGTGATTATATGTGTTAATATAACGTACCAAAGATTGTCACCTCTTCATCTTGGTATACTGGGATCTTTGCAAAGGGCTGCACATGCATGACCAGTTCCAAGGATTAAAGAAAATCATGCGCTTAAGTTGCAGCATTGAAATTAGTATAATCTTCCGCGAAGTTCGAAGATCAACACACATGAGCTATAATAAGCTGATCACGATAGTAATAATAATCTTTCAATAGCGTTCCGATGAATTCAGTAGTTACAGTAATTTACCTGTATCTTTAGAAACTCGGGACGCTTGTGCTCTCCTTTCAGCAAATCCACATGGACGATGTGGTAGTCATAGATTTCCTTCTCGTGGAGGGCCAAGTAGACCCGCTGAGAGCAAGTCGACTGTTTGGTTCCATACACTTTGATCGTCATTCTGATTGCTTTTCTTCCACAGGTCGCTGACTCTCTACCACAAGCAGCTGGCCGGCTAATACTGCATGCAACGACAAATGTTATAAGCTGATCCGAGATTTCCCTAGCTCCACGATGATTCTTCGAGCAGCAGCTGAAATGCTTCTAGACGTTGACAAAAAAAAGAAGCTCAGGTTGAATATATTGAGTTCACCGATGATGATCCGCGCGTCCGTCGTCCCCCAAGGGCTGCCACTTTACACAACCAGCTACGATATTTACAGCTGCAGTTGATTGTAACCCATGAGCAGATCCGGATGGTGCAGGACACTATATAGCATTATACATAAGGCAATGCTGCATGCGATCGCTACCGACTATAATTAGCAGCTGCTGAAGCTGGCTACTTACAAGAGATGAACAAGAGATGACTGAGAGATCAGCTTTGTGGGCGAATTGCTAGCGTTGCAGCCGGAGTTGTGCATGAGCATGCTCGACCACTGTTCGACACGTACAGGACCCGTGCTTAATGGCAGACATGTGTGCCACATGGGAAGTATGGCGAGCTTGCAGAATTTATTCTCGACGTGGAGGTTTGGTACAAAGTGCATTCGTGATTATTGCGCTGTTCCTATAAAGGACCTTTTTTTTTTCCCGGATTTCTCTACTAAATTCAGACAAGCTTGATTTTGGACTTGGGTTTGAGGAGTACTAACTGGAGAGAGCTGCCTAGTTATACCAGATAATTGAGCCCAGCCATGGCTGCTGGCTTACTGCATATAATTGAGCCGTGGTTCCCATGGCTTGGCTCGATTGTATTCGGTGGTATATATATAAGTCCTCCCCTTTGGCCCAGTTATATAGGTGAAAAGGAGGACAACATTTGCCAAAGCACATGGGATAAAAGCGAGGTGCTATGGAGAACATGTTTGGGAACACATTGGGAGCTTGGGGAACATTAAAAAACCCATTGGGAACTTAAAAGGAACATAGTGAGAACACATTTGGAACCAGGGAAAAATGAAAAAAAATTCCTTCACCTATTATGTGACGTGCTACACCTTGGTTATCACTTATAACCCATGTGCAGTGGCCAGCCAGCCGATCGCATTGTGAGGTCGTGCCCCTCAACGACCAGTTATAAATATCCTGTGGTTTCCCAAACCCCGATTTATTGGTCACTCATTTTCCATACATGCTTTTTGAACCTGAGAGTGAGACCAGGGTTTTGATTTTCCCTTTTTCTGATATTGAAAATTTGGTGAATATCCCCCAACCCCCCCCCCCCCCCCCCCCCCCCCCCCCCCCCCCCCCCTCCCCCACCCCCCCCCCCCCCTCTCCCAC
>Ga0116229_10002245_pt1 | contig 31109 bp, 18 predicted proteins | sample S1TSphgellanicum_3_FD_87313 | JGI IMG/M metagenome (GOLD analysis project Ga0116229, IMG submission 87313) | Host-associated microbial communities from peat moss isolated from Minnesota, USA - S1T2_Fc - Sphagnum magellanicum MG | ecosystem: Host-associated > Plants > Peat moss > Unclassified...
ATGTTGTGGAGTGTAGAAGATAGCAGTGAAACTTTCACATAGCTAGCAAAATCATAAGAAGAAATTCCCAACAATGTGAATAAAGAATTGCTGCTTCTGATCACAGTTTTCTGGAGACACTAAACATCTGAAGCCACTTGACAGTGACAAAATGATCATTGTTTTGATTAATTGGTTGAAACAATTAACGGGTACCCACTAGTAACATAATAATATCCTAAATGGTACATCACATCCAAATTGCCCCTTATTTGGGGCTGAAGTCCCCTTAAACCAAATAACATTATAAAACTACATATTAAAAATCCACCATGGATGAACACTTTGATTCCAAAGCAAAAGGACCATTAGGCCAAGTGCAAATGTGAACCCCATTATTAATCACTTGGTTGTAATCCTTCAAGTCCCTAACCAAATGTGAATTACCATGGAAGAAAACCTTAAACTAGTTATATTTTGTAACATTAGGAACCTAGGTCTATTGATTACACTAAAAGCAAAACCATTTACCAACTAACACTTCTTCCATTGGTGGCATGAAACATCCCATATGTCAACCTTGAGAACATTTATCACAAATCAACATAGTGGCGACTCTTGAAAATTGCCCACACAACATACATTATAAGCCAACAAGAACCACAGTTAAGGATGGGTCAATTTGGCCATCCACATTGGGAAGATGACATGGTGTATAATTGGGCACATGGTCCTTCCATGTTTAACCATCTCAACACTCCAATAATAACACTCTAGAAAGCAAAACCTTTCGCACATGTAAAATAACACGTCTTATAGTCACATCCAAAGTAGTTAATGTTGTTTATTGTAAGTAAACATAATTTCCCCACTTAAACTTCCAAATCCAAAACCAATAATCACCTCCACATATAGTGGCATAACACAATGTATCTTGATGTTGGGCAATTGCCAAATTTTCCATAGCCATGGGCATAACACATTGGAACAAGGTGGTTCGTTGCTCACATGCATGAATCCACACATTAAGATGATCCATGTTGATTACTATCATTGCATCTTGTCAGATTGCAGCTGGTAATTCTGTTTCATGGCCGAACAACAAGAAGTGTGGTGAAAAACTTGAAAAAAAAACTTGTCGACTTAATTTATACCCCATAGTTAACCATGGTAACTATAAATCCCAATTTCGAATATGGCTTTTATGAAGACCATATTTTTGCAAACCTTGCTTCACCATTTGCACCATCTGCTTAGTTAACCCATCTGCTTTAGGATGGTTTTGTGAAATTGTGTAATGATTAATCAATGTTTTCTCACACAACTTTTGGAATTCCCCATGGAATTTTGTACCTTGGTCAATGAGAACTTTGGTTTAGAGCCCCAAACCTACTAAATACCCTATCCAAAAATGCATATGTTGCTCCTTCATTACTACGATCCAACAATGGAATGAACTCCAACCACTTGGAGAAATGTTCAATCATAACCAAAACATATTGGTTATGTCGAAGTGTCAAACTCAATGGGCTAGCAAAATCCAAACTCCATCAGTAACCAAGCCCCATAATTAGTAAAGGTTGTAGTTGAGGTGTAGGTGCATTGAAAGATGCTTAAACTTGGTCACACACTAGACTTAGAAACAAATTGTTGAACTTGCAATTACATCCCTCGCCACCAATATTATGTCTAAAACAAATTGTATATCCATTGGACCCCAAAATGGCTTAACTCTTCGTGCACATGCTTCACAAGGCTCTCATGTTGTTTTGGGCAAGGCACAACCTTCATTTATCCATTTGCCCACTTTCGTAAAAAGGAATTACATTCCCATTTGAACCTTTTGGCCCTATGTTCAACACAATCCTTTTCCTTGGGTGTTAACCCAATCGGAACTTTTTTTGCTTGCAAATATGCAATGACAAATGCATCATCATAAATATCCAAGGCACCATTACCCTTTAATTCCATGTCCACATCATGGGAATCCCCATCATCAACATTAGTTTGAAATACATCCCTAGAACACCCCAATAAGGTATAAAGATATGTAGAAGCATGTTATCCTAATATTGTTTTTAAATCCACATCACCATGCCAATGAGCTAATGGTATCCTAAAACATACCCAACACCCATAAATGTCCCTTGGCATCCTTGATCCCATGATTGCCAACAATGTATTTTTCTTGTTGTAACATCACCCCCCCTTGCACCACCATACTTGACCCATCAAAAGGTGTAACGAGTGAAAAATGGGGTGGAATGGGTGGGTGTGATTAGCCAAAACATAATTATTTTGCCAAGACCAAACTGAAAATTCATGTGAAGCAGTTGAGATCCATAAATTGCCCCAAAATTCACCTATAGATTTTTTTGGAAATGCCTTGCACAATTGTGGTGTTAGTGCAAAACCCCATGGCTTATTCCCTCTCATCAACATTGGGTTCTTCCATACTAGATGAATGGGAGTCCCAAATCAAACCCAGGCCCCCATTCCTAAATGCACAAAAATGTGGAAAACTCAATAATGTTGGTAGGGTTGTTAATGGAAAGCCAACCCTATTAACCTCAACCAAAGGTGATGAATTGTGCATGAATGACATCTTAGATTTAGTATGTCATCTACCAAGCAAGTGGGTGACCTAGGAATGAGCTCATATGTTTGTTGGATCACCTCTGGTGGTGTTAAGTTAATCACATCCATTGAAATTGATGGGCTCATGAACCAACCAAAACATCATCTACATGTGCACTAGCTCGTCGATCCAAGCCTTAATTTGTTGCCATCCAACCAAAACAAATGGCTTAGAATCCTCCAATGGTGGGACATTCTCCAACAAATATACACATGGGTGCATATGTGACTGTTATAAATGTTGCACAACACAAATCAATTCTTAGAATAAATTTGACTTGGGATTGAAAAAATCCTTGGCTTGTAATTACATGTGATAGACCTTGGCACAACCATCCAAAAATGACCAAATCAATTGGCCCAATCCTTACCAAATATGGCACCCCAACAAGGTGATGTTGTTTAGTATGGAAAGTTGATAACCTTGCATGGTCGATGTTGGCAACAAGTGGGGATACCTTTGTTGCAACATTATGACATATCGCATGGAGGCTTAGCTTATAAATCCTTCTCCTTATAATGGTATTTCCGGATTATGATGCATGAATATATAACTACAACTAATTTAAAACTAATGCCTCTAAACAACTCAAGTAAGCATATCCCATCCTTGGGAATATCCCACTCAATAACCCTAATATCCAATGGGCTTAAACCTAAAGGCCCCTTACCAAGGTTCATAGGTGATTGTGGGCTTGGTGATGACAAAGTATGCCAAGCTTGATGAATGTAGTGATTGGCTAATGCTTGGAGTTCAATCAATGTGCCCCATGGTGGCCTAAGATCCAATGGAAAAACTTGAATGATTGGCATCCCCTATGGCCTTGACATTGTTAATTCACCACTTAGAGGTGCATCCTAGTCATGGACATTACCTTCCAATAACTCAAGTCCATGTGGAAAGCCTGAAAATCCAACCAACATAATTAACTTGTTAAATTTTCTTACTTATCCCCCAATGAATCTCATTGGTAATGAAGCCTTATGATTAGCTTTTGTTTGCCAACCTAAACAGTAGTATGTGGTTTCTTCCCAAAAAGCAATGGTAACCCCTAAGGGGTACAACACCACACGTCCAACCAACACCTCATAGGATATAACATGCGTGACCAATGTTTGGGCTTGCATAGTAGTGTAATATGTTGGCTTGTTGGGATTAACCTTGATTACAATCTCCTACTTGATTAACCTTCGTGCCTTTTTTAACCCATCCATGGATGTCAAAATGTGATATGGGCATGGGTCAAAATTAGCATCGATCAAACCAAGACCATCAACAAAAGTTTTGCCCAACATCAATGGTTGAACACTAGAATCCAACAACACCTTAAGGGGTTGGTACTATCATGCTGATGTCCCCCTCAATTGAAACACTCCTTCCTCATTGTACATGACCACAACCGCAAGAATAACATTGGTTCAATAAATGGCTAGTCGTGTTGGAAGGTCATGAAGTTTGGCCATAGTTGCATGTTAAGATTCAAGTTAAACTTTGGACACCTCCGTGTAGTTGGCTTAAAAAACTAGATGGGTAATTATAGGAAGAACAAAAATGTCCTCTAACCTAACCATTGCATTTGTTGTTCCACCATTTTCACATAAGTGACCACCAAGCGAAACAAGATTATTAGTTGAATACCTGGAATGGCCAATGTTTTAACAAAAAATAGTGATGCTTGACACATTACTTTGGCCGCCCCCATCAAACTTGTGGGTGCTTTAGACTTAAGAATATAACTAGGCCCTTTCTTTGACACTCCATTAAAAATTGATGCCCCCATGGGATTGGGAATTGTGTTTGTCAACACAAATGATTATGGGAGTCACATTTAGCATTGAGCCTCACCACATTGAGGATCTAATTTCTATTAGCACCCACGCACTAGCCCATATCACTGTTGCAATTGTGGAAATCATCTCATTAATATTTGGAACCATAACATGGTTTCCATCATTTGTTGCCCATGGTTCATGATCTTTTGACATATGTGGCATCATTAAGTGAAGTAGACCAAGATTTAAAAACAAACAATGTTTGCACCTTGAGCAAAATTCTTACATAAACATGTAATAACAACTTAACACTTACTGTTAACCAAATCCTGTGCATAACACACACAATAAAAAATAAAAAATTCAGTGTTAAACAACTTTAGCATAGTTATAGCACAAAAACAACTAGTTAGACTTTTGGTGATTCAAAAATTAGCTCACTTGTAACAACGTATGAATCCAAGCCCAAAACATAGAAAAGCAAAACATTTACATAACAAAGAAAATTGTAAAACAAAAACTATGTTCTAAAATCTCAAATCACCAAAAGTGATTTGAGGTCACACAATATGGGATTATATCCCATGACAAATATCCTAAACCCCATTCATACTTGAACTAATTTGAGATTAATTAATTAATTTAATTAACCTAATTTATCCTTAATTAACTAGGACCTAACTAAGTAGTTAAACTAACACACATGACAAAGTGAAATTGGAGCAATTTAATCCCTGAAGACCCATAGATTAGGTTGCATTGATTAAACATCAAGTCTTGTACATATTATTTGTGATATCTACATTATTTTGAATAATTTACTATTATTGAATTTGTGTACTTTTGTTTCATCATCATTGATTTGTGCAATTGGGGAATGTGTCAACCCTTATTTTTTATGTTATAGAGGATCTCTTTCGACATAACACCCTAAGGTTCTTTTGCTAGGACAAATTTTTAAATACATAAAAAAATAAAAAGTTAATTTATGTATAGGGGAAAGGTTTGGGTTTAGACCCTTCTAGATTTGATTAGCCTTGGGGGGTCTAAACCTAGACCTTTCTACTACGTAAAACACAAAAAAATATTTTTAAAATGTTTAAATTTAAAAAATAAATAAATGATAGCTTGGTGAGTAATTTCCAAGTTGTGGAAAGTAATTTTCACTTGTTGGAAGTTTCTCCTCCATGCTATCCATGAAACATGTTTTGTTGGTGCAAGTGAAGGACCAAAAAATACAAAGAAAAAAAAGTTACAATGTTTTACACACTAAAGAAAGCACCCCTTAAGGCATGTTCTACATCTTAATGAACTTTTAAAACAAAAACCTAAAGGTGAACTTGATGTAAAATATGTCCTAGGGGCATTTTCCTTGACATAAAGGGGTTTTTGAGGGTAGATTTAACTAAAAATAATGTTTTGGTTTCTTCAAAACTAGCATTTCTTTCAAAATCAAAATTTTTTTTTAAAAAGATCATATTTTAAAATCTAAAAAGCCTAAAAAATGTGATCCATTGTGTAAGGTGAAGTTTTCAAAATAAGGCAACATTAAAAGTCAAGACCCACCCTTAGACTAGGGCATTACCCAACATAAAAAAATGAACACAAATTTTTTTCCACTCATCATAACTTTTGCATGTTTATATAATTTTTTTAAATAATTTTTTTTTAGTAAATGTATATGACAAAAACATTTTGTGATTTATATGGTAAAAGATAATTATTATGTTTTGCATGTTCATATAATAGAACAACATTTTTAGTTGCAAAAATTGATTACAAATGATAGTTTTTTTTTCTAATGTCGAAAGTATTTTTCTCAAAAATATTATGTCTAACAATGTAAAAAAAAACAAAAAATAATAATCCTATGTTTTTACAATGTAAACTCATTTTTACATGGCTTTCATTAGATTTTTTTTACTTTCAAAGCCTTGAGCATAAGCAAGAAAGGACTTAATGGAAGGTAGGAAACATACTTAAAAGGAGCCCTAAGAGAAAGGTTGATTCACATTAAGGTTCTTGTTAAATCCTTTATAACTTTGGAGATTTTAGCAAAGTTAGTAGAAGGTAGGAGGGGATTTAATGAGAGCTTGAAGAGGATTCCCACTAGGGCTTTCATTAAATTTCTTTTTGTTTTTGAGATGTTAGCAAGGTTTATACATTAAAAGAAAAACACTTATTTTCAACTAGTATCTACAATTAAATTTTAGTCGTAAGCAACATTTGCGACTAAAATCCCTTTAATCGCCTTGGATAGATCACATGTAATATTAGTTATAAACAATAAGGGGTATTGGATGAAAAAAATCAACAAATATAAGTTCATCCTTTGACTCCATTGTATACATATTGTCACATGCAACTAAGATATGACTATTTTTCGTCACTATTGAGGGCAAATGATGTGTTCCCACGTATCCCAATACTTCATTATTAAAAATACATATTATTATTATTTTGAAAATAACCTGGGACATTCAATTCACATACTTAGATGATTTATATTATAACATGTGGTCCAATGTAAATATGCCACGCGACATTTTAAAATGAATTTAATACAATATATTAATATTGGGTTGGTAGGTACCTAAGTAGGTATTTAAGTAGGTAGTTACATAAGTTGACTTAGGTGGATAAGTCAATTCAACACCTACTTAACAAGGTAGATAAGTAGGTTGGGGAGGTTGGTAGTTTAAAATTGTGTATAATTTTGCTTTTTGTTTTGACTTAAGCCTTTTAATTGGCTCATCCTTTGTGCACATTTTTTTTAATGTGAAAATTGGATGACCACATCTCTTGTTTATATAGTGTTTTAAATAGGAATGGAAAACAAACAATATGGGATAAATTTTGAAGTTGTAATTTTCTCACAAACTAAGATGCAACTTCAGAACTTTCATCATGTTTTTTTGTTTTTAATTGTAGATTTCTAAACAATTCAAGTACATGCTCACTAGATAATTAGATAATCATTTAATTAATAATGATTAAATTTAACATATATTTAAAATATACATTATACACTACAAATATTAAGTATTCATTATCAACTATTTAAATAACTAATAACCTTTTAATATTTAACTAACTAGCTTTCTAGTTACTCACAAGTTGTTAATACATAATTCATAGATAAATAAATAATTTAAACATTTTAAAATAATTCCTTACTTAAAAAAATCTGGTCAAATTATAAATAGTATAATTACTGTAAAAAAAATATATTATATACTAGAAATAAATATTTTAGTTATTTTTTCAAATTAAAATAAATAACTAATAATTGCTATTAGAAAATAATTTCCTACACAAATTATTTATTAAAAAAATTAGCACTAAACTAATTATTGTAATTACCATATAATTACATTTATTATTGTAAAAATTGTTATTCATCAAATTTTTTTTTTCTATTCGTAATTAATAGATATAAATACAATAATCTGTTGAGCATCCATTAATATTTATTAATTACTGTGATGTTACTATAAAAATATTGATCATATATAAGTAATTAGTTAAAAAAAGATATTGTATAATAATTCCTGCAATTACAATCATTATTTTAACTACATTATGATTTTTCCAAAAAATTAATTCAGATTTAAACTTATAAATTACAAATTGTGGATAATTATGTTCAATTATAAAATAATTATGGATATCATATAATTAATTCTTATCTAAACTAATAATAATGATTTTAAAGTAATGTAAAACTAATTACAGTAATTGATCTATTTTACTATAAGAATATAAATAATATATAAAAGTATATGTTGTAACAATAATTATTTAATGTAAGCTATAAATAATAAATATAATAATTTATAAAAGTGATGTATTATGGATAAATAACTACAAGAAATAAATATTTTAATTTATTTTTTAGAATCCATGTAGTTATGGTCATAACATTATTTTCAAAAATTCAATTATGATTATTCTAAAAACTTAGATAGGAAATAAATTTATAAATTATAGATTATAGATTATAATTATTATTTCTAATTATAAATTAATTTTGCGAGTATTGTAATTCTAACTAACAAATAAATTAAATAATTACAATGATTTTATGTTACTATAGAATAATAATTACTAAGATAAAATTTTATTTTTTATATTAAAAAATACTAAAAATAAGGAAATAATGAATGATACATACAATTATTTAATGTATCTTTGGTTTTAAATACAATAATTACATCAACATTGTTCATCATTTTAAGATCATTATAAAATTTTGAAATAAAAATCTTATTTATAGGGCAATGATAACTTTTCAATTATGCATACGAAATTTAATTATCATCATTAAAATATAAACATTGTAAATACAATAGTTAGTTTTTACATTGTTATCATTTTAATCAATTTTAAATTTTATGTTGTAATAATATTTATTCATTTTAAATAAGTAGTAATATAAAATAACTAAAATAATTTATTATAATTATTTGAAATTTTTAGTAAAATATTTAAAAACTTTATGACGCAATAACAATTATATATTGTAGGTACATAATTAAATATTATAGTATATTCGAATATAATTCTTACAATTATGGAAATTAAATTAGTTCATTCAATTATAGTAGAAATATTTTATTTTTAAAAATTAAAATCATGAATAATTAAGTTCAATTATAAATTATGTGTAATTATTATTATTTTTACAGTAATTATACATTAATTACTGTATTTTTATTTTTAATTTGAAAATATAAAAATATTTATTATAATAGCTTATGTTTGAATATATGTAATTTATTTGAAATTATAACTAATTTAATTAATGAAATTAATATGATTACAATAACCATATCAATGAATTTAATTATAATAAAAATACTAAAAATATTTTGAATACTAATTTGAAATATAAATTAAAAGTTATGAATATTAAGTTGAATCATAAATCAAATAATGATTTAAACTATGAAAATATGTTAACAACAACTAAACATGATTTCACTTGTGATTAATGGAATTTTAAATGTCTATTTTTGGATGATAAATCCAACCCATATTTAGATGTAAAACAATTTAGTCACAAACTAATTGCAAGCTAATCCTAGGTGATTTAGTTGATGTCAACACTTTAGTTATAAAGGGCAAAAATTTAGTTGCAAAACCAAATAGTCGTAGGGAGTTTCAAATGTATTGGTCACAGATTGGCCTTTTTCTTCTAGTGATAAAAAATAAGAAATGAGTTTATGGAGCCCTTAGGAAAAAAAGGTGGCTACCGTTAATGTTTCCATGTGTTCATTTTTTGTTTTAAAATTTGTAATGAAACTATTATTATATAACAAGAAGGTCTTTAATGGTGTCCCTAAGATGCCAATGATGCTAGTAGGAAATAAGTAAAAAGTTCAAAACTTATTAAGTCATTTCATGCTCTTGGAATGTTAGTGAGGTCATTAGAAAGTGAAATGGGACTTAATGGGAACCCTAAGAGAAGGACTATCATTAGGTTGCATTTTGTTTAAAAGTTAGTAGAAAGCAAGAAGGGCTTAATGGCACCCCAAGCAAAAGGGTTGCCATTAGGTCCTATTTTCCATTCATAATGCTAGTGAGGTTCCTAGATCATAGGTAAGGATATCTTGGGAACCTTTCTTTTACATATGAAAGCATTTTGTTTGTTTTGCTTTTCAACAATGTTATGTGCATATTTTTTCATTTTATAATTTTTAACCAACATAGCAAAAGTTAATGAATTTAAAATTATTTTTCATCTCCAAAAATTAATTAATATTTTTTTAATGAATTTTCCGAGGGGGACATTAGTAAAAATTTTTAAAAAATTATGTGAGTAAAAATATAGGGTGCAATATATTGGTGGTTGGGTAAAATTTATAAATTAATTAGTTAAAAATAGGGTAAATTCTATTCAAATAATCAATTTAATTATAATATAAAATATATAATAATATGAAATAATGAATTATAATTAATATAGGGTGGCTTTTATATGAAAATATTAGAAAATTAAATAATAATATGGTGATAAAAATAGGTTGGACAATTATTTAATACCCCCTTAAAAATGGTCATTTGATGCACATGAATCTCAAACTTTACACAATGTGTCCCCCCCAAGTGATTTTCACAATTGGGTTCCATATGAACCTTGAAACTAAACCCACTTTGATAGATTTAGTTTTGGGATGTGTTACCTTTTAAGAGTTTTAATATACTTGAATTAATGGCATGGAGGTCACTAATTTTATGTAACAAGAACAATTCAAAATACATTCTTTTAATAAGTAAAATCTAATTCGTTTTTGCTAGTGAAATGTGTTTTATAATAATGTCTCAAATATTTTGATATCTTGAGATTTAGTTTTTTAATAGATATAAATAAATTAATGATTTCAAAATCTAACCCATGGTGGCAAAATTTTGAACTTTTGATGCATAAGGTGAAAAATAAATAAAAAAAGTAAAATATGATCTACGATATGTTGAAAATTTTCCACAATAATGTTGGGTGCACATATCAATTTTAATATGTAATTTTTATAATAAATTTTAGGGTAATCAAAATTTTCAAAAAATAATACATCAACCACGTAAAGATATATAGGCTTCAAAAATTTTCCAAACCAAGTAAAGGTAAGTGTATATATGCTTTATAAAATTATTAATTTGAATAAAAATAAATGAAAAACACATATGTTATTCATATGGTTAAAGCAACCTTGGGGGTAATATTTCCTCATTTTCCCCATACATACCATGTGAGTATAAGCATGTACAAGTGGGGGAAAGAAAAACATTTATAAAAATATGGCACATTACAAAATGGACAAAGATAAATATTTGTGCAATTGGTAGTGCAAATTAATGTTGGTTGGTTATTTCCTTTTTTTCGTAGTTGGGTAAGTACTTTTTTTTTTAATTTAAATATTTTTGAACCACACATGATATAATATCAAAGTTTTTGGGAAATTTAGACCAATCAATTATCAATTTCATTGTCCAAGTAATATCCTTGGGATTGTCTATTCGATTGGTGATTTTTTGGGGTAATATTCATTTGTTATGCATGAATGTCATTTTTCAAATACTTGCATTGAAAATTGTTGGTTATATAACCTAGGTAAATTGTTAGTTCGTGGGTGTGCTCATAACTTTTTTTTCTTTTTTTGAAAGAGCCATATTCATTGGCCCATTGGTAGTTTTTTTGGAGCATTGAACACTCCCCCATTTAGAAGCATTTCTTTGGACCCCCAGTTGCAAAATATAAACAAATGTATTCCCCAACAACCTACCTTTTCAATTTATATACATGAAAGTTAAACTTTGGGTAAACCATATGGGATAAAATTGAGGTGTTATTAAAAATGTATTAGGGAATAACTTGGGAACTTGGAGAACTTCAAGGAAACATGATGAAAACATGTTAGGAACACATTGGGAACAAGGAAAAAACAAAAAAAACTCACCCCACCCTACCCACAACAAAGAAAAATAGGGCCCATCATGAATGCATGTTGAACCTTTCCATTGGCTACATGAAACTTCTATTTCCAAAACTATTCGTCACCATTTTTGGCTTGTGCTAATGGTAGGGGCGTTGATTTGGGGACATAACGTAGTAATTTTGGCACAAATTATATATATATAGTTTTTGCTGGATTTTTCAGAAAAAAAATAGTAATGAATGTCGAAAATCTTGAAAATTCAATCAAGGCAAGTTGTTAGATTAGAACCCACGACTAGTTCAATGAAGTAGTAAAACGTTTTATCAATCTAACCAAAAGCACAACATGACACTAGTCAAAGTATTAAGACTTTTATTAAGTTTATCCTTATATGCCAAAAATTTCAAAGTCAGAAACTCAACTGCCGAATTAGAATCTTCAAATTATATTAATTATTTGGCACATTAATGCCAAATTTGCCAAGGTACTACGATAGTAGGTTATAGCCCGTCTATTATTATTCATTTTCTATCAAGATAATGTTTATGGTTTTAAGATTGATAACCTACTTGGATGAAATTTCAATGATCTTGGTATGTTATTAAAATTTGAAATCCCATACATAAAGATCAATTCTTGAATGATATATGTGAATTGAATATGTTATTGATCAATTTTCAAACAAATAAATAATTAACTAATAAGTTATTGGTACCCTTGTTAATAATCAGGTTGATAATTAACATTTTGTTTGTGATTGGTCAATGTTAGTGCAAACATGAACTTGTGAAATTTCAAACATTTCATAAAAAAATTAACAAAAGTAAAACGACATGCCCTTAGCTTTGTTACAAGGTATTGGGGTAAATTTTCAAAAATGATGCATTACTAAAGATTTGGAAGCTTTAAGTAAGCTTTTTAGTTTTGCACATTAAGACAAGAGGAATGTGTAAAAGTTAAAATAAAATTGGTAGAAGCTCTTCGCATTGACCTCATAAGCTCATTCATATGCACAACCCAAGAAAAAAGGGCAAATTGTGCATTTGAAGTCAAATTAAGTCACAAACTTACTTTGGACTCATTTAAATTTAGACGATTCGAACTTGGGAGGAATCATCGTTTTAAAAAAAATAATATACTATGCAATTGGTAGCAAGGATTATATTAAAATGGTTAAAATTCTTAAAGAATCTTGAAATTTTTCAAATTGTGTATTTTATAATTTTGCGAGGTCATACTTCCAAAATAAGCTTTGATGGAAAAATTTTAAATTGAAAAGTTGTATTTTTATCGTATCTTTCTACTACCTTGCACCACATGGTCCAATCAAAGGTCATTTCATCCTTGTTTTTTGAATTTTAATGCTTGGGAGTCAAATTGATAATTTGCTTCTCAAGCTTTCTTTAGGTCATAACTTATATTTTAGATCTCCAAATGAAAATAAAAGCCCAATTTGACCTTTGCCGTTTAAGATTTTTCTAGTGGTCTAAAAAGGATTAATTCAGACAAACATTGTTATTTGCATTTTTGTTTCAAAGATTTAAAACAATTTCAAACTTCAATTCCAAAATGGTTCACGATAGAAAATGCATCATGGGACTCATCTCCTTTACACACTCTCACACTTGTGAGAGAGTGCATGGGTTTCAAAACACTCTTTTAATCTGCAACCTTTCTCATGCCCTAGCCTTGGTCACAAGCTCAAGATTAAGCTCATAACATAAAATGAAACTACCTTAATAATCTAATAGGTTAACACTTTGATGTTGAATACTTAATATAGTTTATCTAAGATTTTGACATAATCATTAAAAATTATTAAAGTATTTAAAAAAATTTTAAGTACACACTTGTAAATTTTCAAAAGTTCTGATTTTTTTCCCATAATTTTAAGTATTGAACTTGCTAGGTTACTATAATAATCAATAGCTGTAAAAATGCATTCAAAGCATTTTTATAATAACAAATAATATTAAAATCTAAAAGGATTCAAAGAACATACAATAAGAATTCGTTCAAGCTAATTATTGTAATGAACACAAATAAAATGCTAAGAAACATGTACACAATTGTTTGTCCTTGTAATTTGAACAAATCCATCGTAACCACATGCATTGCAAATATGATAATGCATATATGCTATATAATGATTTTGTCATATATCCCTTTTTTTTTTCCCACTCCAAACTACTTACCTACCCTCCTCCTTTTGGTAACAATAAATCTAAAACATATATTAGTTTTGTAAAGTAAAAACACCCATGGGTTTGAAACATTTGCCAGCCATGTAGAATAACTAAAAGGATAAGAAAAAGAAATGCAATGTAATGTTAGTGGACATGAGATGAAAATCACATTTGATAAAAAAGGTTCATCCACATTGTTAGCACCCGTAAAGCATTGGCACTTTTTTTTTCCTTTGTATGTTTGGTTGCTCAGTCACATCCATAAATGAGAAGTGAGGTATGAAATACCATTTGCTTGCTTATTTTGCTAAGTTCAAAATTTCATGTTTGCCAACTCCACTTTGCCAAAATTGTGAAGTCCAAATTGCCCAATTCTCAAGTCCCTGTTACCAGGTCTGCATTCCCAAGTTGCCAATTCCACATTGCTATTTTGCTCTTTGGCTATTTTGCAAAATGGCAGAGCCTACTTCACCAAATGAACTGCCCAAATGAGCTTCAAGATGCTCAAAAATCTGATGTTTTCATAGATTGTAAGAACCAACCCGATCCTTTCAAAATCATCTAGAGTATCAAGAGTAATTTCAGGCAGTTCTCACAAATGTAAGAACAATCAATTGTCTCCAATGGTTCTCATAAACTAATTAATGAATTTATTCTATTAGAACAATGAGGTGTTATGCAATGTGAGCCAGAGCAAATTGACCCCACATTGGGATCATGGCAAAAACCCCAAAACCCATTTAAATGACCATATTAGGCCCCCAAAAATGATAGATTTTGACTCCAGGATCCTGATTTAGTCTATGGGAGATGAGATTCATAAATATTTAGAATATTTATAAGCAATTTAAATGGGTTTTGAGGTTTTTACCATGAGTCCAATGTGGGGATCAATTCGCATTGGCCTACAATGTGCACTCAAGATATTCTCCAATTTAGCATTGTAGTTTAGGGTTTAGTTCCTTAGCATAGTAATTTGCCCACATATTTCTTGCTCAAAAGTGTGGGCATGTATTGTATCTATATTTAGCTGAGCTAAAAGGAATCCTTTTCACATCAATGTGTTGATTGGTATCAACACATTGGGAAGCATTAAAAACAATGTGAACCACAGTAACCCATTGAAATAAAAACATTGAGCTTTGAATTCAACCATTCCAGTTCAACCATTAGGATCATGGCTTTCCCACAGATGACATTCCTTTATGTACTCTGTAACTGGCCAGAGCTGCAAGGTTACCACATATAATCAAGCTACAGGGGCAGCAAGATTTCGTGTTGCAACTGGGCAGCTTGAGCCAGCTATCAGACATAACTGGTCATTGACAGCACTGAGAAGCCAGCCACTCACTCCCCTTCAACCAGACATAGCTAATGGCATGCCCTACCCCAAGGTTTGATACAGGTTATGAGTTACAGCCCAAGATGAGGGCATTACCAGAGAATGCATGCACAATGCAATAGTCAAGTGCAGACCCAATTCCTGCTAATGCCCTCACCCATGCCATTGTCATCAAGACCATCATGTCAAATGACAAAAGTTTCATGTAGGTTAAGAGAAGGGTCCACATGAGACAATAGTTAAGTGCAGACCCAATTCTGCTAAAGCCCTCAACGAGGGCCTCACCATCCCCATCATAAAGAAAGAGGCCAACACATGAGATCAAACAATATAGATGTAGAATCAATGGCCAAGATAAACCTGCATGACAAATTGGTGGCGGGAACTTTACAAATTGTAAGAACTCTCATTGAAATGAAATATACCCTCCCTAAATTAAACCCACCTAAAATGCTAGAAATTCCTTTACAAATTTATTTGCAAGCCCAATAAAGATTCAGTACAATGGAAGAGAGAAGGCAAAAAATTTCAATTTCATCAAAATTCAACATGAATTGATGTTCCACAATTCAAGTCGTCTGAAATCCAGGTGCAGCAGCAGCTGCTCCTCTTAAACAAATAAATATGTAAAAGTACAAGCCCTCCCCCCTATCTCACTTCTAGGCAAGAGAACACCCTCACTACAACAATGCAACTCTTCATGGTCCAATAACTTCTCCTCATGGTTAACATGAAAAGCTCATGCTGCATATCACAAGACCTAAACAATCTGGACAAAAAACAATCCGGACCCATACAAGAACTTTACAAAGAAAGTGGAACTCAATCTTGATCCAAAAACTCCTCATGGTTAACATGAAAGCTCATGCTGCATATCACAATACCTACACAATCTGGACAGAATTGGGACCCAATCTCGAGCTGCTACAGTGCTTGTGGGAAGTGTAGTGAGTGAGCATTATCGGTAAGGACAGCACTCAGTTGCTTGAGGCCATCACCAATGCTGTTGAGAGCACTGATGTAACCAGTGCTGAGTTTCATCATATGCCTGAAATTCTCTTTCTCCATCTCTAGTTTTCTTTTCTCTAGCTCCAGGTCCTCTCTATGCCGCTTATCTTGTCTTTCCTCTAATTCCATCATTGCCTCGACAACCGTTTGGCTGTTGTGCTCCAAAATATTGGCCAGTGTTGCCTCAATCTTTGGGCCCCCAAGTTTCCTCCTCTTGCCCATTGTCCGATTAGGCCCACTAATGTCATCATCACTCTCATCATCTGATTCTGTCAGATCTGCACCAGATGCAACAAACACATGTTTATAGCAGCAAGCATTCCAACACTGCATAGTTTTGTCTAGCTGCAAGATTCTCAAATAAAATTGCCATGCACATGCAGATGAGCAAGCCTGCCATTACAAAACAAAACAGAACCAAAACCAAAATGGCATGCGGCAGCAAATTGAGTGTAAGACCACTACCACTGCACCACAGGATGTAAAAGATTGCACAGGAGTAGCATTGAAGTTCCTGAAACTCACAAAGAAGAAGAAGAAGAAGAAGATCCCCTTACTCTGTCATCATACCTCACAAAAGCTCAAAGGAACTCTCTGAATCAGGAAGAAGAAGAAGAAGATCCCCTTACTCTGTCATCATACCTCACACAAGCTCAAAGGAACTCTCTGAATCAGGAAGGTTGATGCAACAGCAACTTCAAAACCCTTAGAATCAGGATGATGATGCAACAAGAAGAAGTTCTACTAGTGCTCTCTGACGAAGCCAGTGATGACCTCAGGTATTGGGGGCCCATCACTGATAAACCCTAAACCCAGATGCTCATCATCAGAAGGGAAAAACAAAAGAACCTGCAATGGGTACTGGTGTCGATGTATCAACGACGAGTTCGCCAGGATCCACACTGCTCCTGCTGGTCTTGCCGGTTTGCCATTCCATGAGCGCCATAAAAAGGTCCCTTGGGAAATTGGCTGGAAGCTTGTGTTTCTTTCTTTCTTCTGCTGACATTTGCCAATAGGAGGAGGAGGATTTCTTGTGCACCTCGGATGATGCTGCGGCTGCAGCTGCAGAGGAGGAGGAGGAGAACAACTTGTCATGGTTGTAAACTTTCTTGAAAGCGGTGGAAATAGCTTCCCATTTGTCAAGGCATTGTTGTGCACTTCTTTGAACCCCGAGTGCCCAGCAGTAGTCTTCGATCCAGTTCCATCGCTCTTGTGCAACAGCAGCCGTTGTTGCTTTCAAACTATGATTATGATGGCTGTTGTTATTGCTGCCATGGCGCTCGCGATCTTCGCGTTTTGCAACCTGGAGTGCCAGCATCTCCTCCAGACTCCAGTTGCTCTTTCGATAGATTCTTCCCATCCTAGCTCCCTGTGGCAGTCCAAACACTACAGTCTCTCCTTCATCAATGGAGATGAGGCTGTGGCCATTGTTGTCGTCCATAAAATGCGCGTCGCCGCGGCTTCTTCTTCCGCTTCTTGTCTCGCTTAGATGAGGATCATGATCCTGTAGCTGGTTCTGATACTGATGCTCGTGGTGACGACCTTCTTCTTCACCTTCATCGTTGTCCGCTGATCCTCCCGATTCTAGAGAGGAAACTACTGTTGCTCGATAGTACAAATTCTGGTGTGAATCCACAAGGCTGTCCATTGTAAGCTCCTCCTCTGAAAGCTCCTCTCTCTTCCTCTTCTAGTTAGCAAATCTCTCGATCTGTTTGTGTTCCTTTCGCCTGCTGCTGCTGCAAACATCTTCAATCACATCTTCTTCTTCTTCTTCAAGAAACCGAAAGAAGAGGATTACCAGAAAACAAACCCCACGACTTGAGACTTCTACACCGGGGAGAGGAGAGGTGATTGTTGTTGCACTAATTCTTCTGCAACACTACTCTACTGATGAAGCTCCAGAATCTTTTTCAGTCGCAGGCGGGATGACTACTGATGAGAGAAAGCTGAAGCTATATGCTACGGATAAACCCTAACCCTAATCCTATTCTTATGCAGAAGCACGCACAGCATCAGCAGTGCCAATTCCATGCGCACGGAGCTTGGTCGTTGCATCTCCCTCCGTCATCCTGTGCCGAAGCGTTATGGTACCAAGGAAGGAGGAAAGAGAGGGAAAAAATGCAAGGGCTGGGCGAAGATTCCATCCACTAAAGAGAGTGAGGCATGCATGGATCCAAGGGTTTGAAGACAATGGGTGAGCGGAGTGGAGGAGGAAGATTTAGAAAAAGGGGTTCATGGACTCCTTTGAGGAAGATGGCCCCTCTTGTGTGGATTTGATATGGAGATGTCTGGACCCGGAGAATGACAGAGAACTGGACAGATGGGGAGACCAAGGGGAGAGAGATCATTAGACTTGACGATGTATCAAGCAGGCAGAGGTAGTTCTGGCAGACATGTTTCTTTGAGCCTTCCATCAACAGCTTTCAGGGGAGGGACAAGACAGGCTCTTTGACAATCCATAGTAGCCATGCGCAAGTCAGTCATGGAGCAGAGCCTTTTGTTCTTTGAGAGATTCCATCAAAGTTGATCACCCGCATGTTGTCTGTCTTTGAGGCTACTATGGTTGTCAATTCCTTCTTGGCATTCACAATTGCTCTGGTTTGCACCATGTTGTTGTTGTTGACCAAAGACAGGATATGAACATGATATGTGGTGGTGGTGGTGCTATTTCATGGAATGTACAATCCATAGCCATCTGCAATTCAGTCATGGAGCAGAGCCTTTTGTTCTTTGAGATTCCATCAAAGTTGATCGCCCTCATGCTGTTTGTCTTTGAGGTTACTACTGTTCTCAATTCCTTCTTGGGATTCACAATTGCTCTGGTTTGCACCAAGTTGTTGATGATGTTGTTTTTGGCCAAAGACAGGATATGAACATGATATGTGCTGCTGCTACTATTCAGTGTTTTCGGAATGCTTTTTGAGTATCATATTCTAGACTTTCCTCCCTGCTCATCCCAGTTTTGATACCCATTCTTGCATTTCTTTCATCTCAGCAGTTCATTGTTGTGTCTCAAATCTGTTTGCAGTAGAGGTAAGTGCTGAGATGCATCTATGGATTGAGGACATTGTTGAGAGCACGGTAGCTCCCCCCATTATTTGATCAATTTTAGAGTTAACATGGCTAGTTTTGTGGATCCTTGCAAGGTGGTTTCTAGAGAGAGTGCATAGTGTAATAATTATATATATATATATATATGAAGAAGGGTTCAATTCAAAGTTCAATTTGTTTCAAATTGGTCCCTAGGCTTTTGGTCCTTGAACCTTGTCCAAAGTGGCCCTGAGAACAAAGTGAGAGTTGGCCAACATTGCTTCACCTCCTTTGGGGAATGCAACTACAAGTTTTTGTGTGTGTGTGTGTGTGTGTTTTTCCAGTTTTGTAACCTAGTTGAAGTGGCAATCATCCATAAGAGGATTAAAGCAAATTTGGCTACAAACAAAAAATGAAATTAATAAACAACTAAGCATTGTTCTTTGTTGTTTGTTGCCCCATTGAAATTGAAGATAGAAACATGGTGATATTTTAAAGTTTTTTGAAATTTGGTGACTAAAATTATTTATTTATTTATTTTTCCACCATTTTCCAAAAACCAATCATCATTGTAGTGACAAAATTTTGCCTTAAAAAAATTTAGACCAACATTGTGTTGTTTTGGATACCAAGAATGACACCATGTGTGCTAATGCATTATGCTCTAGTGGATTCATAACAATGGTGAAATAGGGGGCAAGAATCACCCAACACAAAGTTGTCAATTTTTCCTACCCAAATGATTCAAAACTTCATGTATTCTTGCTTCTAGTCTTAGTTGGGTGGATGATAAGTCCATGTTGTATCTTTATCTATTGCACCTTGAATTTGAAACCACAACCAAATGGAAAGTGCCTAAGAAAAAACGAATGAGCTTCTAGCCTAAAGCTAATTGTCAAAGATAGCACTTTTATAGTTTTTTTTGGAGAGACATGAAAAATTCACTATTATAGGATGTGGGTGTATTTCACTAGTCCTCGTTCCATGGACTAGTGAATTCATTACATCCCCATTAAGTCCTCTTCATTGGGATTAATGAATTCAATGAACTCATTGCATCCCCATTAGGTCCTCTTCACTGAGATTAATGAATTCATCCAAAATCTGGTGAAATCATTTGACAAACATGGATTCATTTTGTTGTAATGATTTTTTGAAGTTAGTTGAAACTAGTCAAACACATTCTTGAGTGCCAATTGACTAGTTGTAAGTACTCAACAAAACATGATAACAATTGGGTAATGAGGTCCAAATCCCAACTTTCTTTGTAGTGTTTCATTGTAGTAGGCACACAAGTTTGGCAATAATTAATTCATTCGTAAGAAATTCTATAATTTTTGTATAGTTTGAAAAGTTATCATTGAAAACTTTTAAAATATAAATTAAAAATGTCAAAAGTTCTTGAAATTAAATCTAAACGATCATTACAAACTTTCATACATTGAACAACTCATAGTCACATGTGACATAATGAAATACCATTTAATGATACTTTGTTAAATTGTCGAAAAACCCAAAAAAGTTCAAAAAAATTGTCGATTATTTAATTAAATTTTAATGATTTTGTCCAAAATTTTGAAATAATAATAATTGAACATTAATTTGGCAAACTTACATGCCTACTACAATATTCATTTTTTTTATTCGTGTCATTTTAATCACTCACCATGAAAGTATTAGGGTATTTTGTTGTTTATGACATCTTCCAATTTCTATTGCATATATATTCTCTTAACAACTCAATTACCTTTGCTATTGAAGGTCATTGGATTCCCCTAATTAATTTTGTTGTGAATGAAATTTGAAATTTAATAAACATAGTGTTTCCACCTTGGTTAGTATTTTTGAATTATGTTAATGATATTGTGTTAGAAGGTATTGAAGTCTTAAAATGACTTTTGACAATGAAATATTTTTTTAGTCTTTCTTTTAGCTTTATTAATTTGGTTTGGAAACTTGTGAAGATCAATCGGCTTCAATACAATAAAGATAAATCACATTCATGCAAAAGATGTTCATCAATTTTGCTACTTGCTTGTGTTCACTTTCTTTTTGTTCAAAATCATTTTTGCTTTCATCGAATCATCACATAATTTTGTATCTCTTATCAACTTTGAAAATAATAGCCAAATTGCTTTCATTACACCCCATTATGCCACAATATATTAATAATCATGCAAGAACTTGCATATTGTCAAACATGTCATTGTATTAGAACTTAAATAGGTAAATATTATTATGTTTAGTAAAACATGGTAAAAGAGAGGATTTGTATAAAAAATGATCACATGTGTAACATAATAAGGTGGAAAGGTAAAATATTAAATCATGATATTGTGATGTGGAGCTCATGTGTCCAATGTTCTTTAGTGTGAATGTGATTTGATTGTAAACGAGATGAAAGGTAACCTTAATGGATGAAATGTTGCATAGAAAGTGATTGGTAGAAAGTCCAAAATTTGAAACGGTTGGTGATTATGGTGTTTGAAAAAGCCATAAATGCTTTTCTATTGATTTTCCTTTATTTTTGGGTTGTTTTGGTTATTTGTAGGTTATGAGCTTTGGTTTGTTGTTATTCATGTTTTGATGATGTTCAAATTAAGTTTTGGTGATGGAGTGTGGTTTTCATTTTTTCTCTTGCTGTGTGATCAAGATGGAGTGGTTGATATGAGGAGGGTATAAAAGGGAGGTAATGGGTGAAGGTAAGGATTTATCTTTTACATTAATGTGATTTTTTTGTAATATGGGGAAGTGTTGATTGATAGGTAGAATGTTAAAAGTTTAGATTGTGTAATCAAAAGAAAAGAATGTTTGAGTGGATTAAAAAAAATGGAAATCCTTGAAGTGCAATTGTTTTCCATTGTGTCCAAAACCTTCAAAGGTAGTTAAAAAAATCAAATGTGTTTAAGATTATTTTCATAATTGCGCCCCCTTGCTTGAACAAGAGTGAATGTGGGGTTTGGAAGCAAAGGAAACATTATAAAATATCATGATTTTTCAATAGGTTCAACTTGATTAAGATGTCCATGTTGATCAAAATGATGTTCACTTTTATTAAAGGCGTGGGGCATGAAAGACACATGGTTTTTTTGATTGAAATGACCATTTTAATGAAGTGTTAAGTTGTACATCTAATCAAGAATGACAAAATTTGAAGTGGTCCATCAAAATGACCATGGTTTAGTTAAATTGGCCATACTAAATGGCCATGCTTAGTCAAATTAGCCATATTAATTTGGTTAGTTAACCTATTTGCTATGCCTACTAAACTACCTACCTATTTATTTACCTAAATACGTCATATTTACTTATGCACTTAGCTACCTCTACCTACTTGTGTCGTATTTAACTACCCATTTACCTACCATTTACCTACCCATACTACTACAATCCATAGTTTTTTTGATTGGGTTTTCTAGTAAAAAAATATTTTAAAATGACAAGTGTAAAAAAAACCATTTTGTTAATTTGGAAAAGTCATTTTGTACATGTTTAACGCAATCCAGCAATTAAATTGGACCTTGTCATTTTGATTAGTAGGGTGATTGATAAAATGATTAACTATTTAACTGGTGGATATTGGACCATTTGATTGGGTCAATTTTATACTTAAATTAAATCATTTTCTAGATTATTATTTAAAAATTAATAGATAGTTAGGTAAGTAAATAAGTAGGTAGGTAATAAATAAGTCAAGGTAGGTCAAGAAAAAACATTTAGGTAGGTACGTGTTAAATTAGTTTAACCTAGCTTAGTCTATCTACCTAAATTAATTACCTTAGTCTAACCTACCTACCCTAGCCTTTTCAACATGTACATCAATTGTAAGTATAAGGTATTGAACCCTAAACCTTTCCAATGATAAACAAAATCCTTACCAATAGATTACACTATCAAAGGTGATCAATTTATATCAATTTTTTTATTTGACATGTTCATTTCACATCATTAAACATAATGGCTGAACTTAAGTGACAATTAATGGCTAAATTTAATGATTTAAAATAATTGCTCAACCTAATGGTTAAACTTAATGATTTAAAGTAATAGTTAAATTTAATGGCTAAATTTAATGACTTAAATTATTGGCTAAATTTAATGTCTAAACTTAATGATTTAAAGTAATGATTAAACCTAATGACGAAACTCAATGATTTAAACTATTAGTTAAACTTAGTGGCTAAACTCAGTGTTTTTAATTATTGGCTAAATTTAATGTCTAAACTTAATGATTTAAAGTAATGATTAAACTTAATTGTTAAACTTAATGACATAAAGTAATGGCTAAACATAATGGATAAACTCAATGGCTTAAAGTAATGGTTAAACCTAGTGACTAAATTCAATGATTTAAAATAATGGTTAAACTCAGTGGTTTAAAATAATGGCTAAAAATAATGGCTAAACTTGGTGGCTTCAAGTAATAGTTAAATTTAATGGTTTAAATTATTGGCTAAACCTAATGGCTAAATTCAATGATTTAAAATAATTTTTAAATTTTACATTTAAATACAATGATTTAAATTATTTGTTAAACCTAGTGGTTAAATTTAGTAGCTTAAAATAATGGTTAAATTTAGCGACTAAATTTAGTGATTTAAAGTAATGGTTAAATTTAATGGCTTAAAATAATGGTTAAACCTAGTGATAAAACTTAATGTTTTAAAGTATTGGCTAGACCTAATGGCTAAACTTAGTGATTTAAAGTATATTAATTAAACCTTATGGTTAAATTTAATGATTTTAATTGATGGTTAAACTTAGTGGTTTAAAGTAATGGCTGAATTTAATAGTTAAATTTAATGTTTTAAAATAATGGCTAAACCTAATGGTTGAATTCAATGATTTAAAATAATGTTTAAACTTAGTGATTAAACTTAGTGATTTAAAATAATGGCTAATTATAATGGTTAAACATAGTGGCTAAATTTAGTGATTTAAAATAATGTCTAAATCTACTGATTAAACTTAATGACTTAAAATAATAATTAAATTTAATGGTTAAATTTAATGATTTAAAGTGATGGTTAAATTTAGTGACTTAAAAGAATGGCTAAACTTAACGACTTAATATAATGTTTAAATTTAGTGGTTAAATTTAGTGACTTAAAGTAATGGCTAAACATAATGGTTAAATTTAATGACTAAATTTAGTAACTTAAAATAATGGCTAAATTTAGTGGTGAAATTTAATGACTTAAAATAATGGTTAAACTTAATGATTTAAAATAATGGCTAAATCTAGTGGTCGAATTTAGTGATTTAAAATAATGATTAAATTTAGTGGCTAAATTTAGTGATATAAAGTAATGCCTAAACATAATGGCTAAACCTAATGGTTAAACATAATGGTTAAACCTAGGCTATATTTAATGGCTAAATTTAAACTATACCTACTCGCTAAATTTAATGATTCAATTTAAGCTAAATTGAATGCCAAAATCTAATGGTTAAGCATAATGGTTAAACTTAGTGGTTAAATTTAAATCAAACATGATGGTTAAATTTAATGGCAAAACATAGTGGTTACACATCGTGGTTACATTTAGTGGTTAAAATTAAGTAGGTAAGTGGGTGGATAAGTAGGTAAATAATATGTAAATAAGTAGGTAAGTCGTACGAAGGTGAAAAACATATGTAGGTAGGTAGGTGAGAAAATATAGATAAATAGGTCAATAGATAAATAATAGGTAGGTGGGTGGGTTGGTAATGGGTAGGCAAGTAGTTAATTAAATAAATAGGTGGATGAATAGGTAAAAGGTAGATACATAGGGTAATAGAGCATGTCATATTTGATTAAAAATCATTGGCCATTTTGATTAAATGTTCAATTTGACTAAAAACCATTGGTCATTTTTACTGAAGATCATTGGCCATTTTGATTAAATGTTCAATTTGATTAAAGACCATTGGTCATTTTGACTAAAGTTCTTTGGCCATCTTGATTAACTATTTAACTTGATTAAAGACCATTAGCCATTTTGATTAAAGTTGTACAATTTGACTATGTGTATCTAGTCAAATAAATAACTATAGTCAAATTGATCAGTCAACACATACATGTGTCATTCAAGCCTTTAGCCTTTAATCAAAATATACATGTCCATTAGTTAAAATGACAAGTTAATCGATTTGAATTTCTTAAAAGACCATGATTTTGTAGTAGTGTTATGTCCCATCTTACTATTTACTATTTAACTATTTATGTCCTACTTATGGACCCACTTATTTACCTACCCACTATTTACTTACCTACCTACTTACCTACCATCTACCTATTTATGTCCTATTTAGTTACCTAACTACTTATTATCTACGTACTTATGTCCTACCTATTTGTTTACCTACCTACTGACTTACCTTCCTACCTACTTACCTACCATTTATTTACTTATGTCCTATCTACTTACCTACATCTATCTACTTATGACTTACCTACCATCTATCTATTTATGTCCTACCTACTTACCTATTTGCCTACCATCTACCTACCTATTTACTTACCATCTATCTACCTATGTCCTACCTACTTACCTACCTACATTTTACCTACTTACTTACGTATTTACTTACCATTTACCTACCTATGTCCTACCTACTAACTTACTTGCCTACCATCTACTTACTTATGTTTTATGTACTTATTTACCTACCATCTCCCTACTTATGTCCTACTTATTTTAGCTACCTATGTCTTACCTACCTATTTATCTATTTACTTACCATCTACCTACCTATGTCCTACTTGCTTACTACTATCTATTTACAATTTACCAAATTTACTTATTTATTTACCTACCTATTTAGTATCTACCTATATACTTATTTATAGTTTACATAAGTAAATATGAACATTTAAAAACATAGGTAGGTAGGCACGTGTACCTACCTATTTACTTAGTTAGGTCCCTATTAACCTATTTATGATAAAATTGAAATTCAAATGTTATTATACACATCGACAAAAAATTTCATGGAAGTTGAAAGATACATGTTAAATCCATTTGGTATCACATTGTTTTTACAAAGTGATGGGGTGGTTTGATGGTCAAGACATTAATGTGGAACCAAGGAAACCAAGGTTTAATTATCAACATATATTATGTGAAGTATGCATATTTGTATATATACATTGTACATGCGTGTACATGTATAATACATAAATGAGTTGTGGATAAGTAGGTAAGAGGTTATGGGTGGGTGGGTAGGTAGGTATTTATTATTTATTTATTATTTACATTTTTATATTTACAAATTGAGTTATTTTTGAATTAATTTTTTAAATTGCTCAAATTTTTGTCCGATTTAATTAGTAAAAAAAAACCATTAGTCAAGTTGGATGTGTTCAAATCGACTCGTCTAGTATGATGCACCCCCAAGCTCTTTGATGGACTCAAATGTGAATCCTAAGGTGAAAACAATGGAAGGAGAAAAAGTTGGGGCACGATCCTTAGTTCATAACACTTCGAGAGTAAAGGGGCATGTTAGAGCTGCAGGATGGGATTAGGAAGATTGATAAGCAAATCACTTACTCACATGGCCCTGCACAAATTAAACAATAGGTTGGTTAATGCGTAGCTGAAACACTTTTGGTGCATGAACGAATCACGGGCAAACACGAACTCACAAGATTCACCACGGCTCGGACTTGGGGGAAGCCACCACCTTCCCCTTATAGTATACTCTATGCTTGGCCAAGGGACCAGCACCCAAATGTCATTTTGTCCCTTGACTCCCAAGTGAAAGTCTTGAAATTCCCAAAAATTAAGACTTTTGCAACTTTGGGGGTCCATAATTTTGTGTGTAGACCTCCGATTGAAGTGAGGTCTAAAGCAAAGTTGTAGTTTTTATCGAGAGCTTTCCAATTGAATGTGGCACACCACGTGCACGTAAGGAAATCGGGGCGATTCCCGACTTTTAGTGGTCGGGAGTCAAATTGTTAATTTGACTTCTAGCCTTTCTTTTGGCCATAACTCATGTTTTAAGTGTTCAAATGAGTCATGCGAGCCCATTTAATACATCTAAGTTCCAAGAGATTTTCAATGATAAGGAATTTATCAATTCAATGAATTTTGACCCCTGCAATTGCCCTCTGAAAATTCAGGAATCCATTTGGACTCCAATTCCCAAAGTGGGAGTTCATTTGGGAGTGTGGGAGTTCATCCCCTCACATTTTTTTGTACTCCTAGGAATATGAAATGCGATTCTTGGGCTCACTCTTGGTTCGCACCTTTGCAAGCCCCTGCCTTGGTCACGAACTCAAGGTCAAGGTTGTGACACAATATGATTAAGTGGTCAAATTGACCAAATGTCAAAATGATTAGTTTTTGGTTTAGTTTCCCACTCAAATAAACCATGATTTCTTGTAGTGAAATGGAGTCATCCTCCAAGATAAACCTAAAAGATGTGTTTTGATGAATGTCCATCAAAGATGCTTGTAAACTTGGGGCATTGGTAATTGACAATCTTTTTTAAAAAGGGTGCATATTTCTAATTACGAGAGAAAGGCTATCCTAAGTTGCACAAAAGCATGATTGAAAGAGGTGTGAGTTCCCTTCAACCTGAAAAACATGTTCTTTCAAAAATGGGTGTATTGAAAATATGAAACATGGATCATAGATATGGAAACACCAAAGCCCAACTCCCTAGAAAAAAAGATGGGGTATAATCCTCCATAGATAAAAGGCCTATACCACCAAAGGAGTCGGTAGTCGGGCCTAACGTCCTACAAAGGGGCCCTAAATAGATTCCTATGACCCATAATGTCCCAACATACTTACATAATTATCTTGCGAAAACTTGCCAAAAGTGACAAGAAGGAAGGAGAAAGGAATGGGATAAGAAGTTGGATGAATGACACACGAGGACAAAATGCCCAACGCAACCTATGTGTCTCCCAAGAAAGGAAGATCATTGATATGCATCATGTTTTGAAATAAAATTTCATTCAAAAAATGCAGAACAAAGTTTTAAGAACCCATTAGCATGACCAAATGCATAAGCCATCTATGACCAAAGCGCAACCTTTATGAATCTTTATGCTTGAAAAGATCCCAAATGGATTCCAAAGCCTACACTCTAACACCTTGACCTTAAGCCCAACTAAGGCTAATTGGGTTGAAAGGTGATAAAAGGAAAAGATAATCTTGCTCATAAGGCCCATGATGTGGGTATCATCTGTTAGTGATGGAAAGACATAACTAGAGACTTGTGCAATGATTTTTAGAAATGCTCGATAATGGGTCAAGACAAATAAAAGACCTCCTAAGGGGTCATTTTTTTGTAACCAAACCCATAAAACTGAAATAAGGACATCAAATAGGTGGGGGATAACTAATAGCAAACCACCTAGAGCAATCATTATGATGGGCCAATCAAATCATATTTATTACATTCTGAAGGTGCACATGGTTGTTAGGCCTTGTGTGAGCCATGGCAACATATGCAATTATGCCTAAAACCATTTTCTTGAACAAAACCAGCATAGGGGCAATTTTCTTCATCCAATTTTATTGTGCAAGATCAGATACCAAACACCGCAAAGAGATGCTCTAATGTTCTATGTTCTAGAGCATAACTTGTGTTTCCCATTGTCGATACACGTCCCAAGAATGTTCCACTATTAATTTACACAACTAGAATGTAACCTACCACTGGTTCACATTATACGAATATTTCTTACGATTGGTTCACCTTATAAGTGGATGCGGCAGAACTGAAAGTACAACCATTGGACAACAAGGTATCTATTTTGTCCCATCAAGGAAAAATCTAGTGTTGGCAGTTTCAAGGCAATGCTTCAATTCACTATGCCTCCAAAATTCTGCCCCTGCCATTAGACCAGGCCAAAAATCGTGATCAACAGTTCTGGAAATAAAAATTTCGTGCAGTCAATGGGAAGACTCAACACGCACTCGTGATGGGCCTTGTTTTTTTCTGAGGGTAGCGTGTTCTTCGGAAAGTGCATTAGCGTAGGTGAAAAATAGTGATGAACATTTTTTAATTTAGAAATTCTGCTCAGCTGATGAGACAATGCAGCATGCACCCAAGAGGCCCAAGCTTTTTGCCCTTGGTGAGGGGCCCATGGGGAGGAAGGGTCTGAGAATTTGGAGAGGGGGGGTGGTAGTAGGGGTGGCAGGGGCAAGGAGGAGAAGAATAAATTCTCTTGGACAACCTCTATTCTAAGTGACAATTAACTAACTCATGCAATCTTTTGGATATTTGTCTTCTGGAAAATTTTATCCTCTTTTGGTAAGTTTCCTTTATGGAGTGGTAAATAACAACTTCAGTTTTAGTCTTAGATTTGTGTAGTCTCAAACCTCGAAAAAGAAATTAATTAAAAAATATATATAAGATGCATTAAAGTCTTGAGACCTTTTATTTTTTTTAAAGTCATTGGCCAATGACTATAGCATAAAATAGAAGAAAAAATTTGAAAAATTGACATCTAATGAATAGCAGATGGAAATAGGAAATGCGAATATACACTTGAATTGGTAGGGTGGTCTTAGGAAGGGCTATTAGTCCAGGCCAAAACTAGTGGCAGCCAATTTTAGGAATAGAATTCTCATTCAATCAATGAGAAGTCACGCCAATGCAATGCAATGAAGGGGCCTTCCTTTCTTTTTTTTGTGAGTGAGGAAGAAGAGGGTGTTTTTTTTTCAAGTTGTGTTTGGTGTGGAAAGTGGACTGTCCACTGGTCACAGCACAGAGTTGCCAAGTTCCAGACATGTTCCATGAAGAGTTCTCAATAGCACATCGGTTTTGTCCCATATGCTTTGGCAAATGTTGTCCTCCTTTCAGCTATATAGCTGGGCCAAAGGGAAGAAACTATATGCTTTAAAATGAAATGAAAAAACAGCCAAAAGATTAGTACAATTAGATATATCTAGTTGTCACCCAGAAATCAAGCCATAATTGTGTCCCAAATCCCACATGAATGCTAAGTCTTTTCCTCTTTGTAAAATGCCAACAAAATTTCATTGTGCTAACCAAAACCTCAAGATTTGATTTCACCAAACCTAACATCATAATCTAGAATTAACAAAAAGTGATGCCATGATGCCAAACATGACACATTATAGCAAATTATTCCATGCACTTCAAGATTTTTGAATTGCATAACATGATACAATTTGCTATTAAATTTAGGTAAATTTGGGACCTGAGGGTAAGGCAATTGACAACCTCAACCAAAAGAATTTCACGATAAATTATTGTCCAATGGTTTGAATGTAAATAGTGCCATATAATAATGTGTGATTCGTCAATTTGACTAGAAACCTTCACTATGGTGAAAGGGACAACATTTATTTTCATCTAAAATGTACATAAAATTGTCAATTCTCTAGTAATAGTTCTTTCACGAAAACCTCAAGTTTTTAAAACTTTTTTGAAATAAATCAAATTGATGATTCTTTGATTAGATATTTCAAAAAACCCAAAACTGGCAAATTCTTTAATTCTGGAATATTAAAAAATTGGAATCAATGTTTAATAAATGCCCACCCAAGTTCGAACATTGGAAATGACCCCAACCTTTCCCCTTAAAAGCCAAAGTGAACCAACACCTATGGACATGTGTCAATGGATTCATGTTGGGTGGATAAAGAATGATTCATCATTGTTGTACTATCACCTTGTCATCATGGTGCTTAAATTTATTTTCACAAAACCCTTTTGAAGGTATTGTCACCAAAAAGAAAGGGGGATAGAAAT
>Ga0116229_10002246_pt1 | contig 31106 bp, 24 predicted proteins | sample S1TSphgellanicum_3_FD_87313 | JGI IMG/M metagenome (GOLD analysis project Ga0116229, IMG submission 87313) | Host-associated microbial communities from peat moss isolated from Minnesota, USA - S1T2_Fc - Sphagnum magellanicum MG | ecosystem: Host-associated > Plants > Peat moss > Unclassified...
AAAGCGTTATATAAAAAATGAAATGAGATAAATTGAAATTTTTTAATGTTTTTAATGCCCAAAGTTTTAAAAGGTTTGTTTATAATCATTAAAATTTTGTGTTTTTATTGTAACCAAAATTGGTTAAATCACATTATGTAGATTATCATCAATTTTATTACAATGGAAAGAAATTTGGAATGTAAAATAATTATGCCTTGTCTATTGGTTTCAAGATGAAGTAATATTACTTATTATATGATTTCTAATTTTCGTGAAATTTTTTTTTCCATCATGCTATAAAATCATTATGGATCATGTTGAATAAAAGATTAAGTTATATTCAACAATTACACATTGCACAATTAAAAAAATGTAAATCCAAATGCATGTAAGTTTTTGTTTTCCTTTTTTCCATGGACATGAAAATTTGATGTTTTTGTTCATTTTAAAAATAACTACAACTTTTTTGAAAATTTATGATCTAACCTTCAATTTATTATTTTGACACAAAAATAGGCTGCTTGTCATAAGTTTTTCAAAAAAAGAAAGCAAATTGTTTTAGCATAAAAAATCGTGTGCATTACATTTTGAGATTTGAAGGATTGAAACATTTTGCTAAACAAAAAAATATGTTTACTATAATGCAAATTATATTTCATAATGTAAATCTTCATGGTTATTTTTTTAAAAATTGTGATAAGGTAAAATAGTTAAAACAAAATGCAAATGGATGTAAATGTGTGTTCATAATAATTAGTTCACAAATTTCTATGTTTGGTTTAAGAAAAAACTCACATAAAAATGATGTTAATGCTTATGGAAGATATGAAAATAAATCATAAATTTTGAAAACATTTTGAATGAAATTACTTACAAAACAAATTAAGGACATTATTTTGGTGTCATGAATTTGTAGGTGTGTTCATCACAATGTTGAAGTGGAGTACAAGGCTGAAGATTTTATTTAAAAAATAACCTTTATTTGAAAATATATCATTTAAATATTTTTTGAAAGATCTTGAACGCACAAGGACAAAAATTAACATTGGACTCAACAAAGGTCATATTGTGAAGGGATTTCATTTCACAAACTTTACACTTACCCATGATTATCAAATTAATAATTATTAAGATGAAGATAATCATGACATTTGCTTCACTTTATGGTTATGAAAATAAAATTTATATATTTTTTGATTTTATGTGATGTGTTTTAACAAAGTTATTAATTACTAATTATTTTATTTTGTATATGAACATATAGATGATGAAACAATAAATGAAAAGGGATCTTTAGTTGCCAAAATTCAAAATTAAATTCAATGCTACTTTTATGGAACTACTTTTATGTTACGAATAGATCTAGTTTATTATTGAATTTTGATAAATCAAAGTAAAACAATTCAACATGTTATTTACAAAAAAAAAATTGTGTTAAATTATCCTAAGATTTGAATGAAAAACCTATGACTAGAGTATTATATTTAAAATAATTACATAATTATTAATAGTTGAATTCCTTTTACATTTGTATACAGGTCATTTTTGTGATTTTTATTTTTGATTTGAATCAATGTTTTATAAAAATAAATGTATTAATATATACATGTGGATGAGATTAACATATGATTTCAAATTTTTTCTACATTTGAATATTAATGTTTCCATTTGGAAGATGCATAAAAAAGGGGAAGGCCTAAGCTTAAATTTTTGGTGTAAAGCTAAAAATAAAAATTAATACTATGAATTTGACCCTCAAGAATTTTATAAAATTAATTTTAATTAAAGTTTAAAATGCTCACCAGAGATTTATTTAAGAAATTTCCACAAAAATTTAACCATTGCAATAATTGAAAATACATATTTCAATTGAATTATTACTTCAAATTATTAGTAATAATGTGTGGGATAGTAATAAAACCTCAAACCATATGCATTTATATGTAACATATGATGTAATCCATAAAAGCCATACATTTTTTCATAATATATATGGCACTATCAATGTGATAATAAAACTAAAATAATAATAATCATACATTTGTTTTTTCAAATGTATGAAAAATATATGACACTATTAATATAACAACAAAATTCATGTTTGCACCTTTCACCTTTCAACCTTTCACCTTATATTTCATATTTCCATGAGTACCATCACCAACATTACCTTGAATACATATTTTTAATCACATTGAAATAAAAATTAAAAACAATGGCGATAATTGTGTGAAAGGGATAATGTAATGTGAAATAATATAATTATTTAATGTAAATTCAGGCAAATAAGTCAATAAATAAATAAATGCACCATGTTAGAATGTAAGTTAAATGGAAAAAAATAATATGTTGAAATTTGGTAATTAATCACATAAAAACAATCATAATGTCATTGGGCAACAAGTTGATATATGTACACTAAAATTAATACAAGTCAACATATAACATATCGACATATGACATGTCAATAAATAGTAAATCAACATAACAAATTGATATGCTTAAGCTATTTGCCTTTTGACATATTAAATTTTTTTTGAGGGGTAGACATTGTGAGAAGTATATGATAATCATTATGTATCTCAAACATTATTATATAACAATGGTTTTGAATATGACAAATGTTTGTTTATGTGAATGTTCAGGGTGTTAGAATTAAAAAATAGTAGATATTCTTGAAAAGGTGAGGAGATTATGTACAAGGGTGACAATATAGTTAAATAAAATAATATGAGTGTTAATGGGGTCACATAAAATATGGTTTGAGTTATAAAATGTAGATTATTGTATTATAATTAGAAAGGTATATGGCCAAAGATCACAAAAATGGTATTAAAATTCCAAAAACTCAAAAACAACATTTTTTCAAGGAAATTATATTTGTAAAAAAATATAATTAACAATGTATACCATGTAATTGTTTGATTTCATTCATAAGTTGCATTAAAGGTGTTATAATGTAAACTATGGTGCAATTTGCCAAAAAAAACAAACTTTGGGTGCATCCTTTTACGAATTAATATAATCAACAATAAGTTTTCAACATGATTATTAACATGTCAATTGATTTGTCAAAGAATAACATATTTTCTCACAAGGATTTAATATTTGGGGGCGGGGATGGGGGGGAGGATTTTCATCACTTGATGGTAAAATAAAATTCAATGTGATTCATATAAAAAAAATTTGTGAAAAAAAAAGTCTCAAAGTTGTCAAATTTCATATGAGGTGAAATCATTTAGGTAGCTACTTATTATGGTTATCTATTAGGTACAAATTATCCTAATCAAAATCAAATGGTAAAAAACTTGAAATTGATAATTAATTAAAAAAAAAGAAATCTACTAATAGAAATGTGCCAAAATCAATAAAAATCATCCATTGTCCATCCAATCAATGAATAATATTCATCAACATAGTTGACCATTCTATTTAGATTATGCCACATCATCATAAATGCATGATGTGAGCAATGGGGCAAGCCACCTCATATGATAATACCATCACAAAGTCAAACAATTGATTATACAAAATCATTCTATAATTAATACAATGATTCAAAATAATATTGAACCTACCATTTGTAGTTATCCTTCATTCTTGGTTAGTTAATGTGGTTAGTTGAGTGAAAATTTTAAAACATAAGAAAAATACAATTGTAAAGAAGTTGAAAATTCTTATCAATTACAATTTGGTTAGTTGCATTTTTTTTTCTTTTTACAAAACCTTTTTCCCCACAAATTAAAAAATTAATCTTGTCATATGAAACCCACTTTCAAGGAACAATTTCAATTACCTTCCTAGTTAAAATTGCAAAGTTGATACCATAATACCTTTACCATTTTGTCATAAATTAAATTATTTTTCATTTTGCCGAACTTTTGAAAAATTATTCATTATTTGTGTTAAAATTTTAATAAATTTAAAAGTTCAACTGTTACGATTTGAATCACAAAATTTCTATGACAATGACTTAAAATTGAAACAATCTACACACAATAGACTGCTCCATAACATTAACAAAACCTTGTTTATTATTTTGTATAATCATTACTTACTAAAAATTTCAAAATTAAAAAACTAGGTGTCGAAGTTAAGATTTCAAATTTAAATAATTATTGGACAATTTGTTATCGAAATGGTAAAAGGTATTACGATAGTTGGGATTTTAAATATGCAATAGATTGCTTTAATCTCATGCTTGGTGATGACAATAGAATACTTAGTTGTCAGGGTTCAAGTTGTCACCAAAATTATCAACACACACACGAAGAGAAACCGCCTCCCATTTTCATGAATTAAAACCTTGTCATTGTGAAAGCTTTTCCATGAATCATAACCTTTTCATTATGAAAGCCGTTTTATATGAATCAAAAGCTTTATTTACTTCATTATACTTAAAACTTTTATGTGTAAAATGTTCAAAGTCTAAAAAAAACTACAAGAAGAAGTTGCCTATATTTATAGCCAAAATTCTATAAATTATTTTTTTAATTACCAAAGAAGATTTTGAAAAATAAAATAATTTATTTGGCACCCAAGTTCCAAACCTGAAAAGGTTGGCTACTCCCTTAGTGTTGATACCCTTTAGGTCAACCCCTAAACCCTAAACCCTAACCCTAAAAATATTGGGGGGACAGTCAAGTGAGAAGTTCTTGGAGTTTTGAGAATGCGTCGCGAGCAGCAGGAGAAGAAAAAGAAGAAGGATTCGACAACAGAAAGAATTTCGCAATTTGCAGAGGACCGAGACGTAAATTCCATTCTTGGATTCTGAATTGTGTATGCTGAAATTGGTTCTCAGTTGGATTTTTAGTTTACGGATTGTAGCAGTGAGCGTTTGAAAGAAATCGCAGACCAAATGATGCGAAGATTTGGTATTTTCGCTGATTTGTTTGGAGCTTGAAAGGAAGTGGAGAGCTCTTTGTTGTGATGCGCGTTTTTGCAGTAGCACCCGGCGTGATACTATCATGGGTCGGAGACGGAAGCCCTTGATCTTGTTGCAAACAGCGGAGGCGTTGCGTTCTGTCCTTGGCGGTGATGAGTCGTCTCTACATGATGGTTCTGAGAAGAGGCAGCCGTTTGAGCTTTTCGTCTCCTCCCCTGCCAACGAGAATCACTCTTCTGTGTCTCTGTTGCCGGGTTTGCTTTTCTTTCCTCCAGCGGCAGCTTTGAAATCCTCGAAGGAACGGGGCGAGGGGCAAGACCAGGGGAGGGGGGGCGCCAGAAACGCTATTATTATTCCTACCAGCAATCACTTTAGGGTTCCGTCATGGGATGATGAAGCAGCTACTGTGGGATTGTCTGTGTCAGCTTTGCGCGATCTTTCTCTCTCGTCAGGCTCTTGGGTATGTCTTTGTCCTGTATTTTAGCCCTTCTTTTCATGATTCTTGTATTTCTTGAGTTCTGGGTTTAGGGTTAGGGTTCGGGATTGTCATCATCACCATAGACATGCAGCAGATTGTCTGTTCTGTGGGATCAGCCATCCTGTGACTCTTTATTGTAGCCCAGCTTCTTCTTGCAGTTTCCTCTCCATTTGTGTTTGGTACCTCAGCATTCAGAAATTCCACAATTCCACTATGCAAAGTCTCAAAACCTCACGGTGGTTTTACTAATAACTCATGCTCCATGGATACATTGTTATGCCAGCATATGTGTGGTGGTTGCTGGAGCTTTTGTTTGCAAATTTGAAATGATGTGGTGGTGCAGGTTTTGGTGAAGAATTTGACCACCAATGTTGGGAGACCTGCAAGAGCAGTTGCACTGAATCCTCCAAATATTGTTTCTTCGATATCAAACAACTTCAAGGAGAGTGGTGATCATGGAGACATTGACAAAACTACAGCTAATTCCAATTTCTTTCCCTCATATACTTTGTCCCTTGCTCAACAAGCTCCAATGGATCCACGATTTGTCTATATCTCTCCTCTTTTGGCCTTTAACATTGGCTTACATGTGACCTGGCTTCAATCAATCATCTCATCTGGTGTGGAGACACGAGAGGCCTCTATGTCTGCATCTCCAAATGCAGTTGCTCTGGAGGAAGCGTCACACTTTGGAACAATGAGATCAGAATGTGTGGAGATCTTGCCTTTGCACGTTGCCCTTGGGCAACAATTGCCTATGGCCTTGGGGAGGCAGTCAAGTTCAGAGAGTCTTGAAAAGAGTTTGGAAGGGTTGCTACAGTATGCATCCCATGTGCGCATAGCACATGTGCGGATACCTGTCATTGCAAAGTTGCATACAGAAGATGACAGATCTAGTTCACTCTCACGCAGTCGACAAGCAAACATAGATGTGGCCTTGCAAGATTATTTCAAGATTGATAGAGTACTTGCAATGGGAGATCTTTTGGCTATTCCAATCAAAAGCCATGACCCATTGATCCATTATGAACTTGCCTATTTCAAGGTCCTTTCTTCACTTCCTCACTAGATTGTCAGTACTTTTCTTTGGAAAGGCTTTGTAAATGACTTGTTGTAGGGTTTCCAGTGTTGTTGTTGTTTACAGAGGTCACAGATTCTGGTTGCAAAATGTTTGAAGTGTCCATGGATGCTTGGAAATATGAACTTGATATCAATATTGTTGGACAACAACTGTAGGTACTTGCACTGGAGCCATCAACGGATCCTTTCTTGCTTGTGAACCGCCACCAGACTGCCTTGGTCCTGGGTGGTTCAGTTCCAGCTCTGTTGCCTCCGGCTATCATGGCAGTCCCTCCCATCCAAGATGATCTACCTCAACCTGCAGCAGTGTACCAGGTGGCATCCTTGTTGGCTCCTTGTGTACATCCGGGGACACCCTCTCTCCGCTTGCAGACAGCTGTGCTCATCCACGGACCTTCTGGTGCACCTCTCATGTCTCTCACAATCTCCTCTCTATATTACCTTTGTGCCTTTTTTATATGTTCGCTGTCTTACCAATTGGTAAACCGAGATATTTACCACTCCTTCTCTATTCCCTGTTGGGTCCCAGGAATTTAAAGCTTTATGAACTTTGCTGTATTGCAGCTATTTTCAGTGATTCTGTGAGCTTTGAAGTGGATGGTAGTTGGTGTCCTCCATGTATTTTTTCTGTCTTCTGTTCTCCTCTCTTCTCTATACTCATTCAAATATAGCTGGAGTCCACTCAGCTGAAAGGTTGTCAATTCTTTATAGGGAAATCTCCATGTCTTTCAATCAAGGACTCACATGGTACATTCAGAAGGCTGATGGTAACTGTTGTGGAATTGACAAGTGATCTTGAAACCATTGGTGCTGTCCTACATTCACAGAGAAAGCTAACAAAAACTGGAAGACCAGGGCTATCTGAACCAAGAACAGTTGTGGTCATATCAGTTTAGGAGATGGGTGGGTGTCAATTGTTGTTGACAAGAGATAGCAAATGAATGCAGGATGTGGAAAGCGAACTGTGGTTCAGAGGGCAGCTGAAGAGCTGGGCCTCCATGTGGTGGAGTACAACTGCTATGACTTTCTAGGGGCATCTGATGGTAAAACTGCTGCTGCTGTAACAAATGCTTTCAAAACTGCCCGCAAGTATGTCTTTTCTCTATTCCCTTTCTCTGCCTCTCTCTCCTCTGATCTGAAAGTATGTGAATTTTATTTGCCATTTTAATGCCACAGCAAGGAGAGCTCTTCATGTCACCTGGAACTAAAGGTTCTCTTCAAAATCAGGAACCTTACAACACTAGTTTATACCCCATTTGTGGCAACCAAAGTCTGCAGAAAGGAGAGTTTCTGGTTTGTACTAGTATCTTGTTAAGGTCAGACATTATCCAGTAGTCACTGCCAGGAACTGATGAAGTCAGTCGGGATGTGGTAGCTAATCACTACCATACCTGTTGCTGTCAGTGGTCAATGTCAGTGTTCTCAATAAGAAGAATAGTGAAGTTATTGATACTTGTGAAGATTTATAGGCAATAGTATCTGCCATAGAAACCAGTCTCACTTTTCTCAGAATTTTGCTTTTCCCACTGCCAAGCCTAAATGTTGAATTGATGGTTCCATGTATTATTGGGGCAGGTATTCACCAGCAGTGCTGTTGCTCCGCCGATTTGGAGGGCTGGCAAAATCCTTGGCCAATGATGGGTTGTCATCAGATCATCCAGGAGTCATGTCTCAGGTAGCAAGTGCCCTGCGTGAGGGTGTGCAGGCCCACTTGCAGGGCTGGCCTGAAGAGGAGGATTTCCATCCAGATAGCTGGCAGGAGCCTGATTACACTGAAAATACTGCATCTGCTGCCAATCTAGTCTCAGAGAGTCTTGATACTTCTCAAGTTAACAGCAAGTCTGAGTCGGGTTTGTACAAGGTAACTGGGGTCTACTCATTTTACATGGAAGTGCAAATATCTGAACACTTGGTCTTGCTGTGAATTATCTTCTTGAATCAGTATCCTGTTTTGAGCTTTGTCTGTTATTTTTGAGGAGGGTCCGAATCAGTTTGGAATCAGTATCCTCTTTTGAGGGTTGTCTGTTGTTCTTGAGGAGGTGCTCTTGCTACATCCAACAATGAAGGATCCATCAGTTTGGCAGTTTGATCATGACTTTGTATCAAGAGCATTGATAGTAGAGGTGTGTCTGATGTATTCACTTTGATGGGTCTGCAAGGGAAGTTTGCAGTCAAGAATAGAGGGCCGAGGCCTGGCTTGGTGCTGCTGGTTGCAGCAGCAGAGGGAACAGAAGGGTTGACCCCTCAGTTGCGCCGCTGCTTCACTCATGAAGTAACTGTAGAGGCTCCAGATGAGGAACAACGCTTGTTGCTGCTTCATCACTTCCTAGGACTGAAAAAGGAACAGGCACGCATTAAATCTGAAAAGGATCTGGAAGAGAAAGAGGGCAAGGTTTGAGTTCTCTCTTCTCTATTATCCCCAACTGTACTGTTCTCTTTCTCTCTGTCATGACACTGTATTGTAGTCTTCACTTTCCTTCCCAATGCAGTAAATGGAAGCACAATGGTTGTGGATGTAGGAGGAGGGGTTACAGGCCTATCTCAAGTCCATTTCTTCTCAAATGTCAGGGTTGACACCCCGTGACCTACGGGCATTTGCTGCCGATGCTGGAGCATTTGCGGTTTCCCGTGTCATGAAAGAGAATGGAGACAGTCTTGAGGATGAGGATCCATGTGCAGAAGAGCAAGAGGACGAGGAATCTTTGCTGTGCAGTGCAGATGTGGTACCTAAGGAGGATATCGAGCATCTTCCTGTTGTCATTCAGCATGATGATGGAGATAATGTGTGTAAAGAGGCAGGGAGTGAAATGTCAGTCATTGAACCTGGGAAACAAAGAAGTTCAATGCAAAAATCTCAACACCAGTTTCAAGTTAGGGTTGAGGACCTAGAGAAAGCACTTGAGCATATGAAGGTCCGGACAGCTTCTGCCATTGGCACCCCTAAGGTACTCTATCTGTCTTTGCATCTGAGAACTTGTATAGAACTTGCAGCTGATGAGCTCTTTTCACAATGGTTCTGGCCACTTCAAAGGTGTGAGATTATGAGGTCTGAAGTCCTTGACTTGGGTCATGTTGGTTGATCCTCCAAGAGTGTGGCCATAAAGCAGTCAGTCTCTTCGGTACTAAGAGGGGCAAACCCATTGTGTTCTAGGTGCCGAATGTGAAGTGGGAGGATGTTGGAGGACTGGAGGATGTCAAGAAGGCAATTTTGGACACTGTGCAGGTACTAAGACCTCTCCTCCTGCTTCCAGTTTGAGCAAGAATTTTCAGACTTTCGTTTTTTGTATGGGTCCTCAGGAGCAAACAAGTTTTTCAAGTAGTGTTTCTGCTTTCTCACTTCATGGGGGTACATGCATCTCAGGTGTTTTGATTTTGTTTTGTTTAGATCCCCTTTTTCATTTCAATCTCTTTCTGTATGACTTTGTTCTTGAAAGAAGAAAATTGTGGTGACTGGTGATTCAGCTACCTCTGGTTCATCGAGAGCTCTTTGCATCAGGGCTTCGGCAGCGGTCAGGTGTTCTTCTATATGGTCCACCAGGCACAGGAAAGGTAAACAAGCTTACCGTCCTTTTGGTTAGATTCAAGCATCATAGACAAAGAAATTCATGATCCCTCTATCACTTTCAGTGCTTCTCAAATTGACAAGACATTCTTGAAATCCTTGAGAAATTGTGTTGACCTAGTGAAATTCAGTGTACAAGATAAGTAATTGAGTTCATCACAGCTCCACATGCCTGGAGGGCTAAAGGTATCAGGGGTGGGGGGGGGGGGTGTTGAATATTTGGTTGAAATCAAACACTTTCTTGAAGAAATACTGACCATATTTGTGGTGGTCACTGTGCAGACGTTGCTGGCCAAGGCAGTCGCAACAGAATGCTCATTGAATTTCTTGAGTGTCAAGGGGCCAGAACTCATCAATATGTACATTGGAGAGTCTGAGAAGAATGTCCGTGAAATATTTCACAAGGTGTTGCATCAGTTCCTCCTTAGAATTCCATTGTGAAATAGTATTGGAAATATAAAGAAAAATTTGGGGTCATTGACTTCTGACAGTGACAAACAATCCCTACCATATCTGAGGCAAATAACAGGAGTCCAAAAGTAAATATGCTTTGGGCCATTAGGTTTGCAGTTTATGGGTTGGGAAATTCTTACCTTTAGGTGCACTTTGCTTCTTGCATTCCAATGTCTACATAAGTTCACTACTGTCATACAGTTGATCTTACAAAGAGGTGCTAGAGAAAGTGGTCTTTCAGGAACTTGTACTTCCAGTGGAAAAAGGTCTGAGTAACATAGATTTGAAATGTGTGGGTTTTTGATGTATGCATCTATTGATGCAGGCAAGGGCAGCCAGGCCTTGTGTGGTGTTTTTCGATGAGTTGGATGCACTAGCCCCTGCACGTGGTGCATCGGGTGATTCTGGTGGTGTTATGGACAGAGTTGTTTCTCAGGTCAGAAAACAAACAAGGTCATGTATCAAGCAGCTTGAATTGAAGACATTTTTCTCATATTGCTATGCATTTGCTTGTTTCAGAGCACCTATATTGATCAAAGAAGTTCTGTAAGTTGATGGATTTCTGTCATGTTGTATCTGAGGTATTCTTTGTTGCTGGTTGGAGGCAGATGCTTGCAGAGATTGATGGACTAAATGACAAGAGTCAGGTGAATTCACTATTCCTAATCACTATGGATCCTACACCCCAAACATGATCTGTACTTGTGACATGGATTGCAGTGCTTTTAGACACAGTTCTTCAACCACTTCATATTGATCAAGCAGTTTTGGGAGATTTGTGCACTGAGTACTGCTCAGTGATTTGACTTTGTGTTTCTGGAATATTCCCACTGGATGAGCCCCTCAATGTTGACATGAGTTTGAGAGTGCAAATGTGAGTAATTGGCGGGGGCAGGATCTGTTCATCATAGGTGCAAGCAATCGTCCAGACCTGATAGACCCAGCACTGCTTCGGCCTGGCCGCTTTGACAAACTTTTGTATGTGGGAGTCAGCTCTGATGCCACATACAGAGAGCGGTACACAATTCTCTCCATGTGCCCAAATTCTGGCTACTCCTTTATTGTCAATTGGCAGTTTAGAGTACAATGTCTCTATTGAAGGAATTGAGGTTTAGGACATTTGTGCTTGTTGATCAATCAATCGTATCTCAGTGAAGAAAATTACAGCTGGACTGGATGTTTCCAAGTACAGTTGTTTGTCACAAGAAGTGCTGCATGAAGGAACCGCATCTATGGCCCTAAATCTATCCGTTCGCAAGAACTTGGGGGTGACAAAAGTTAACTTCTTTTTCTCACCTCTGCTTTCTATGATGGAAATGGATACAGGGTTTTAGCAGCACTAACACGCAAGTTCACTCTCGACAAGAATGTGTCGTTGGTCGGAATAGCACGGAGATGTCCTGTCAACTTCACAGGTGCTGATATGTATGCTCTCTGTGCTGATGCTTGGCTCCAGGCTACGAAGCGTAAGGTATGGTTTCCCTGTTCTCTTCACATACTGTAACAGAGTGGTTACCATCTGTGTGTTTCTGTAATGGTTTGCTTAGTAATGCTTGTGTACTGTGACTCAGTTCAATGCATCTGTGACATAGGGATTTAATGCTGTGGATTGTGAAGGATTGTGAGGTTTCTTGAACTTGAGCTCATGGTCAATGGATCCCAGGTTGCATGGCGTGATAAGTTCACTGGTTCATCTGATATCAATGAAGCAGATGACAATATTGTTGTTGTCAAGCAAGATGATTTTTTCAAGGTTTTTCATCTTCACTTGTCCTGAGCACACAATCTCCCTAGTTGTCTCAATTGTTGCTGCAGGAATTGTCTTTGTTTATGCAGCGGTGGGGACAAACAAGATGCACATGTGATTTGACCCATTTTGCTTTCCATGGTGAAGAGAGCATTAATCACCATTCTTGGTTGGTGGGTTGCAAGGCTTTGGGAGAGCTTACACCATCTCTGTCACGAGCAGAACTAGACAGATATGAGCGCCTGCGCATACAATTTGAAGGACAAGGCACCCGCTCGGCCTCCTCATCAGCATAGTGAATAAATTACCAGCTGTGGCTAGTCACATTCCATAATACGGAAAACTTCATCCAGGTACCCAATTTTTAATCTCTTACCTGAGAAATGATGATGCAAAGTTCTCCAATTTCGCAAGGTTGTGTCTCATGAGTAAGCACAGCAGTTTTTTTCACTTAACTACTGGTGTGTTTGTTTCAGACATCACAACGCAAGTGTATGTCTGTTGGTTTATGGAGGACTTCTCTTTGGTTCCAAAGTAGTAGTTCTGTGGTTGTTACAACAAGTAAGATTGTCCTCTTTACTAGATAAAAGGCAAAGTAACTGTCCCTTTCTCATCAACAACCTTGAGGCACTGTATGTTTTTCTGAGTAAGAAAGCAAAGGTGAGGAATGGTAGAGTTCTCTTCTGTCCCCTTCTCATTAACAACATTGAGGGGCTATATGCTTTTATGAGTAAATCAGGCAAGAGAAGGGGAATGTGGGGGAGGGTAGAGCTTTCTTCTGCCGTTTTGTAAATTCAGATTTTTACTGTTTCAATCAACAATATATGAATCATGATCAGTATAGCTTTATTGGGACATTTTCTTTTCAGATTGATTGTTTGGAACAAACTGATCAGACACCAAATCATCAATTTGCTATAAGAATCAAACCCATTTTTCCCTTTTGTCTTTTCACTTTGTTCACATTTTGGTGGTACTTTGTTTTCCATGGACCCTTTCTTTCCTTTTTGGCTTTTCACTTTTCTCACATTTTCCTTTTTATGATTCCTCCATGGACCCCTTTTTCCCTTTTCTATTTGCACACGTTATGCTGTTCTGTTCGTCATGGACTCAACATGTTTCATTGGTAGTTTTGTAATACAATTGTTTAGCTTGTTTTCTTACAATGGGGGCTAATTTCACTACCTTCATCTCATACAGAGCTCTTTGATAGTGCTGGAAGATAATTTAAAACTATTGGCTATGAATTTATTTATGAGGAAGTAATGGCGAGTTAGTATTCTGAGTTCTAATATGCGGAGCAAATTTAGACAATGGAATTGTCTATGCATGCATGATTGGAACAATAATGATATACTGAAGCTACTACTGTTCTGAGTTCAAAGAAGCATAGGATGTCGGACACAAATATACAGCAGATATTTGCAACAAGCTGCTTCAAGCTTAAAATTGCAGGAGTCAGAGTTTTTCACACAAAAATGAATGTGAGATACAATTGTGTAAACAATATCAGAAAAAAGCAAAAGTTGTAAGCTTTTATGGTACATTTGCTGTGTGGGAATCTTTAATTTTATTTTAATATAAAAGGGCTAATACAACAGGAATAGAAATAGTAGTATACGAGTACAATATCTCACACACTGGAACAATGTGTTTTGGAAGCTAGTGAAACTATTTTACATGTTCAGAGGGCCAACAAAAGCATGAATATAATAATGACATATCTCAAAGTTCATCAATACATGTATGTATTGAAGCAGAGTGAAATTGCCTGTTTTAGCAGTGAGAAAGAGCCAATGGACCTACCTCAAATTTACAAAAAACTTGTGTCCAAAAAACATGAACATGATAATAAAAAAAAACATCTCCCAAGCGATCGAAGAGTGCATTTCTGAAGTAAGTGAAAGGTTTCACATGTTTTAGCAATGAGAAAGAGCCGGCAAGGCTAAGCCAATTTTGCAAAAACCTGCTTCAAACAAAACATGAACAGAATAGTAAAGAGTATCTCACAAGTGAACAAAGAAAACATTTCTGATGTAAAGTGAAGTCTTTCACTTGTTTTAGCAATGAGAGAGCTGGCAAGGCTATGTCAATTTTTGCAAAAGCTTTGGTGGAACAAAACATGAACATAATAGTACAAAAATACCCTCACAACTCAAGAGAGAATACATTTATGAAGCGATCAAGTCAAATGTTTCACATGTTTCTGCAATGAGAAAGAGGCATCAAGGCAAACATCAATTTTTGCAGAAAACCTACATTGAACAAAACATTGAACATAGTAGTAATATTATAAAATATCTCACAAGTCGAGAAAGAATACATTTATGAAGAAGCGAGCGAAATGCTTCACATGTTTTGATAGAGAGAAAGGACCATCACGGCTATGTCAAATTTGCAAAAAACCTATGATGAACAAAACATGAACAATTAAAATTATGCTTGAAACTAGACTCAAAGAACAGTTTGGATTTTTGATTTCATGCATGTTTACTTAGCAATTTGTAGTAGGTACCTACCTACTTACTTACTTACATCCCTCTCTAGTTACAATAAGCCAAAGAGGCCATGGTGCTTCTTCTCCCCTCTCTCTGCTTCTGTTTCCTCGTGATGCTCATAGAGACCGTAGCCCACGGCTGCCGCTGCCGCTATCTCTGCCTCTCTCTCGCGCCTCTTCTCTTTACTTACTTCTTCCTCCAGTTTCTCCACTTCAGCCTGCACAATTTCCCACACACCAGAAAGGAATCGTGAGCAAAGGGAGGACGAAACAAAAAAAACTTGTGATTTTGCCACAATTTATCACAAAGACTTTTGTTGGTTCAAGCCGCTGTGATAAGACTGTCGATCATGACGATCGACAAAGAAGCAAACAAAAACAACACAGTTAATATTCTCTCTCACTGTTGTTGGTGATATTGCATCTGGATCAACCAAGAAAGAGCGTTGAGCTCACTTCCTGTCGGCCTCCATCGTAAGCCAAATTGACAGGTTGACCATATCCAGCTCCGTAATCAGGTCCAGCAGAAATGCCGGAATCTCTGGCACCCATTCCGAGATCCGAGCTTCCTTCACTGCTGTAGTATGGCTGCTGCTCAACATACGCCGCTTGAGGAGGAGGCAGCGGCACACCATTGCCATATCCCGCGCCGTAGCCAGCTTCGCCGCCCCTTCCGTAACCCGGTTGACCATATTCCGCATCTCGAAACTCGCGCTCATAGCCACGGCCATCTTCAATACCACCACGGCCGTAACCACCTTCCCCGTACTCGGGTCGAAACTGGCGATCGTAGCCGCGGCCACCATCTTCACCCAGCCGGCTGTAACCACCTTCCGCATACTCGGGACGCCCGTATGGCGGGGCACGGCCCCTCTCCTCGTAAACAACTTGTGTTGGAGGACCAGCATACCCTTCCGATGCGTACACGGGCGCCTCGTTTTCATACTCTGGCCTCCTGTGCCCAAACATGATGACTACTCCTGCTGTTGCTACTACTACTGCAATCTGCAAACTTCCCGATATCAGCTCACAACACGAAACCTCGCAAACTAAAACTTCCCGAGATCAGCTCAACAATACAAAACCTTGCAAATTAAAACTTCCCAAGATCAGCTCACAACATAAAACCTCGCAAACTAGAACTTCCCGAGATCAGCTCACAACACAAAACCTCGTAAACTTGAACTTCCCGAGATCAGCTGACAACATAAAACCTCGCAAACTAGAACTTCCCGAGATCAGCTCACAACACAAAACCTCGTAAACTAGAACTTCCCGAGAGCAGCTCACAAACAAACAAACAAACCAAAAATTGATACTTGAATGAAAGATGGGTACCACTATACTGCAAACACAATATTATGAGAAATTGGCAGCAAAATGTGAACGAAGGCAAGGCTTTAGAATGCTTGCGTGATGAGAATCACACAAGCGCGACAAGATATTTATGCGTGGAAAGAGGATGGGGTTACGTTATGTGCGTGTATGTGGGCGCGCGCGCGTGGGACCTGAGATCCAGCACCCTCCTCCAAAGACGCCGACAAAACTGATCACCGAAACCTAGACGCAAGTGTAGGGCAAAGGCCCTGGCCCTTAGTGTAGGAACACTTGTGTGTAGGGTAAAGGCCCATGCCCTTAGTGTAGGAACACTTGTGTGTAGGGCAAAGGCCCAGGCCCTTTGTGTAGGAGCACTTGTGTGTAGCGTAAAGGCCCAGGGCCTTAATGTAGGAACACTTGTGTGTAGGGTTGAAGACCCAGGCCCTTAGTGTAGGAACACTTGTGTGCAGGGTTTAATGCCCAGGCCCTTAGTGTAGGAACACTTGTGTAAAGGGTTTAATGCCCAGGCCCTTAGTGTAGGAACACTTGTGTGTAGTGGGAAGGCCGAGGCCCTTAGTGTTGGAGGAACACTTGTGTAAAGGGTTTAATGCCCAGGCCCTTAGTGTAGGAACACTTTTGTTTAGGGTAAAGGCAGAGGCCCTTAGTGTAGGAACACTTGTGTGTAGTGGAAAGGCCGAGGCCCTTAGTGTTGGAGGAACACTTGCGTGTCGGGTAAAGACGCAGGCCCTTAGTGTGATTATAAGTGAACTTATGTTCTCCATGAATGAATTGAGTAAACCATGATTTGGAAAAGAAAACCAAAGAATTGAATGCTAATAGAGTCTCCAAAGGCAAATCTTATCTTAGTACAAACAAGTCCATATCCCTTATTGTTTTGTTTTTTTCTAACACTAATATACACGGTCTTGAGAAGAAAAGATTTGAATTATTTTCATAAGTGAAGAAAGATTGATAATAATTCACATTGTTGTAATGGACCATAACATGTGCAAACTCAAAATGGTTTACCATTCTATAAGGTAAGGTTCTAGGCCAAGCCCATGGTGGGGGGCATTCATGAAATAAAAGGGCCTAGGAGGAACAAGGCAATGGTATATAGTCTAGCCTAGCATTTTTGGGGATTTGTTAGAATATTTTTCCTTTGCTATTTGTAGTCCATTGTTACACTCAATATTTATTTCTAATCTTTCATCCTGGAAAACAAATCTTACATTTCAAAAGATGTCATCCCCTCTCAAATTTGAAATGGTGGAAATAAAAAATAAAATAAATTCTTGTTCTTTATGTAGGACAAGGGCCAATCTTTTGGCCATTTCAGGTTTCTCCTTAAGACAAGCGCTTTTTCCTTTACATAGATCACAAAGAAGGCTAAGGTTATTACTCCTACTCCTTAAGAGCAAGGCAGATCTTACACCTATGAGTAGGCATAATATGCTTCCCACTCTTAAGGAATAGGTGTAAGATCCCTCCACTATTTTGGGAAGGATGTTCATGGGCATAAGGTGCCCTCCAAATACACATACGAAGAAATTTTTCCTAATGCTTTAAATGGGATTTTGTTGGGATCTCTTGAAGAATTTTGTTGTGTAGGGTAAGCCCCAGTGTAAAGCAGAAGATGAACCTTCCATAAACCATGATCAATTATTTTTTGGTTGAAAATTTTCCATTTGGTGATAATATGAAGGGGGCTATGAATGCCCCGAAGGACATTTTTTGAGAAAATGTAAAGCCAAAATTGCCATATTTCAATGTAAAAATTTCTCAATTCAGCATATTAAGACATTAGCTTTTAGCTTGTCACCAAAAGGTATATGGCATTCCTATATTTTTTGATTTAGTTCTCTAGCCAAATTTGGCTAGATCCTCTTGGAAACGATCTCCAACCCACCTACACCACCAATATGATATGATATGATATAACATAATATAATATAAAAACCCTTGACCAGGATGCATATGGGAGGAGAGATCTTATGCTTAAGTACCTCCTTATTAAGAGTGAGTGTGATACCAAGCTCCATAAGATCTGGAGAGTGGGTATTTAGGCATAAGATCCCTCCCACTTTTAAGGAGTAAATAAATCCCTCCTCTTTTCTATGAGGGTCCACAAATATATCGATATAATGTGCCTTCCAAATTCACTAGGAAGTTTCTCAAAGCTCTTTATGTGCTTTGGATCAACTATTATGGATTAAAGGGAATCCTTTAATGCCTTAGCTATATTCATATATATATATATTGCTGTATTGTGGGCACCCACTAAACATTCAAATACATCCTTGGAGTGGGGTTGCCTATGTCATAATGTACACAAGGTTTAACCATAATTGAGATAAATTTGCATTATGAAAAATTGATCCTTGTCACCCAACTTCAAAGTGTTATCCCTCATTCTATAACTTATTTTATTTTATTTATTTTCTTCAAGTTTTCTGAAGTAGCACCATTAGTGAGCATCCAAAAATGATTTAGCATTAATTAGCAAAATTGACCAAAATGGGTAAATAAATGCTAAATTGTTTTGAGGAGTAATAGCCTGCATCAAGGTGAAGGGGATGATGACTCATCATTTGTCATGTAGTTGGGGAGTTTTGTCAACAACACGTGAGACCAAAAAACACAAAACAAGTGTTCATGGTGCAGTTCTCATTGGTCCAGGCAAAGCTCCTTCTTAGTTTGCACCTGTTTATGCTGCTAAGGAGTTTGCAGTACTGGTGTGTCAGAAGATGATGGGGTCAGGTTTATCCCTCTTTATAAAAGACCACACACACACACAAACATCACGCAGTGTGGAGCCTTTGTGTACACTTTGCACAGCATCTCCAGCTGTGCTCAGTATCTGACTCTTGCAAAAATGTTTTTCACATCCAAGTTTAGTTATTTACGTCTTTGCAACCCCACCTATAAAACTGAAACTGGGATACCAAATATGTGAAGGACTACTAATAGCAAACCACCTGGACGAATCATTATGATGGGCCAATCAGAAACACTGATCAATTAGTCACATCTTTTCTGTAGGTACACACTGATGCTTGCGCCTTTCACCAGCCACTGCAAACCATTTTCCTGAGCCAAACCCACAAATTTTGACTTTTCTTCACCCAATTTTATTGTGCAGGATCACATACTGAGCACTGCTGGAGATGTTCTTAGCAGCAAGAACCAGGACCCACCAGATGAGGAAGCCTCTTATGACTCAGTTGTGGATGAACGTCATTAATATCTGGTGTTTCACCTTGGTAACCCATTTTGCAAGAAGAAAGTCATATACCTAGATAGATAGGTAGGGAAATAGGTGAATACTAGGTGAAGTAGCCGGTTTATACTAAGGAAAGGACTTTTCATTACCTACTTACAAACAACCCACAAGCTAACAATCCACTTGTGGTTTGTTGAGATGTAGGTCATAGAAAAAAGCAACTGAGCTTTAATCAATTGCAATCCAACAGAAACCTGTTTTCTGATCACTTACCATCCATCCATCCATTCTTCATGGTACGCTTGTGGGTGCTGCTGGTTCTCTGTGGCCAGTAGCAACAGGGTATGCTTTGTGAAGTTGTCAGGTGTCTAAGTACTTTTATACTTTAAGTCTAAACGAATAATATTAAATACACAACAAGACAAGTATAATATGGAGGATGTTAAATCAGCTATGGGTCCTTTTACTTTTTTTTTCCCCTTTTTTATTTCCTTGTTTACCTTTTTTCCATACAGATGGTACTTGCACAAAAGGTACAAGACATTTTTGTGTATACACATTACCTTGTCCATAATATGGTATTTGCACAAAAGGTACAAGACATTTTTATTTATGTACAAAATATCTTAAGTATTAATTGTTAATGAAATTGTGACCCTAACCTTGAGCTCATGACTAAAAACTCCAAAAAAGCAAGTGCTGATTACAAGCCAAGGTGTGCATGACAAGGCCCAAAATGTGTAATGGGCAACACCAAAATGTGCAAGGACATTACCTTGTCCATATGATACACCAAGTCCAACAACTCTTTTACTCTCTAAAGATGAATCTATCACACACCGAAAATTAGAATTGAAAACAATGGAATGGAGTAATTAAGGTTCTCATACCCATAACCCATAAAGGGCATCTCATCCCTTTCTATAATTTAGGCCCTTACTCAATCTCTTTCACAAACTTTTAATTAATGACAATCTAGTTGTCAAGTATCTTTATATTAAAGGACTAACTATCAAGTAGAGTCATCTCCTAATAAATAATAATTAATAGAATATAAAATTATTGTTAATAACTAAAAAATGATAAATGTAAACCTACCACTAATAACTAAAAAATTTATTAAACTACACACTAGGTTAATTAGACTAAGAAATTTGTCCTCCTAACAAATGGGTTATGTGTAGGGTATTACTCCACCTTCAGCTACTTGGGTATAATGCCCTAACAGCAAGGCCATACCCAACATAAAGTATGAGGGTGCATTACCCTTAAGGTGACCAGCTATGCAGGCACTATTTTTTTTAGGGTTTTTCCAAGGTGGGATAAGTCGTCAACTGGCGGTATGACAAGTGTCACCTGTGATGCGAATGAATGGTGGGGGACACTGGTTAACATGCTCGGGACATGCATGCTCATGTAGAACCCCTTTACACCTAACGGAAAGATAGCTCTGCTTACCAGGCATGCTGAACAGCCCTTACATAGACCTCTCTACCTGGCCAGTTCCATAGTACATTTATAATGTCCTAAATGTCATGTCATGTTGAACTCTCACTTGCTGTGGTGTGATATTTCATGTTGAACTCTCACTTGCTGTGGTGTGATATTTTCATGCGCAGTGTTTTGTATGTTTCATGCATGCTAGCCCTAAAAAGAGTCCTGCCACCAGCATCAACCCAGTTGCAAAAAGAACTGCAAAATCCAGTGAAAGAGGTGGATGAACATGCTTGCTTTCCTTCTGTTTTATGTTGTTTCTATTGATTTAAAAAGGTTCCAAGACCCTACCATATCAGAGGTGCTCGGTTCAAGTTTTACCTAGTCAAGTCACAAAAAAGTGTGATATGGAAAGTTGTACAACAAAGTTTGCAGTCTGGCAGCCCTCAACAGATTTTGCATGTTGGGTTTCTTGTTTCTTCCATTGTGGGGTGGCGGTTCTTTGGATTTTTTTTTCTATGTAAAGTTAACTGCAGGGTTTTGAGTGTTTGGACCAAAGAAAGGAAGAAAAACAATCAAAGAACTGCTGGTTTCTTCAGGTACCTATTTGAAAAATCAGAATCAAAGAACCACTGGTTCCAGTTATTTCAAACACCTCAAAGAACCGCCAGGTTTCATGAAAGAACTGGCAACGAACCAATGGTATTCTGAATAGATAACCATGGCCATATCCAGAACTGGGTATTTGATTTTTTTGATAACCATGATTATAGGTCAGAACTGGGTATTTGATTTTTTTAAGAATCATGATTATAGGTCAGAACTGGGTATTTGATTTTTTTGAGAATCATGATTATAGGTCGGAACTGGGTATTTGATTTTTTTTGAGAATCAGAATAATCAAGCCTAAGAATCATCCTGATACCAGTCGGGCTTTGCTGCAGTTTTTGATACCCACCCAACACTGGTTTCTTCATGGATTTACCTTCAAGGCAAAAAAAATTCCTGAAATTTCAGTATGTTGGTTGTTAGACACAACCATCAGACTCAGTGAAAACAATGAATTTTATGCACTAAGTCTCAAAGCTGAACCCAGATTAACTACTCTGAATTCAAATTCATACACGAATTCTTCAAACTGAACCCAAAATGACAATGAATTTATACACAATTTTCTTAAAATTGGACGCAAAACTACAATGAATTCATGCATGGATTCTTAGAACTGAACCAGTGTTTGTTGGGTATTCGACTCTGATAATAACCGTCAGTTTCAATTATTTTCAAAACATCAAAGAACCAGTGCTTTTCATGAAAGAACTGAAGGTTCTGAGAAGCAATTATTTGACCTTTTCTTTGTTGAAAGCAGTGGTCATATATCAGAATTGGTTCTTTGATATTTTGAGAACTGTGATTACCTACTCTAAGAACCGCCTTGATAACCGGTTGGCGTTTGGTGCAATTTCTAACACCTGCCCAAAACCGAACCAAACCCAAAACTATATATACACATCTAGACTCAAAACTGAACCCGAAACTACAATGAATTTATGACATTAATGCTCAAAGTTGTGTGCTAAACTCTAATGAATTATACATAGGTTCTCAAAACAGGGCCTGAAAATCCAATGAACCCTAATTGACATTGTTACAAAGATTGGCAATAGTATCGAGCAAGAAGATACTGGCAGCTTTCCTTTTAACCCGACATGACTAAGCATGGAAGCTTGAGATTGTGTGTCAGCTCTTTTCTTAACTGTAAATGGACTAGGAGTGGGAGACCCGTGTCACCAAATACAACATCTTTTTAAAATGTTAAAGATACGAAAAAGTATGCCTTCTTTTAAGGCAGCGTAAAAAATAATCCTGAGGAGTATGTGATTTCTATTTATCAAATAAAAATAAATTAACAAAACTTGAGATGCTCTAAGGTGATACATGTCATGTCCACAGATCGACACATCACATTCTACCAACCAGGTTTGTAGTTACTGGCAACTGATGTGAGATTTTCTAAGCTTTAGGATTGCAAGGTGCTTTTCTTCTTGTATTTGAACGGTAACCTCAAGTATGCATAAAAAATTGCATACTCAGGAGGGCAGTACAGCGTTTTTGGTGACATGGTGGGAGACATAGAGCTAAGGAATTGAGTTCAATCCATGTCGCACAGGTACATTTGATTTTTGTTAATATCCGTAGTTCCAGTTTTTTGAAATTTAAATCAAAGAAATTCTGGTTTTTTTCCAGGGAAAAAGTCAGAATTGAAAAACCTCGGGTTCTGGTTATTTCAAAACCTCAAAGAACCTGCAGTTTTCATATTCTGGTTCTCTGATTATCTGAGAAAGGTGGTTATGAGATTAGAGAACCGCCTTGATAACCAACCATGGGGGTTTGATGCCATGATTGATGCTCCCACAACAATCACAAGAAGTTTTGGGCATGACGGATATGGAAGCACATTCTTAAGATGATGATTGCTTGTTTTCGCCAAGGTTGAGTGTTGAGCCTCATGCAACAAAACATGGATATTGTTAAGAACTTATGACACTATTTTGAAGGGTGTTGTTACATTTGTATGCATTGTGAATCTCTTAGCCAAGCCTCTTAATAAATAGTTGCATATTGTGTGCACGGCGATGAACTTAGTGGTAAATTAGTTGGCTTTACTGTTCTGATTTCCTACAAAATTGTTTACAACGGAAGGTGATTGAAGTCTGTTCATTTGTTGATTTAAGAATTGTTGATGCAAGTCAATGTCTTTTTTGTTACAAAATTTTGCACTGTGACAGCTGAAAAAAAGAAAAGAAAGAAGCAATCTATTGGATACTTAGAAATATTCGCTGTTTTTTTGAAATAAGATAAAATTGTGAGTTTTAGACCTAAGTTCTAGGCAGGTGACTAGAATATATGAGAAGCTTTTGGACATTGTTTGCAAAATGTGTCACCATTTAATGCTTTATCTCTCTTGGAATGCTTGCCACTAATGGTGCAACTGAAAAACAGGGAATGAAAAAAACACTAATGCACTTGTAGGTTTTAACAATGATGCAAAGATGGATACTTGATAAATTCATATGGAGAATTGTGTCATGGAATTGCAAGTGTAATTTTGACTCATTGCATCATTCAAATTTTATCATAGTTTTTCTTTCACAATTTCAAGGCAAAACACTTGGCAAAATGTTGAACCCATTAAGAGAGATTTAAAATTTATATATTAAGATATGACTAGATCGCAAAAAGGCTTATTTTCACATGGATAGTCAACCCAAGGAATTGGACCTTGGTAGTCATTTATTTTGAAACACGATTGCCACAAATTTGATGCAATTGTATACAAACCCTAGAAACTAGGAACCTTAGAACATGCAAATTTGAAGAGCCTTAGAACAAACATGAGAACCCAAGTGGGTCAAGAAGGCAAACATTGAAGGGCATGAAATCGAATACAAAAGAATTTGTTTAAATGAATTGAGAACAATCAAAGGTTAAGGTTTAGTACCAAGAAAAAATGCACTACTTGGGTCTTGATTCCAATGCTAGAAAGGAAATCATATCAAGTTTACACTTCACTTACAGATGGGACACCAAAGTTTGGACATGCATTTTCCTATGTGAATGAGGGATTTTGACAACCTTGGCCATTCATTTGATGAATTCTTGAAAATGTCATATTAACAGCAAGCATTTACATTATTACGGTTTCACCTTTCAGTCTAGAAATGCAAAGTGCAAGACAAGTATCTTGAATACAAAAATACAAGATAATCTTGTCTTGAACAAAGAAAAAACTAAGAACCCATGTGTATTTGCAGGGCACCTCTTATGTCCTTGAATGTCCCTCTTAGAAAAGCAGAGTGATCATAGGTGTAAGATCCCTTTCCACTCTTAAGAAGTAGGTGTCATGATCTATGCCTCATGATCTACATATGTTTAAGTTCTTGCTAAAGTTTGCCTCATGCTTTTTGAAGGATGAAGCCCATGGGGTGGGGCAGATTCCCAATATGCAGGGCTGGACTCAGCTGCTGCCTTGTCCTAGGCCCCTTATTTTGGGAATGCCTCCTTGCTGGGGCTTTACCCCACATAGACATCCAAGGAATAGCTCTGTCATGCAATCTTCATATGGATCTGAAAAGACTGCATGTTTCAACAAATGCAATGCAGAATAACTTCAATTACTGAGAACCAAACTATAGCACAAATTTCAGTCTCAACTTTTTTAGATAATGCACAACAGAAAGTTCAGTGAGTCTGAAGCATCACAGAGTTTCCACTATTGCAGATTCCAATCTCTCTAGTCAACCCACCCAACATCATCAAGACTACACACTATGATGGAAATAAAAAGTTGCGGTTTCTCGCAAAACAAAATCATGTCCTCCCAAAAATCAATCCAATCCAGTTCTACCATATAAAACCAACCTGAATTTGTAGTTGAATGTTGATTGATGTTGGAGAGCATTTGCACCCACTTTTATTTCTGTAGGCAAATCATGTAAAATGATAGAACACTGATCAAATTTGTGTCATCTCTTTTCTTCAGATGAAACTTCAGCAAACAATCAAGAATAGTGCACAATATTCCCAGAGGAGTCAGACCTCCTTCCAGAACTACAACCAGATGTGAAAGAAAACTCAAAACCCTGCAGAAGTCTCACTTAAATGTTCTGAATTTTGGACACATCCCATACTCTCTGCATCAGACAGCTGAGGCCATGGTGAGTAGAATCGTATTCACAGTGTTATTCATTTCCACTGTAACAAATACATACATGAAAAGCCCAAAAACTCCTCTATTTCTAGGAACACAAGGATGAAAACCACTATTGGGTGATCTCCCTAATTATATCTATTGATGACTTATTGAGACTATCAAATCTTCTCCTGTCTTGACAATACTGATAACTTGATGCAATCAGGAAAGGTCAAGAGAATAAAAAACGTACTTGCACTATTTACCACAGCAAGGAGCAGCCTGATCACACTTGGTGCTTCTCCTATGGTAATACCAGGGAAAAAGATAAAATCGCCATGCAGAAGGATGCAGGCCTGCCTGCATGTCCCTGCTCATGCAAGTAAAAGGCTTCCATGTCTCTGCTCATGTGCACAACAGTAACAAAAACCTTCACACCAAAACTGGTGTGTAAACTGACTACAGAGCATGATGCCAACTGTATTTACCAGCTATGAGGTCTAAAGTTGTTGCCATGCTGGTCTCTGAAACTGATGGCTGATCACGTCATCCGTATCTCCTAACTCTAAACAGGAGACATTCTCAACATAATTGTGTGGCAGCACACCCATTTTCAAACAGGATTGAAGAATTTTTCTAAGCTTCAAAACTGCCAGCAAGACCCTCAGCAGTCAGTGACATGATCTCTTGGTCGGACTAAGAATTTGAATCTTGCCTCCTATCCCATCATGGGATGGTATTGACATTGGGAGAGAAGATTGTGGGTGTTAAGAATTCGAAGTTGGAGTCTGCCTGATGTGAAGAAAGCTCCTGCCATGTCCCCTCGCCCATATCATACACCACAATGAGCGTGCTTGTGTCAGAAACAACAAGAATCTGGCTTCCATGTGCTACACAAACACCCCAGAAGCCCAGCTTTTTATGCAGTGACTGGGGCATAATTGTCAACAGACTCCAGTTCTTCGTTTTGGCATCCAGTACGTAGAATCTGCCTTCTGCACCATCATTGTCCAAAGGTGCTACGACTATCACCAGGTGGCCTCCGCACAAAAGGGGTGTTTGGTATGCACTGCTGTCAGGAAGTTGTGATGAAACTTCAGTCCACACACCTCTCTGCACATCATATGCTATCAGAGCATCATATGCTGAAAGTGAATCTGATGTCTGTGTGCGTGTTTTCTGAGCTGTGCAGTACAGAAGCCCATTGTGAAGAGCTGCATCCTGTGTATCAAGGTAGAGGTCATTGGGAAGACAACCTGATAGCTGCCATGTATCCAAGACTGAATCATACACCTCAGTGCTTTGGGATCTATATGTGATGCTATTCCGAGGATAAGCTTCATTTCCTGCAAGTATGATCTTATAGGATTTCCTAGATTGATCCACAATCATATGCGTTACACAAGGCCACCGCCACTTTTGGTTCATGGGAGGAAGCTCCCTCCATCTATTGGTCACCGGGTTGCATACGGTAAGCCTTCCCACGTTGTCACGGTTGTAGAAACACAAAAGCCCTCCAGCTCCTGACCACACTTTCTTCCCTGCCAGACAAGGAAGGGAGAGAGGTGGCAATTTCTGCCATTTATTGGTGGATTTGCAGTACCCTGACCAGTGAAACTTCCCATTCTCTGACAGATTAACACTGTAGCGAACTGGACCATAAGAGGGCCAAGATGAAGAATTCTCCGCATGGGTTTGGAGGAACAGTGGGCAATGAATAAGTGATTGCCAGCGCTTGCACACTGTGGCGAGACGGGCAAGGTCAGTAAGGGGCAAATAAGCCAGAACACGTTCGAGAAGCTCCTCTGGTAATGCATCCCAGATTGCCTTATCCAAGTTGCCGTCTTGCATCCAAGCTTGCTCCTTCACTCCATGCCCAAACTTAGCCTCTGTTCTCACCGCACCTTTTGCTGCTGTTAGCTTCAGCCTGGAGAAAAAACACCCACAAAGAAACATCAACACACACACACACAAAAGCCATGCCTGGGGTACAAGATTTATGTTGGAAGCAGCCATAATTGCAGAACTATCAGACTTTGATTCCACACTGTTATGTTCAAGGAAATTGGGAAGCCTCAGCAATGCAAGCACAAACCCCACAGAGACAAATACGCAGAAATCAAGCATCATCAGCTGGATTGCAAATGCAACCAGGCCTGGTCAATCCTCTTCCAGAACACCAGCAGATTATATTTGCCCCGCTTGAAGCAGCTGTCAGTGGAACTTGTAGCTGGTTTTGCAGACTTCTCAAAAGGCACTAAGTTTGGAAAACCTCGAGTAAGGATGCAAAATCCTGGACAAAGCAAACTTCTTTTCAGGGCACACCGGCCCTCAGATCAGTTGTCACTACGAGTAGTTCTCTACTCTTTTTCTGTTCATTTCTCCATTCCGCTGGACAAACCTCCACTTCTTAGAGTGGCACATTAAGCCCCAGCCTCCTTTCAAGACTCCAAAGGAACTCGACACAGAAAACGCACCAACAGATGTGCACATGATGTGCACAGAATACTGTTGGGGTTTGGATCATACGACGTTTTTCCTAACCAAAGGAATCTACAGGGAAACGGGCAAGTGGAGTCCGAGTCTCAACATCGTCAGGAAGAACGGTTTCGTGTTTCTTACGATACAGGCAGAACCCCTTGAATCGGCGACATGCAAGCGTATTGGATTGGCGTCACAGCACTAGGAAGACGGATCTGCCGATCGGCAATCAATATCTAGAACGTACGTTCTGGAGGAGGAGAAGGATTACGTTATTATCACATGGCAAAGCGCGCAGTTCGATGTCTTTTTCATGTGAAAATAACGAGAACTTGGAGTGGCTGTGCAATTCCGTGAAGCTGAACAGTGACAACAACTTCGTGCTTTCTTAATTACACAGGCGTTGAGGATTTTCACAACCTGATGAGGACGAGGAGCGTGTGTTAGCACTATCTAATAAAACAACAACATGCTCCAGTTTTAAGGAGGTTTTCTTTTGCGGAAGAAGAAAGCCGCATACATGCATCGAGCCATGCTTCCGCAATACATTCCCTAAGAAAGTATACATGCTTCAACATTCGTTATTGAAGACTTGAAAGCATCCGTTCAGCCACGAATCGCACTAGAATCTTCTTCTTCTAGTTCATTTTTGAACGATCAGATTCGCATCGGAAATATCATCCTCAAGAAACAGAGTATGCTCTCCTCTTCTACCTCCACAAGCATCCAAAACTTCACAAAGTTGACAACCGGAAATGTGAAGAAGCGAGCGAGGGAGCTTCCTGGAAAAGAAACAGTACCGATTGGAGGTAGCACTGGCGCCGCTGCTTCTTGAAGACAGAAATCGCACCCAAGAACCGAGTGCCTTGATGAGAGTCGAAGAAAAAACTCCATTTCCGCTCCGCTTCTCCAAAACTTTTTCCCTCACCATTTCGGCACAATGCACAAAAAACACAATTCCCGGCACAGAAAAAAAGAATTCGCGATGCAACAACAATCACGACGACGACGACGACGACGATTTGCAGCGCCGCCGGCGGCAATTGCAACACAACAGCAGCAATTGCGAAGGGGCGGAGCGCACACACGCGAAGAATGAAGCACAAAAGATGATGACGTTGCCCGGCGTTGCTTAGCGTTGCCTAGCGTTTCTTCAAAACATCCCAGTTGTTCATTCATCCATCTACATTGTTGTTCATCTATCTCTGGTCACACACCTGCGGCGAGGCACGTCGTTGTTCAAGGCCCGTTTTACCCGGCGTGAAATAGGCAACGCCAACTGGCAAGCTCAAACCCGAAAAGAGATAACGAAGTTACAAAAGTTACCCCTCCAACAGAATTAACTGAACAGTAACAATAAAGAGTGAAATTAAATAAATACCTACGTACCAAAATGTAGGTAATGGTAGGCAAGGCAAATGTAGGTTTATTTATTTTATTTTATTTTTCTATCTTATTATGACTAGGCTACCTACCCATGATGAGCCAAATTATTATTTTTTGTGTGAAATTTCGCTCAAATGAAAAAATAATAATTGGCCTTGCCTACCAAGGCAAGGATATTGTGTTTAGATTCATTATAGAGTATAGTAGCTTAAGGGATTTTTATAGGCCCCTAGGTAATAATAGGTCTATTTTTATATGAGGATTTTTGAAAGATGATAATTTTGGCTTGTGTTCATACTTGACATTAGTTATAGTTATCTTGAAGGATTTTGGCTTTTTTTTGTTTAGAGGATTGTTTTGAAGATTATATTTTTGCATGCTGAAATATTTGAGTTTCCACAATTCTTCTTTTGCCTTCAGATACTTTTTAATGTAAATGGCAACAAGGCCACAGTGTGACACACCCCTTGTTTGGGGTTGTGATCCCACAAAGGTTTTTTTTTAAAAAGAAAGATAATTATTAAAAAATCCCTTCAAAAAGCAAGTTTTTGGCTGGAAGTACTCTATTATTCCTGAAGGCGAAGAAAAGCAAATTCTCCCAACTAGATACATATATTATGGCCTTCCCATACATATGGCTATTGTATATGTATGCAAGACTATTAATGGACGTTTCGTCGCAATGACTGGGGGACAAAAGCCCATTGCATATTAAATTTATTTGTAAAGTGATCCAAACTATTGTAATTTGTAATACCTTATCTAGTTTGGCACTTAATTGTAAAATGATTATTTTAATTTTTTTCCAAACCAAGTTTGATAATAAAATTGATAATTTATGATGTTTTTTTGAGCTGATACCTATTATGTTGAAATAAAAATATTTGATTGATGGTTGCACTTAATGTTCAATAAAAAGAAAAGTACTACAACATTTTATGTTCCTCATGACAATTCTAATTTGTAACGGATCAAGAACTCCACTTTATGTAACATCTTAAGTGAACCATAGTAGATATTAGAGCTATTGCTAAGCATAAATAAATTAATAAATAAATAAGTGACTTGTAAATCACCTATCTATTAAATATTGAGTAATAGAAACAATGAAATTGATAGACCTTAAACTCGACCTACACTTTTGTCTCATCTTCCCAAAATTTTGAATTAATGAACCAAAAACATTCTTAATTTTTTTAAGGTTTGTATTTTTTTTAAAACTTTTATTTTTCATTAAAAAAAATATACAACGCCATATCTTTCTATTCAGGTAGGTAGTAAATAAGATTTATTCTTTTCTTTCAAGAGACAGGGTGGTCGGTAATTTGTTTTCACGTGGCACATGAGGCGAGGTAAATTGCGGGCCCGGACTATAACAACTGGCAGTAACGAAAGGTTGTGCGCAACCCGGGGACAGCCCGGGGCCAGGTGCAAACCGCAGCCGACGGAGCCGTGCCGGGCGGACGAATGAATGAGTCGTGATGAATGGGCGGTGGAAATTTGTTTTGTAAGAAAAGGGATGGAAGGATCTCTGTGGAATTCTATGGGTAAGTAAATAGATGAAACCAGGATTACATGACCCCCTACGAATGAATATCGTCCAACAACAGAGTGAAAACGGGGCGGGCGGGAATGGGGGGGGGGCCCGGCGGGAGGAGCGCAAATATCGAGGTGTCGTGTGGAGAACCGACACGACAGATGGCCCAAGTGGGAATGTAGAGGTACTTGAAATTGGCTTTTTTGTCTTTTTTTGGGGGTGTCTGAAAGCGTTTCGTAGTTTTTGGGAAGGCGCTTTTGTTGCGTGCGGTTTTTCTTTTTTTCCCTCTTCTTTTCTTTTTTTGGGAAGTGACTTTCCAAGACTGCCAAAGACTTGCTCTGCATTTGCTAT
>Ga0116229_10002247_pt1 | contig 31105 bp, 23 predicted proteins | sample S1TSphgellanicum_3_FD_87313 | JGI IMG/M metagenome (GOLD analysis project Ga0116229, IMG submission 87313) | Host-associated microbial communities from peat moss isolated from Minnesota, USA - S1T2_Fc - Sphagnum magellanicum MG | ecosystem: Host-associated > Plants > Peat moss > Unclassified...
AAAACCCCGGGCGCACGCGCGGCAGAGGTCTTTCGGCGCGCATTCGATGCGGGGCTGATGGTGCGCTATACCGGGGAGACGATTGCGCTTTCGCCGCCGCTCATCATTGAAAAATCGCAGATCGACCAAATCTTCTCGACACTTGGCGAGATTCTCCGGTCGATTTCGTAGGTCGCTTGGGGCCAGTAAATTGCATTTTCTTGGCGCCAAGGCCCCAGACCTGCGATAATTGACGTTTTGGCACGTCGGTATGCGGCGCAAGCCGCCTGGCGGTGAGTCTTCCGTCCTGTGCGCTTGGCGCATTTCCGCTCCAACCCTTTGTGAACCCTACAATCCAGTTTTCCGACTTCGGCCTCCATGCCGATGTTTTGCGGGCCTTAAGCGAGCAAGGCTACACCACCCCCACCCCGATCCAGGCGCAGGCCATCCCCGTGGTCCTGATGGGGCGAGATGTGATGGGGGCAGCGCAAACCGGAACCGGCAAGACCGCAGGTTTCGCCTTGCCGATCATCCAAAAGCTCCTGCCGCTTGCAAGCACCAGCACCTCGCCTGCGCGCCATCCGGTGCGTGCCCTGATCCTGACACCCACGCGTGAGCTCGCCGATCAGGTTGCCGAGAACGTCGCGAGTTACTCCCGCCATACGGCCTTGCGCTCGACGGTGGTGTTTGGTGGCATGGACATGGCGCCGCAAACCGCGGCCCTGCGTGCCGGGGTCGAAATCCTGATTGCAACCCCTGGCCGGCTACTCGACCACGTCCAGCAAAAGACCCTGAACTTGTCGCAGACACAGATTCTGGTCCTTGACGAGGCCGACCGGATGCTTGACATGGGCTTTTTGCCCGACCTGCAGCGCATCATCAATCTCTTGCCCAAGCAGCGCCAGAATCTGATGTTCTCGGCGACGTTTTCGACCGAAATCAAGAGGCTCGCGCAGTCGTTCATGCAGGATCCCGCGCTCATCGAAGTGGCAAGGCGCAATGCCACCGCCGACAATGTCAGCCAGATCGTCTATGCGGTACCGAGCGAATCCAAGCGCGCTGCGGTGGCTTTCATCATTCGCCAGAGAAACCTGAAACAGGTCCTGGTCTTCTCCAATACCAAGATTGGCACCTCGCGCCTTGCGCGCGAACTGCAGCGCGAAGGCATCAAGGCCGATGCGATTCACGGCGACAAGTCGCAAAAGGAACGGATGGTCGCGCTTGAGGCTTTCAAGCGCGGTGAGGTCGAGGTTCTGGTCGCGACCGATGTTGCTGCGCGCGGGCTGGATATCGTCGAGCTTCCCTGTGTGATCAATTACGACCTGCCGCATTCACCGGAAGACTACGTGCACCGCATTGGCCGCACCGGCCGTGCCGGTGCCTCAGGTGATGCAATTTCGCTCATGGCGCGCGAGGAAGAGCGCTATCTGCAGGATATCGAGAAATTGACCAAGACACCCATCGTGCGCAAGGATCTCGAGGGGTTCGATCCTGAGCGGGTGCGGCATCGTGAACGCAGCGCGCGCGAGCCGTCAGCCGAGCGCGGCCGGGCAGAGCCGGTGCAAAGGCGTCCGAGCGAGCGCACCGTAGCACCGGTGGACGAATGGTTCATGAAGCCCTACCAGCCGCAGGACGACGCTGCGGCATCTGTAAAGGTTCAGCCGCAGCAAGCGCAGCCAGGGCTTGCGCGAGCAGCCGAAAAACGACCTGCAGTAGCCGCCTTGCTCGGTGGCAAGCGGGCCAAGACCGAGACCGCCTAGCGGTTCGTGCGCTGTGCCTTGGCGTGATCGACCATGATGCAGCGGTTCATCACCACCTTCAGGCCACCTTCGCTCGCAATCTGGCGCGCGTTGTCATTGACCACGCCCAGTTGCATCCAGAGATTTCTGGCACCGATGGCGACCGCGTCACGTGCGATCGGCTCGATCTCCTCGCTGCGCCTGAAACACACGACCGTATCAATCGGCGTTGGCACGTCTTTCAGGTTTGCAAAGGATTTTTTGCCGAGGACGCTGTCAATCGTCGGATTCACCGGCGTGACCTCAAAACCCGCTCGCAACAGATAGGCCATCACCCGATGGCTGTCGCGCGACGGGTCGGGCGACGCGCCAACGAGGGCAATGCGTTGGGTTGACGCAAGAATCGAGGCTAACTCGTGATTGACGGGCATGGGGCTGGATGCGACACCAAGGCGGCGGGTTCAAGGTCACTGTAGCGCAAAAGCGCCTCGCGCCAGAAGCCAGCCAGCGTCGCGGCTTTGATCGTGCCAAGCCGCAAATGGCACGCGGCGCGGGCGAGCAGGGCGATGGCATCCTCTGGGTCAAGAGCGACCGCTCCGGTCTGCTTGCTGAGTTTTTCTCCTCGCCCATTGACGACAACAGGCACATGCAGATAGTCGGGTGTGGCGAGCCCGAGTGCTCGCTGCAAGAAGATCTGGCGCGGCGTCGAGTCGATCAAGTCGGCCCCGCGCACAACGTGGGTGATGCCCTGTGCGGCGTCGTCGACGACAACCGCAAGCTGGTACGTGATGATGCCGTCAGCGCGCCGCAAGACGAAGTCGCCGACGTCAATGGCCAGGTCCTGGCACTGGCGCCCATGGCAGCGATCGACAAAGCAGATTTCACCGGCAGGCACCGCGATGCGCAATGCGCCCTGGTCTTGGCCAGGCCGCGTTCTGCAGGTGCCGGGGTAGATCAACGCGCTCTTGGCGCCAGGCAGCTGCGAATCGGCAATCTCCTTGCGCGTGCAGGTGCAAAAGAACGTGAGCGATGCCAAAGCCAGGGTCGCAAGCGCCTCGTCATAGAAGGCCAGGCGTCGGCTTTGCCAGACGATTTCGCCATCGGCCTCCATGCCAAATGCAAGCAGTGATCGCAGGATGTCCTCCGCCGCGCCCGGGACGTTGCGCGGGGTGTCGAGGTCCTCGATTCTGACGAGCCAGGTGCCTGCGGCGTTTCTGGCATCAAGCCAGCTTGCCATCGCAGCGACGAGGGAGCCGAAGTGCAATGGCCCGCTTGGCGTCGGTGCGAAGCGGCCGACATAGTTGCGCGTTGGCGCAGTCCCGGTTCTGGCAAGCACAGAATCCCCCGTTACGCAATGTGAACTATGCACGATGGCTGGTCTTAAAGCTGTTGCACTATATTGTGGGGGTGGCTTTTTGCCGGGAGGGGGTCGTCCCTCGGGATGCTGACTGCATCGATCCGCCCGCGGGCGCACGGCCAGGTCGTCGAGGATATGACAGGTTTACATGCAAAGTCTTCATTGAGGCTCCCGCCGGCAGGCGACGGCAGCCTAGGCTACCGCATCCGCTCGGAGTTGTTGCAAAGCATGACGCGGCTAGGTGGCCTTGTGCTCTGGATCGATGTCGGCGCGGCCGGTGCCGCGCTTCATCTGCTTTGGCCTTTGGCGCCGGTGGCGCTCATCCGGGGCTGGCTGGCAGTCATCGGCGTTGCCCTTTTCGCTCGCGCAGCGATCTATGTGCGGTGGATGCGCGCGCGCAACAAGCACCAGCCTTCGCCCGCCTGGGAACGCAGTCTTGCGCTGGCTGCGCTGTTTGAGGGCATGGCCTGGGGCGGTCTGTCCTGGTTTGAGACGGGCGCAGCGCCAGCCACCTCCTACCTGCTTGCAACGATCGTGACGACCGTGGCGTTTGCCGGCATTCCTGCGTTTGGCCAGAGCAGGCTCGCCGGTCCCTACTATCTGGTTCCCATCGTTCTTGGCCAGACCGTGGCCTATGCCACGAGCAATGCCGCGGGCGCTGGCACACTGCTTTTTTTGTGGCTCCTGCTGGCAGGAATTGGCCTCACGGCGAACATGCTCAGCGCGAAACGCTATCGGCTAAGCCTCTACGAACGCATGGTTGAAGAAGCCTCGGCGGCTGAACAACGCACGCTCCTGGATACCTTGACGGTGGGTGTGGTGGTGACAGACGGCGGCGTAATCCAGGACTGCAATGAGCGGATTACTGCAATGCTTGGCTATAGCCGCGAGGAGCTGATTGGCAAGCCTGCCGAAATGCTCGCCCTGTCGGCAGAGGAGCACGCCCAAAACGAGGCCTTGGTCCGTGACATTCTTGAGGGCAGGAATGCCTCGGCGCGCGTGCAAAAGCGCCGTCGCAAGGACAACAGCGTGCTTGCCGTCGAAGTCAACGCGGGGCTTGTCGATCCAGCCGACCCGGCCTCGCCGATTGTCACGGTGCTCGAGGACATCACGCTTAGGCTGTCGACAGAGCGTGAACTCTCGGTCAGTCGCGAGCGTTTGCGGCTCGCGCTCGATGCCTTGCAGTCCGGCGTATGGGACGCCGATCTGGTCGGCAACCGCTTTTTTTATTCAAGGCGCTTTCGCAGCCTTCTGGGCTTTGATCTGAGCTCGGTCGAGCCATTGCCACAACGGGTGTTCTTTCATCACGAGATGATCCACCCTGACGATCGCGGCCGCGTCGACGAAGAACGCATGCTGACGCTCACCCAGGGCGTGCCGTTTGACGTGCAATATCGCGTGCGCGTCGGGCTGGACACGATCTGGCTGCGTGAGACGGCGATTGCCGTTTCGGGCGTGGCAGGCGGCGTCGACCGCCTGACCGGCTCGATCACGGACACCACGGCGATGAACCAGATCCAGGAACAGCTCAAGGCCAGCGAGATTTTTCACCGCGGCCTGGTTGACGCCTCCAATACCTGCATCTGGCGCTGCGATCCTGATGGCATTACCACCTTCGTTAACGATCGCGGTGCGCGTGACCTCTACGGCTTCGAGCCGCACCAGATGGTCGGGCACCATGTCTACGAGTGCATCGCCCCCGAGGCCATGTCGCCCGAGGTGCGCGCGATGTTCGAGCCGGTGCTCAAGGGTGCAACAGTCAGAAACGTTGAACTGGTGCACATGACGAAGAGCAAGAGGCGCATTTTTGTCAGTATCAATGCCGTGCCGCTTTTCGATACCGAAGGCAAGATCGAGGGTGTGATGGGGATCACGACTGACATCACGCACGTCAAGCGTCGTGAGCGTGCCTTCCAGGATGCAACGCGCCTGCAGCGGCTGATTTTCGATGCCGCCGGCGAAGGCATCGTGCTCGTGCGCGATGGCCGTATCTATCGGGTCAACCAGGCCTTCGCTGATCTTATCGGCGTGACCATTGGCGAATTGGTCACGCGCCCTCTTGGCCAGTATTTCGCCGAGCCGGCGATGTGGGAGCAAGTCGAAAAGCAGCTCGACGAGCATCGCGCCGTGATCAAGGTGGAACAAAGCCTGACGCATTCGAACGGCCGTGCACTCTGGGTCGCCGTCACCGGCCGTTCCATCGAGATGGACGATATCGGTGTGCTCAACATCTGGGTTTTTGCCGACATCTCCGATCGCAAGGCGCAGGAGCAGCAAAGCTGGTATTCAGCGAATCACGATGAACTCACCGGCCTTCCCAACCGCAGGCTGCTGCAGGACCGATTCGAGCAGTCACTGGCCCGCGTGCGTCGCGAGTCGGGACGGCTTGCGCTGCTCATGCTCGATCTGGACGGCTTCAAGGCGATCAACGACGAGTTCGGTCACCATGCCGGTGACGAAGTGCTCAAGCAGATTGCCGAGCGGCTGACCCGCAACGTGCGCCAGCTCGATACCGTGGCGCGGCTTGGCGGCGACGAATTCGTGATTGTGCTGCATCAGTTCGCAGGGTCCACCGATCTTGAGCAGACCGCACGACGTGTGATTGAGCAGGTCGGCGAGCCGATGCAGATCAACGACAGCATGGTGTCGGTCAATACCAGTGTCGGCATCGCGATTTTCCCGGACAGCGCCGATGGCGTGGTTGGCCTCATGCATGCAGCGGACTTCGCAATGTACGCGGCAAAGGGCGCCGGCAAGAATACCTTCAGGATTGCTGAGCCGTCGATGCGCTCGCTGACCCGCTCTAAGTCGCTTCCAGGCTGACCGCTTCGGCCTTTGCGCAGTGGGGACAGGAGACACCGCGTTGATAGCGCCGATCGGCCTGCTCGGCGGGCGTGACCACCGCGCGGCAGGCGTAGCACTGGACCGTGTTCGTGGGCAGGAGTTCGGCATTGAGCGCGACGCGGTCGTCGAACACGAAACACTCGCCGTGCCAGTGCGACGAGCCGACCTCTTCGAAGTATTTGAGGATGCCGCCATCGAGCTGCGATACGTCCGCGGCGCCTTCCTTTGCCAGAAACAGCGCGGCCTTCTCGCAGCGGATGCCGCCGGTGCAAAAAGTGACGATATGTTGGCCGCCGGGGTTGATTGCGCCCGTCGCCAGGGCATTGCGAAAGGCGCCGGGAAAGTCGCTAAAGCGCGCGATATCGAGCCTGACTGCATGGTCAAACGTCCCGAGGTCGACTTCGAACGCATTGCGCGTGTCAAGGAGCAGGATCGGCTTGCCGCTGTCGTCTTCGCCGCAGTCAAGCCAGCGCGCGAGCGTTCGCGCCGACACCGCAGGGGCGCGACCCAGCGATGGTGCAAGCGCCGGTTCGCGCATCGTGATGATTTCCTTTTTGATGCGCACCAGCATGCGTCGAAACGGCTGCTCGGCGGAGACGCTGCGCTTGATCGGAATGTCCTTGAACAGTGGTGCAAAGCGTTCGTCGCCCTCGAGACGGCAAACGAAATCGTCGATTGCAGGCGCGCTGCCCGCAAGAAAGAAATTAACGCCCTCGGGCGCGAGGAGAATCGTGCCTTTGAGGCCCAACGCCTTGCATAGTGTCTTGAGCGGTTCGCGCAACAGCGCAGGATCGGGCAGGGGCACGAAACGATAGGCGGCAATGTTGACGATGTCCATGCGCTTGTTTTTGACTTCCATCTCCTTCGCGATGGCTCGCGCCGCGGGCGAAAGAGAAGAGGATGCGAACGGCGCGGTGCTCTGCGTCCTGGCCCATCGATTCTGTGGCGCACTGGGACAAGCTGCGCCACGCCGCTCCAGCATGGAACATCGGGGAACCAACCCGTATCGGATTGCCGCTTCGGGATGACTGCACCGGCTCAGTCGAGCACCGGGTTGCTGAATGTTTGTTCACGATTGTAAAGAGGCATCAGGAAAAATGCAAGCGCTGCTCGCTACGCTGTCATCCTTGCGATTGACGACGAGGCCTTGCGGCGCGATTGAGAACGCGTCTTCTCACACGCGTGCGCAGGCGAGTTGCGCAACAGATCGACGCATTCGTCATCCGGACGCGGTATTCGATGCGGGAGCCGTTAAAATGGCGACTGGCAATTCCACACGGCACCCCCCTTGACCCGTTTTGTGCATCTTCGCATGCATTCCGAGTATTCGATCTCGGATGGCATGGTGCGTCTTGACCGGGTCGTCGAGAAGGCCGCTCTAGATGGCCAGGGCGCGCTGGCCTTGACCGATCTCGGCAATCTTTTTGGCCTGATCAAGTTCTACCGCGCAGCGCGCAGCAACGGCATCAAGCCGATCGCGGGCTGCGACGTCTGGATCGAGGGCGGCAAACGCAGCGGCGCGGCTGACCGGCCCTCGCGCATGCTGCTTCTCGTCCAGAATCGGGCGGGCTACCTGCGACTTTGCAACCTGATCTCCAAAGCCTGGCTTGAGAATCAGTCGCGCGGGCATCCGGAAGTGCGATTGGAGTGGTTCGAAAGCCTCGGCACCGAAGGCTTGATTGCGCTCTCCGGAGCCCAAGCCGGCGAAATCGGCGAGGCATTGGCCAACGGTCAGAACGAACTTGCCGATCGCCTGGCGCTGCGGCTTGCCGCGCTTTTTCCGGGACGTTTTTACATCGAGCTGCAGCGCTACGGACAGGCGCAGGCCGAATCCTACATCGCAAGCGCAACCGCGCTTGCCGCACGGCTGAAGCTTCCGGTGGTAGCCACCCACCCGGTGCAGTTTACGCTGGCCGAGGAGTACCGCGCGCATGAGGCGCGCGTGTGTATCGCCGAGGGCGAGATCCTGGGAAACCCGCGCCGCATCAGGCGCCACACGCCAGAGCAGTACTTCCGTTCGCAAGACGAGATGCTAGCGGCGTTTGCCGACTTGCCAAGCGCAATTGAAAATTCGGTGGAGATCGCCAAGCGCTGCAATCTCACGCTGGAACTCGGTCGGGCTCATCTGCCACCTTTTCCGACGCCCCATGGCGAGGGCATCGACGCCTACCTGGCGCTGCAGGCAAAGGCCGGCCTTGTGCGCAGACTTGAGCAGCTTTATCCCGATGCCGCGTTGCGCGAATCGGTTCGCGAGCGATACGAGACACGGCTGGCTTTTGAGACCAACACCATCGTTGGCATGGGTTTTCCGGGCTACTTCCTGATCGTCGCCGATTTCATCGGCTGGGCCCGCAACAACGATGTGCCGGTTGGCCCTGGCCGTGGTTCCGGCGCGGGGTCGCTCGTGGCCTATTGCCTCGGCATCACCGACCTCGACCCGCTGGCCTACAACCTGCTGTTTGAGCGCTTTCTCAATCCCGACCGCGTGTCGATGCCCGACTTCGACATCGATTTTTGTCAGGTCGGACGTGATCGCGTCATCGACTACGTGCGGCACAAATACGGCGCCGAGTCGGTCGCGCAGATTGCAACCTTTGGCACCATGGCGGCCAAGGCGGCCGTGCGCGACATTGGCCGCGTGCTTGACCTGCCGTTCAATTTCGTCGATGGCATCGCCAAGCTGATTCCGTTCAAGCCGGGCCGCCTTGTGACCATTGCCGATGCGAGGCGCGAGGAGCCGCTGCTTGCCGAACGCGAATCGCGCGAAGACGAAGTGCGGGAACTGCTTGAGCTTGCCGAAGCGGTGGAGGGTTTGACGCGCAACGTTGGCATGCACGCGGGCGGCGTACTGATCGCCCCGGGCAAGCTCACCGACTATGCGCCGCTTTATACCCAACCCGGATCGGAAAATATCGTCAGCCAGTACGACAAGGATGACGTCGAGGCCGCGGGCCTCGTCAAATTCGACTTTCTCGGACTGACCACGCTTACCATCCTCAATTGGGCGACGCGCCATGTGCGCAGGCTCTATCCGGAATTCGCCAGGTTCGATCTGGGTGCGATTGCGCTTGATGACGCTGCCGTCTACAAGCTGTTGCAGCGCGCCGAGACGGTTGCTGTCTTCCAGCTGGAAAGCCGCGGCATGCAAACCATGTTGAAGGACGCCAAGCCCGATCGCTTTGAGGACATCATCGCGCTGGTTGCGCTGTATCGGCCAGGGCCGATGGATCTGATTCCTGACTTCATCGCGAGGCGCAAGGGCGAACGCTTCGAATATCCGGACCCGCGTGTCAGGCCGGTGCTCGAAGAGACCTACGGCATCATGGTCTATCAGGAGCAGGTGATGCAGATGGCACAGATCATCGGCGGCTATTCACTTGGCGCGGCCGACCTCCTGCGGCGTGCCATGGGCAAGAAAAAACCCGACGAGATGGCGACGCACCGGGCCATTTTCAGCGCTGGCGCGAAAGCCAACGGGCTCACCGGCGCCAAGGCCGACGTGATCTTCGATTTGATGGAGAAGTTTGCCGGCTACGGCTTTAACAAGTCGCACGCTGCCGCGTACGCGCTCCTGGCCTATCAGACCGGCTGGCTCAAGGTCCACTTTCCCGCCGAATTCATGGCGGCCAACCTTTCTGCTGCGCTTGACGATACCGACAAGGTCAAAGTCCTGATCGAAGATGCCAAGCGTTCGCTTGCGCTTTCTGTCTTGCCGCCTGACATCAACCACTCGGAATATCATTTCACGCCGATCAGAACCGACCAAACCGGCAAGTCGCGCGCCATCCGCTATGGCCTGGGTGCCGTCAAGGGAACCGGAAGCAGTGCCATTGAGGCGCTCGTTCTGGCGCGAGCAAGTGGCCCGTTTACCGACCTTTACGACTTTTGCCGCCGCATCGACAAACGTCTTGTCAATCGCCGCGCGATCGAGGGGCTGATTCGTGCGGGCGCGTTTGATGCGATCGAGACCGATCGCTCGAGCCTGCTTGCGTCGGTCGGGCGCGCAATCGATGCCGCCGAACACGCCGAGGCCAACCTAAACCAGGTCAGCCTGTTTGACATGTTCGATGAAGGCACTTCAGGAAAAGCCGATTTCGATCTCGTCAAGGTGCGTCCTTTCACCGACAAGGAACGGCTGACCGAGGAGAAGGCCGCGCTCGGATTCTATTTCTCGGGGCACCTGTTCACGGCCTTCGAGCATGAAGTGAGACGCTTTTCGCGCACGCCCCTGATCTCGCTTGCTGCGGCGCGCGAGCCGCAGATGGCCGCAGGCGTTGTCACTGCCGTCAGGCCGCAGATGACACGACGTGGCAAGATGCTGATCGTGTCGCTTGACGATGGCTCCGCGCAGCTTGAAGTGATGATCTTTAGCGAACTCGCCGAGAAGCACCGCGCACGCTTGCGCGAAGATGAACTGGTGATCGTCCAGGGCGTGATTCGAAACGACGATTTCAGCGGCGGGCTGCGCATGACGGCAGACAAGATTTTCGATCTCGCACTGGCGCGCGCGCAGTTCGCGCGCGCGCTCAAGCTTTCGATGAACGGCAAGTCCGATGCGCGCCGCTTGATCGAGCTGCTGGCGCCGCATCGCCTGCCAGCAGGGGATGCCGAGGCGAGCGGCTGCCCGGTGACCATCGCCTACCACAATGGCAAGGCGCAATGCGAGGTGACGCTAGGCGATGCCTGGCGCGTCTTGCCGACCGAGCAGTTAAGTGGCCATCTGGCCGAATGGCTCTTGCCCGAGAATGTCGAATTCACCTATCCGGGAAGCTCGTGACGGCCACGCTCTTGGCTCGTCCTGACGATGCAATCGATCTGGGCCGGGTGAGGCGCGTCATCGTCGTGATGCTGCGCCACCACGGCGACGTGTTGCTGACTTCGCCGATCTACGCAAGCTTGCGCGCGGCCATTGCCGGCGTCGAGATTGACGTGCTGGTGTATGCCGAGACGCGCGCGCTGCTTGAAAATAACTCCGACATTCGCGAGATCTTCACGGTTCAGAAGGGCAATGCAGGCCACTCGTCGCTCTCCAAGATGGCCAATGAATGGCGCTTCATGCGCAAGGTCAGGGCCAGAAACTACGATCTTCTCATTCATCTGAGCGACCACAAGCGCGGTGCGTGGCTGTCGCGATGGCTGCGAACGCCGGTTTCGATTGCGCCCAGACTGCGCCGTGCCGATCGCTTCTGGCGCGGGTCGTTCAGTCACTTCTATATCAATGCCTCGAGTGTTTCCTCGGGCAATCCCCTGCTGTCACGACATGTTGTCGAGCAGCACTGCGACGCGTTGCGGCGCCTGGGCCTGGGGATCGACGTGCCGCCGGCATTAAAGCTCGTCCCCGATGCAAAAGCCCGTGACCAGGCGGCTGCATTTCTGGCCCAAAACGCCGTGACAAGACCCTACGTCGTCGTGCAGCCGACGAGCCGCTGGATGTTCAAGTGCTGGCCGGTCGAAAAAAATGCCGACCTCATCAAGGCGCTTCTGAAGCGCGGTTTCGTCGTGATCCTGAGTTGCGGTCCGGGCGAGCGCGAGCAAGCCATGGTCACCGAGATCGCAGCGGCGGTACTGGCCAGCGCTTTATCCCCTGTGGCCGATCTCGTCCTGGCCAACGTGCCAGGCACGCTGAACCGCCTTGCTGCGATCATCGGCGGCGCGCGCGCATTCATTGGCATCGATTCCGCGCCGATGCATATCGCAGCGGCGATGGGCACGCCCACCGTGGCGTTATTCGGGCCGTCAGGCGAAGATAACTGGGGACCGTGGCGCGGCGACGGATCCCTCGTCTATCGTGTCGTCACCATGAGCGAATTCACCTGCAGGCCTTGCGGCCAGGACGGCTGCGGTGGCAGCAAGGTCAGTCAGTGCCTGGTGCAGCTGCCGCTTAGCCGCGTGCTCAAGGCTTTTGATGAAGTCATCGAGGAATCCGATCCGCTCAATGCGATCTGATCTTGACGGCAGCGGCCTGCGTCTTGCCATCGTGCGGGCACGATATCAACCGACGGGCGGCGCCGAGCACTTCGTCAACCTCGCACTTGGTACCCTGATCAGCGCCGGTCTGAAAGTCACGGTGCTTGCAAGGCGCTGGGACGGCGTTCAGAGGTCGGCGAACTTTACCTGGGCGCGCTGTGATCCCTTCTACCTTGGCGCAACCTGGCGCGATGCCGGGTTCGCCCGCGCCGTCAGGCAGTGCTTGCGCCAAAGCGACTTCGACCTGGTGCAAAGCCATGAGCGCATTGCCGGCGTCGAGGTCTATCGGGCGGGCGACGGCGTGCATGCCGTGTGGCTGGAGAAGCGCCGCAGCGTGCAATCGCCCTGGTCCCGCCTTGGCGTCTTTCTGAGCGCGCATCATCGCTACTTGTGCCGCGTCGAGAAGGCCATGTTCGAGCACCCGCGGCTCCGAGCCGTGATTTGCAACTCGGTGATGGTGCGAGACGAAATCCGGGCGCGCTTTGCGATCGATGCGAACAAACTTCACGTCATCTATAACGGCGTCGACTTGAAGCGCTTTCAGCCCCGCCACGGCGAAGCCTTGCGCCGGCACCTGCGCGCAAGGCTTGCCATTGCAGAGGATGCGCGCGTTTGGCTTTTCGTGGGCTCCGGGTTTGCGCGCAAGGGACTTCTGGCAGCGCTAGTCGCTCTCGCTCGCGCTGGCGGCACGTCGATGCTCGTGGTCGTTGGCGATGACAGGCACAAGCGGCGCTACGAGGCAAAGGCCCGCGCGCTTGGCATTGCCAGTCGCTGCCGCTTTGTCGGTGTCCAATCCGATGTCGTTCCGTACTATGCCATGGCCGATGCGTTCATCCTGCCAACGCTCTACGATCCGTTTCCGAATGCAGTGCTCGAGGCCCTCGCCTCTGGCTTGCCGGTGCTAACGACAAGCGCCTGTGGCGCACGCGAGGTCATCGTCGAAGGCGCGAACGGCTGGCTTTGCGAGCCGCTTGACGAGGAGCCCATGGCATCTCATATCTCGCGTTTTGCCGATCTCGATGCGCGCGCGCGCGATGCCATGCGTGCCGCAGCGCGCAAGACCGCCGAGGAATTTGACCTCGGCGTCATGGGCGAGCGCCTCCTTGCGCTCTATCGGCAGCTCCTTCCCGGCCACTGACCGGGCGCCTGCGGGTGGTAAAATCGGGCGTTTAGCGATGCGCCAGGCAGCACTTGGCGCAATCTGATGGAACAGCAGCCCGTCCAAACTGCAAGCGCAAGCGCCGCGACGCCGAAGGCGTTGGCCCCTGACGCCCACCTGCCAAGCCTTGATATCTATTCGCGGCTGATGGGCTTCGTTAGGCCTTACTGGGCCATTTTTCTCGCGGGAACGCTGTGCTCGATCATCGCATCGACGACCGATGCGCTCTTTGCCAAGCTGCTCAAGCCCCTGACCGACCAGGGCTTTTCTGGCCACACCGAACATCCGATCTGGTTTTATCCCCTGGCCATCGTCGTGCTGTTCCTCATGCGTGGCACCTTCACCTTCATCAACTCCTATGCTATGGCCTACGTCGGCAATCGCGTGCTCGCGGAGCTGCGGCGCAGGATGTTCGAGCGCATGGTGAGCTTGCCTACCGATTTTTTCGATGCCAATGCCTCGTCGAAAATCGTCTCGCGCATCGTTTTCGAAGCCTCCAATGTGATGGGTACGGCAACCAGTGTTCTGACCAATGTCGTGCGCAACGGCTTTGCGACGCTGTTTCTTTTGATCGTGCTCATCACGATCAACTGGCGCCTGACGCTTTTCTCGCTGGTCTTGATGCCGCTTGTAACCATCGTGGTCAGACGTTTTTCAAGGCGCATGCGCCAGCTCTCGCGCGACAACATGAATATGACCGGCGAGTTGACGCGGGTCGTGCAGGAAACCATTGATTGCCAGAAGGTCGTGAAGATCTATGGCGGCGAGAAAGAAGCCAAGAGTGTCTTCCAGCGCACCATCGACCGGCTGCGTGGAAATTCGATGCGCATCACGGTCACGAGCTCTGGCACGGTGCCCGTGACGCAGCTCCTGACGGCGATCGCATTTTCCGGAGTGGTGTTCTTCGCCCTCAGGCTTGCGCGCAATCACGAGATGACCGCGGGTGACTTCATTTCCTTCATGGCCGCCATGCTCGGCCTGCTCGCGCCCTTGAAACAGCTCGCCGACATCAGTGGTCCGCTTGAGCGCGGGCTCGCCGCAGCGGAGGGGGTGTTCAGTCTGATGGACGAGCCCGCAGAAGATGACCAGGGCACGATCGAGATCACGCGTGCGCGCGGCGAAATCGAGTTTCGTGATGTCTCGATGCGCTATCCGAATGCCAGCCGCGACGCCCTTTCGGGCCTGAGCCTGGTGATTGCGCCCGGCGAAATGCTTGCCGTGGTGGGCGGCTCAGGCGGTGGCAAGACCACCCTTGCACATCTCATCCCACGCTTTTACCACGCAAGCGGCGGCCAGATCCTGGTCGATAACCTGCCCATCGAAGACATTCGCATCGCCAGTTTGCGCGCGCAGATTGCGCTGGTCAGTCAGGATGTCGTGCTCTTTAACGACACCATAGGAGCGAACATCGCCTATGGCGGCACGCGGGCTGCAAGCGCTGCCGAGTTGCGCGCTGCGGCCAAGGCGGCGCACCTGCTCGACCTGATCGAAGAGTTGCCAGCCGGCTTTGACACCATGATCGGCGAGCGTGGCGTGCGCTTATCCGGCGGCCAGCGGCAAAGACTCGCAATCGCCCGTGCCATCCTCAAGGACGCTCCGATCCTGATTCTTGACGAGGCGACCTCGGCACTGGACTCGGAATCCGAGCGACGCGTGCAAGACGCGCTGGACGAACTGATGCGGCACCGCACGACGGTTGTGATTGCCCATCGCTTGTCCACCATCGAGCGCGCCGATCGCATCGCCGTGCTCGAGGCCGGGCGCCTCGTTGAAATCGGAACCCATGCGCAACTGCTGCAAAAGGACGGGGTCTACGCGATGCTTTATCGCCTGCAGTTTGCAGGCGAGAGAAAAAATGCACTGGCCAGCGGCGATCTGATCGATTCCACCAACGCATGAGGATCGTTCATACCGAATCCTCCTGCGGGTGGGGCGGTCAGGAGATTCGCATCCTGACCGAGGCGCGCGGCATGCTGGGCCAGGGCCATGACGTGTGCGTGCTGTGCCCAAGGCAAGCGCGCATTTTCGAGGAGGGTCCGGCCTTTGGCGTACCGGTTGTCGCGCTGCCGATCGCGCGCAAGAGTCTTTCAGGCATCCTTGCCATTCGCCGCCACCTTGCATCGCTTGGCAGCGCCATTGACGTCATCAACACGCACAGCTCGACTGACACGTGGCTGACTGCGCTCGCCCTCGAGCTGCTACCGCGGTGCCCGGCGCTGGTCAGAACGCGCCACGTCTCGGCTCCGGTTCCGAACAATTTCTCGACGCGCTGGCTCTATCGTCGCGCGAGTACCATGGTCGTCACCACAGGCAATGCACTGCGCGACGAGTTGATCCGCATCAACGGCCTTGATCCCAAGCGCGTTGTCTCGATCCCCACAGGCATCGATCTGAGCCACTTTCGCGTGGCCGATGTCAATGAGCGCGCGGCAGCGCGCGCTCGCCTCGGGTATTCACCCGAGACCTTCGTCGTTGGCATCGTTGCAACCTTGCGCAGCTGGAAAGGCCATCGTTTCCTGATCGAGGCAATCGATCGCATCAACAGGGACGGCTTTCAAAAGCCGCTTGCCCTCATCATCGTTGGCGACGGGCCGCAGCTGCGCGTCATGACCGAGCAAATCGACGCCCTCGGACTTGCCGCTTGCGTCAAGCTCGCCGGCAACCAGAAAGACGTCGTCCCCTATCTGCACGCACTTGACGCGTTCGCACTGCCGTCTTATGCCAACGAAGGCGTGCCGCAGGCGCTGCTTCAGGCGATGGCCTGCGGCATTCCGGTGGTCACGACCGATGCCGGTGCGATTGCCGAGATCGCAAGAGACGGCAGTACTGCGCTTGTCGTCGCCAAGCAGGATGCGGCTGCGCTTGCCGCGGCCATCAAGCGCCTTGCCGATGACGCGAACCTGGCACGCGCGCTGGCCAAGGCGGCCCGCGACAATGTCATGCTGCATCACAGCCTGGAGGGCATGGTGACAGCGATGGGTCAGGTTTTTCGTCAGGCGCTGGCATTTCAGCGCGAGGCCGCATAGACCCGTCGCAGCGGGCCCGATTTCTTGCTACACGCCGTGCCGACCCAAAGGAGTTGTTCAATGACCCATCATCCGATCAGCCGCTATCCCGTACCGAAGCTTGAGGAGTTGCCTGAAGATATCCGCGCGATGATGCTTGCGGTGCAGGACAAGGCGGGCTTTATCCCGAACGTATTTCTCGCACTTTCCCATCGACCGGCGGAGTTTCGCGCCTTTTTCGCCTACCACGACGCCCTGATGCTAAAGGAGACCGGAAGTCTGACCAAGGCCGAGCGCGAAATGATCGTCACCACCACGAGTGCGCGCAACGGCTGCCTTTATTGTGTCGTCGCCCACGGCGCTCTCGTGCGCATTTACGGCAAGGCGCCGCTCCTTGCTGACCAGATTGCCGTCAATCACCGCAAGGCGGATATCACGCCGCGACAGATGGCCATGCTCGACTTCGCGGTCAAGGTTTGCGAACGCTCGGCCGAGGTCACAGAGGAAGACTTCGAGGCGCTGCACGAGCATGGCTTCGATGACGAGGACATCTGGGACATCGCCGCGATTACCGCATTCTTCGGCCTGTCAAACCGGGTTGCCAACGTCACTTCGATGCGCCCTAACGACGAATTTTTCCTGATGGGGCGCGTGCCTCGCGCAAAAAACCCCGCCTAGAGCGGCGCCTCCAAACGGCGTTCGAGATAGCGGCGGCGCATCGTCTTGAGCACGAACAAGGCCAAAAGCGCCGTGATCACATCGGCGGCGATGGCAAGCCCGAACACCGGAATCCAGCTGCCGCTTTGTTCGCGCAGGAGTGCCGCGAGGGGCCCGCCCAGTACTGAGCCGACACCCTGGGCAATGTAGAGGCAGCCGTAGTTGGCCGTGGCGTGGCGCGAACCAAAGGTATCGGTAAGCGTCGATGGGAACAGTGAGAAAATCTCGCCCCAGCCGAAAAACACCAGGCCCGAGAGCACCACGAACAAGACCGGGTCAAAGCGGCCAAAAAGCCACGCGGTCATCGCCAAGCCTTCAAGGAGAAAGGCTATCGCCATGGTGTTCTCACGGCCGATGCGATCGGAGATGAAGCCAAAAAAGGGTCGTGTCAGACCGTTCGTGAAGCGATCAACTGTCAGGGCCAGAGGAAGCGCCGCAGTGCCGAGAACAAGCAGCGATGCGACTCCGAAATCACGCGAAAAGGCCGCCATCTGGGAAGTCACCATCAGACCTGATGTCGACATCAGCGTCATCATCAGGAACATCAGCCAGAAAACTGGCGACTTCAACATTTCGCGCGGCGCAATCTCACTGCGCGCATGACCCTCGCGCTGCAGTAAAACCACTTCGACAGGGGGTGCGCGCAGGAACTGCGCGGCCAAAAAGCCGACGACGCCAAGGCCGATGCCGTAGGTCAGCAGCGTCTGGTTCAGACCCCGCGCGGCAAGCGAGGCGCTAATCGGAATGGTCGTGAGCATGGCGCCCATGCCATAGCCTGCAGCGACAGTGCCCGCAGCAAAACCGCGCCGTAGCGGGAACCACTTGACGACCAGCCCGACGACACCGACGTAGACTGCGCCGGTACCAATGCCGCCGACCACGCCGTAGGTCAGGTAGAGCATGGTCAGCGAGCTCGCAAATGACGACAGGACCCAGCTCAAGCCAGTCAGGACTGCGCCCAGGCTGATCATCAGGCGCGGCCCGAAGCGATCGATGAGACTGCCCTGAAACGGTGACATGCACGTCTGCAGCACGATCAGTAGCGAGAAGGTGATCTGCACCGCCGAGAGCGGGGCAGCAAGACTGGTCGTGAGCGATTTGGTAAACAAGGTCCAGACGTACTGCGGACTTGAGATCGCCATCATGCACACGAGGCCAATGAGCAGTTGCAACCAGCGCTCGACGTCAGTCGGAGTGGAAGCGGCAGGCAATTCGGTCGTGGCAGCAGGAGTCATTCGGCATGGACAGGTTGACGGTGAGTCGTCAAAAGCAACGTCCATGCCGAAGTGCTGCCACAGGACTGGCGCGGGTTAGGCGATGATCGCCCCTTGGTAGTGCCCAGGCGCGTTGTCGTGGTGCGTCAAGGTCCGGACGTGCCGAGATAGCGCAGCTGTTCTGCATCGGTAAAGAACTGGCGTCGATACCAGAACACCAGCAAGGTCGCCGTCAGCGCACTCGCGCAGGTCAGCATGAAGACCACGATGATCTGGTAGCGCACGGCAAGCGTCGGATCGGCGCCTGCGAGAATTTGCCCGGTCATCATGCCTGGCAGCGACACGATTCCGACCACCGTCAATGCGTTGACCGCGGGGATCATCGCGGCGGCGAGCGCCTTGCGCACCGCGCTCGCGCACGCCTGTGCGCTACTTGCGCCAAGTGCCAGGCGTGCTTCGATCTCCGCTTCCTGAGCGACGATCTCCGAGCGCAAGCGCTCGGCGGCAAGCGCTGCAGCATTCATGGCGTTGGCGACGATCATGCCAAAAAGCGGGATCAGGTATCGTGCGTCATACCAAGGCGAAATCGGAATGATGCAAAGATCGACATAAGCCAAGGTCGCGCCCGAGCCAAGCAGGATCGACACGGTCGAAATCAGCGCCACGATACGGCGCCTCGCTCGCGCCTCCTTGATGCGACCCACTGCCGTGAAGCCGGCCACGAGCACCATCACAAGCAGCGTTGCCAGCACGACATAGGCGCGATTCGAAAGGAAGATCCACTGCAACAGCTGTGCAACGATAAGCAGCTGAAGCGTGGCGCGCAAACCGCCAATGACGATGGTCCTCGTCAGACCCAGTTCCTGCCAGGCAGAAAGCGCTGCCGCAAGGGCGATCATGGCCGCTGCCAGGACGAGGCTCGGCGCTCCGATATCGACAGGACCCGAGCCTGTCACGGGCTGGCCTCGTGCGCGGATTGCATGAACTGGCGCGTACGGGCAGCGCGCGGTGCGTGCCGCATCTCATCCACGCTGCCGGCTTCGACGATACTGCCGCCTTCAAGCAAGACCAGGTCGTCGCCCACGGCGAGCGCTTCGCCAAGGCGATGGGTGACCATCACCATGGTCAGGCGTTGTGTCGTGCGAAGCCGGGCGAGCATGGTCATGAGGTGCTCGGCGCTCTCGACATCGAGCGCGGCCGTGGGCTCGTCAAGGAGCAGCACTTCGGGCCGGCTGGCCAGCGCACGGGCGAGTGCGACGCGCTGCTTTTCACCGCCGGAAAGGCCTCTCGCGTCACGCTCCTTGATCGAGGGGTCGATATCGACGCTCTCGAGCAAGAGGTCAAGCTCCGACGTCTTGGGCGTGTCATTCGCCTTTCGCAAGCGTGAGGCAGCAAGCAGGTTGTCGGCGATGCTTCCTTCGAACATCACGGGGGACTGGAACACAAAGGCAACCCGCCTGCGCAATTCGCGTACGGGGTAGGCACGAAGGTCGCGATCAAAAAGAGCGATCGATCCTGAAACAGGGTCTTCGAGCCGGTTCAGGAGCCTTAACAAGGAGGTCTTGCCCGAGCCGCTCGGACCAATCACCGCGGTCATCTTGCAGCGCCTGATGGCAAGCGACAGGTCCGACAGGACAGCCACACCGCCGCGGCTGTGCCCGACCCGGTCAAGCGCAAACGCAATGCCTGCACGGGCATCGCCATCTGCCTTGTCCGCTCGTTTTTGGTTCACATTTGGCCTGATCGCTGCCAAGCGGTCAGCGCAGCAATGCTAGATCGGCAACTCATTCTTCTGCTCGGCATCGCCACAAGGCCTGTCTTTCTTGCCCGCGGAAAGTTCGCTCCAGAGGCCTTCGCAGCCGGCATGACCGAGCTCACGCAAGGTGGCGATATTGTTGCGATAGATGACCGCCGGATCGGCAATCAGCGACACCGCACGCGACACGCTTGATTCGCGCAGAAGATGCAGGGTCGGATACGGCGAGCGATTGGAAAAATTTTCGACCGAGTCTTGGCGCGTATCGGCAAATTCAAAGTGCGGATGGAATGGCGCGACTTGCAGCTTGCCGCGCAAATCGAGCTGCGCCAGCATGGCTTCGGCTTCGCTAAGGAAGAAGTGGAAGTCAAGAAAGCGCGTCATCGTCAACGGATGGATCAAAAGCGTCGTCTCGGTTTCCGTCGGGTCGGCAAGATTGAGCGCGGTCAGTTCGTACTCGAGATCGTCGAGCAGGCGGTCGGCATCGCTCGCGCCCGAGACGACATAGCGGATGGCTTGCCGCGCGTAGGGCGCCTTGGCGAATGGACACAGGTTAAGACCGATCACGGCGCGCTCGACCCACGCGCGCGTCTTGAGGACGACTTGCTCGGCGGCGGCCCGGTCATATGAAAATGTGACTGCAATGTTGTTCACGCGCTAGACCTTTTCGAGGGCGCTTTGCAACAACTCCCCAACGACAGCATCGACGCTCGTGCTTTTCGCTTTGGCCAGATCGCGCACGCTTTGCACCAGGGTCTGGTCGAGCTTCACGGCAAACGGGATGAGTCCGAGTTTTTGCTCTTCGGCGCGACGCTCACGCCGGCTTTGCACTTCGCCTGGGTTGCCAAAGCGCGCAGGAACGCGCGCCTTGAGGTTGCCCATCAGTTTGAGTGCCTTGGCTTTTTCAAGGTCAGTTTTTTTCACAGGATCTTTTCGAAATTCGACGTAGCCGCACGATAGGCTGTTGCGTGCAGAACGACAACGGCCACAGAGTGGCCGTTGTGTTTATCAGACGGGAAGTGTCATTCGCGTGGGTTTTCCTTCTTCTCGGGCTCGTTGGGTTTTTTTGGCGCAGCCGGCCTTTCTGCGGCTGGTTTTTCAGCCGGATGAGGCGCGGGCGCGGGTTTGGGAGCGGGACGGGGCTCCGACTCGGCCTTGGGCGCAGGTGCCGGGCGCGCTTCGGGCCGGGCCGGGGCGGGCTTGGGCTCGGCCTTGGGCTCGGCCCTGGGCTCGGCCTTGGGCGCAGGCGCTGGCCGGGCAGCAGGTGCCGGTCGAGCCTGTTGCTCGGGCTTGGCTTCGGGCTTGGCTTCGGGCTTGGGCGCGGCAACTGGCCGCGCTTCAGGACGGGCCGCCGGCGCCGGACGCGCAGCGGGCGTCTCTGCTTTCGGCGCAGGCTTGGCTTCAGCACGTTCGGGCAAGGCTTGCGGCCGCGCTGCGGCGGCTGGGGTTGACGGGCGAGCCGCCGGCGTTGCAGGACGAGCAGCGGGTGTGGCTGGTGCCGGACGGGCTGCAGGCGCTACAGCCGCAGGGCCCGGGCGCTGGGCGGCGCGGGCCTGGGCCAATTGCGGCGGCACGATCGGTTTTACGGTTTGCGGCGCAGGCAGCGCTGGCGGCGTGCCGCCACGGTAAGCCGGGATCGGTTTTGTCGATGTGGGCACGGGCGCCACGGCGCGTACCACGGGTCGCTGCGCAGCAGCCAGCTGGGCTTGCGCGGGAACGGTCGCAGAGATGGCCTGGTGCGTGGCCGTTGCGCTCGCCGGTGCCACGATGGTGACATTGCGCACGTTGGTCACGTTGTTGATCGTGGTGTTGTTAATCGTCGTGTTGTTCGTGACGTTGGTGATGCGCATGCCCGTATTGATGACCGGCGGCGCACCAATGACGACTTGCGGATTGGTGCCATAAGGCGCGGGAACGATGAGGCCAAAGCGCGATCCTGGCGGAGGCGGCACAAATATTCCGGGCGGCCCGATCGGCGCGATACCTGCAACGACACCGATGCCGATGGCACCAAATCCGATCGAAATGCCGATCGCCGGGGGAACGAACGCAACCGACGGCGGTGACCAGTAGCCGTTGACGAAAATGACCGCGCCGTCACGGTTTTCATAATAGGGCGGTCGAAACAGGTAGCCGGGCTGGGGTGGCGGCGCCCAGCGACCGTGCGACCACACCCACTGACCCTGCCAGGACCAATAGCCACCGGTCCAGTAGTAGTTCGGGGCGGGTTGCGGCGGCGGTGGCTCGACGAGCATCGGCGGCGGCGCCCAGCGTACCGCAACGGGTGGCGGCTGGCTGGTCGCGTAGTCTTCATAGACGCTAACGACCGGTTGCGGTGCGGGCGGTTCGTAGTCCTCGTCGCCGTCGAATTCGTCGGTGCTGTTCTGCGCCACGACGGCAGGCGCAGGGGCCGGTGCAGCATAGGGCGCCGGCGCCGGGGCGGGGTAGGGTGCGGCTGCCGGGGCGGCTGCCATCGGTGCGGGTTGAGGTGCCGCCGCGGTCGTACTGTCAACTGCAGGGGCCGCGCTCACCGATGCACTGTCTGGCGCCGGCGGTGTTCCCTTATCGCAGGCGGCAAGTACAGCTGCGGCTGCGGCGGCAAGGATGAATTTTTTCATGGGGTCGTCTCTTTTTCTCGTTGATGGCGAACGCGCCAGTTAGCGTTTTACTCTAGTGAGCCGCCCGCGTCGCGCGACTTCCGCAGAGTTTGGGGTAACTGAGTGTAACGGACGCGGGGCCCCAGCCGGCGGTTGCGTGTTTTCGTTCCGCCGTTGTTCTTGCGCCGGTCGCTCTTGGGCGTCTAGCCGCCGTCTGCGAATTCCGGATAGAGGGTCATGCCGCCGTCAACGAAGATGGTCTGGCCGTTGACGTAGTCCGCCGCATCCGACGCGAGCCATACCGTGGCATTGCCGATGTCCTCGGGTATGCCAATGCGTCCGTAGGGGATCAGCTTCAGAAGCGAGGCAAGCGCCTCGGGGGTGTCCCAGGCGGCGCGATTGATCGGCGTTTGGATCGCACCGGGTCCGATCGAATTGATGCGAATCTTCTGCGGCGCAAGTTCCTGGGCCAGCGTTTGCATGAAGAGCTTGACGCCTCCTTTTGACGCCGCGTAGTTTGCATGCCCGGCCCATGGAATCACTTCATGCACCGAGGACATGCAGATGACCTTGCCGGCACAGCGCGAACCAGGCGGGATGCCGCGCTTGATCATGGCGCGAACGGCAAGCTGGGTGCAAAGGAACATGCCGGTCAGGTTGATGCCAAGGACCGTATTCCATTGGGCCAGCGTCATTTCGGTAAACGGCGCGTCCTGCTGCAAACCGGCGTTATTGACCAGAATGTCGATCGCACCAAACGTGCCGAGCATTTCGTCAAACATCGCCTTGACGTCATCTTCTTTCGACACGTCCGCCTTGACAGCGATGGCGTTGGCACCGAGCTCTTTGATCTGGTCGACCACTTTTTGCGCACCGGCAAGACTCGATGCGTAGTTGACGAGCACGTCGGCTCCGGCGGCGGCAAGCGACAGTGCAACGCCTGCGCCAATTCCCGAGCTGGCTCCGGTGACCAAGGCCTTCTGTCCTTTAAGCGGCTGATAGCTCATCATTTCTCCGTAAAAAGTTTTCGCTATAACTGTGGATCATGCCGATCGCCATTCGTCGATCAGTGATGCGACAAGACCGGTCCAGCCGGTCTGGTGTGATGCGCCAAGACCAACGCCCGTGTCGCCGTGGAAATATTCATGGAAGAGCAGGTAGTCGCGCCAGTACGGATCCGTCTGGAATTTCTCGATGTGCCCGAAGACCGGACGTCGGCCACTTGAATCTCTCATGAAAATCGCCATCAGGCGTTCGGCGTGTGTCTTTGCCATCTCGCCGATCGTGAAGGTGGTGCCGTCAATTTCGACCGTGACGTCGGCGCCGTGCGCCTTGCCCAGCTTGCGCAGTGATTCGATCAGGAGAAACGCCGTCGGGAACCAGATCGGGCCGCGCCAGTTGGAATTGCCACCCTTGATCTTGCAATCGGCTTCGCCAGGTTCATAAGTGACGCGGTTATCGCCAAGAACGAAGGGCTGCGCAAGATGGCTTGCCGACAGGCTTCTGAGACCGAAGTCCGAGAGGAACTCGCGCGGATCCATGACGCGTTCGAGCATCTGTTTCAGCTGGTGCTGATCGACGATGGTCAGGGCCAGGGTCTCGCCGCTCTTGCCAGGAATGCGCGTGACGCAGTGCTGCACCAGGTCCTTGCGATTCTCGAGGAACCATTCAAGGCTGCTCTTGAATTCGCTGAACTGTTCGATCCATTCGGTCTCGAGCCGCTCGACGGCATATAGCGGTATCAAGCCGACCATCGAGCGCACGCGCAGCTTTTCGAACTTGCCGTCCGGATAACGCAGCACGTCATAGAAGAAGCCGTCGTCTTCGTCCCACAGGTTGTAATTTCGCCCGCCCATCTTCTTCATTGCAGCACCGACATAGATGTAGTGCTGGAAGAATTTGGTGGCAAGGCCTTCATAGGTCTTGTTCTCTTTTGCCAGTTCGAGTGCCATGCGCATCATGTTCAGGCAGAAAAGACCCATCCAGCCCGTGGCGTCGGATTGTTCGAGCACGGCGCCACCTGGCAGCTTGTCCGACCGGTCAAACAGCGTGATGTTGTCAAGGCCGAGAAAGCCGCCCTCGAAAATGTTGTTGCCGGTGCTGTCGACCTTGTTGATCCACCAGGCAAAGTTGATCAGGAGCTTTTGGAAGCATTTCTCGAGGAAGGCGCGATCGGCAGTGCCGGAACGGATGCGGTCCATGTTGTAGACGCGCCAGACCGCCCACGGATGGACCGGTGGATTCAGGTCGGAGAACTCCCACTCGTAGGCGGGAATCTGGCCGTTCGGATGCTGGAACTGCTCAAACAGCATGAACCACAACTGCTCCTTGGCGAAGTTGGCGTCGATCAAGGCGATTGCGACCGTGTGAAAAGCCAGGTCCCACGCGGCGAACCAGGGGTATTCCCATTTATCGGGCATCGACAAAACGCGCATCGAATTGAGGTGATGCCAATGCGTGTTGCGCACAAAATTGCGCGAATACGGGGGCGGCATGTCGGGGTTGTCGCCCTTGAGCCACTTCTCCACGTCGAAGATATAGTTCTGCTTTGACCACATCAGCCCGGCAAAGGCCTGGCGCTGCACCCGGCGTTCATCTTCGTTGGCATTTTTTGGATGCACCGTGGCGTAGAAGTCGTCGGCATCGGCCAGGCGTTTGGCAACGATCGCGTCGACATCGCCAAGCGGATCCTTCATGGCCTTGTTGCTCAGGCGCAAATGCACGACGGTCGAGCCGTGCGCCGGCACCTTGCGCACGAACTGAAGCCCCGCCTTGGTGCCCTTGTGCCGCGGATTGACGCAGCGCTCGCCGTTGACGATGTGGCGATGGAAGGCGTCCTTGACGTACTTGCGGCCGTCATCGGCCTGCTCGCCGTAGAGCTTGAGATTGTTGCTCTCATTGTCGGTGAACAGAGGCTTGGCGTCGGCCTCGGCGTAAAGCATGCGCCGCCCCAGGCTGTATTTCGTAGGCAGGTTGTCAAGCCCGTCGGCTTCGCTGTCGTCTGCGCTCAGAACGACAAAATTTGCCCCGCCTTCGCCAAGCGTGATTACCGGTTCACGCGCGCGCTTGCTGCCCCAGCCCCAGATGTTGCGGAACCAGAGCTGGGGAATGAGGTGCAGCGTCGCTTCGTCCGGGCCGCGATTGAAGGCCTCGATACGGATGCAGATGTCCTCGGCGCCTGCCTTGGCATACTCTACAAACACATCGAAATAGCGATCCTCGTTGAAGACGCCGGTGTCGAGCAATTCGAATTCGGGGCCGGTGCCGCCGCGGCGGCCGTTCTCTTCGACCAGCCAGGCGTAGGGATATTCGGCCTGCGGATACTTGTAGAGGTACTTCATGTAGCTGTGCGTGGGCGTGCTGTCGAGGTAGAAGTAATATTCCTTCAGGTCCTCGCCATGATTGCCTTCAGCTGGAATCAGCCCGAATGGTCTTTCCTTCAGGATCGGATCGCGCCCATTCCAAAGCGCCAGTGAGAAACACAGCAGCTGATAGCGATCGCAGATGCCGGCAAGGCCGTCCTCGCCCCAGCGATACGCCTTGCTGCGCGCCATATCGTGCGTGAAATAATTCCATGCCGAGCCGTGCGGGCTGTAGTCTTCGCGCACCGTGCCCCATGAGCGCTCGCTCAGATACGGCCCCCAGCGTTGCCATTCGGCTCCGTTTTCCTTGATTTCCTTCAGACGTTTTGCTTCATTTGCGGCCACGCTATCGCTCCCCTTGGATTTCGGTTTGCACCTTCTACTACCTCGATGGATAACGAAATTGCCCCCGCCACAGGCAGCCTAGCTGTGCTCTTTGACGGCAGGATGTTAGGAACCTGAAACGGCGCTGGGTCGATTGCGGCATAAGCGACCCTCAGAACGTGACTTTACGACAGAGCAAACCGGTCTGAATAGTTTTTTTGGTCGGCCGTTGTCGGCAAGAAGCAGCCGCAGCACGACGGCGCGTGCGCGACACGCGACGAGACCGGTTCCATGCACTAATTGGTTGCGGCATGCTCCGAATCGGGGCTTCCTGCGTGCATGGTCAGGGGCAGACCGAGGCGCAGGTTGGCTTCGTGCAGGCGCGCTGTCATCTGCTTCAGAAGGCGTGCCGTCTCGGAGGGGTGTTCTGCGATGACGTGGGCGAGATTGTGCGCAGTCACCATGCGCAACTCCGAATCCTTGGCGGCAACCACCGTCGCGCTGCGCGGCAGTTCGAGCAAAAGCGCCATTTCGCCAACCCAGTCGCCCGGATGCAGATGGGCCAGCACGACTTCATCGCCGGCTGCGGTTTGCATCCGTACCTCGAGCTCGCCTCTTTCGATCACGTAGGCTGCGCTGGCGGCCTCGCCCTGGCGCATGACAACCGTTCCGGCCGTGACGTTCTTGTAGCCGCAATTGAGAAAAATGCAGCGGTAGCGCTCGGTGTGATAAAGCTTGGCACACCCCGACTGTTCGGACTTGGCAAAGAGCGCGCCGAACAGTTTCACGGCGATCAGCGCGCCAACCAGGGGGGCGATCCAATACAGCCACTGGTCCTGAAACGAGTTCATCAGTACGGCTGGCGCGAGACTGCGCGCCGGATTCAGGCTGGTGCCGGAAATCGGCGCTTCAACGAACACCAGAAGTGCGACCAGTGATCCCGCAAGGTAAGGTGTTTTTGGCGCAAAGCGCTGGTTGTTGACCGAGTACAGGATCAGAAAGACGAGAAGAAAGGTGATGAGGATTTCGGCGGCGAACACGGTCGCCACGGAAAAACCCTGCCCTGGCGCGGTCATGCCGTATTGAACTGTCTTGGCTGCACTGCCGGCAGCAGCGACGATAACGCCAACGCCAAGCAGGGCGCCCAGGATCTGGGCGACGACATAGGCGAGCGCGTCTGGCGTCGTGATCTGCCCTTTCCACCAGAAGGCCAGGGTGACCGCGGGATTGAGATGGCCGCCACTGCGCTGCCCCAAGGGCGAGAGCACGACAAGCGTCGCGCCGCCGGCAAACATGATGCCGGTGACGAGCCTGCGCAAGCCATCCGAATGGATCACCTCGCGCATCGGGCTGCCACTTGACCACATCAGGGTGATCGCACCGACGCCGATTGCCATCATCAGGGCCGTGCCAAAGAACTCGCTCGCATACTCGGCGAGGTGCGGCACTCGGCTTTGCGTCATGGCGGCTCCTTAAGGCAAGCGATTATCGTATCAGCGAACCGTTGCAGTGCGGCATTTCCTGGACCAACTATGGGCCGCAGCGTCGCATCCGCGATACCATGGCGGCTCGCATTCTCGGGCTTTAGCTATTCGTCGTGGGCATCCCCCTCAAAAAACCGGGCCTGGCCGTGGCGACTGCGCTGTTGTGCGGCGCTGTCCATGCCCAGACGCTCTACCGCTGCGGCAATGCCTATCAGGACCATCCCTGCGAAAGCGGCACGAACCAGAAGGTCGTAGGAACGGGTGCGGCGACAAAAACTCCCAGCGACGCGGATCCGGCCTCGACCGGCCTGGTCCCAGGCGCCACCGACAGCCGTTGCCGCCAGCGTGGCATCCAGGCCGAGAAGATCATGTGGGCGCGAGAAGGTGGCGCAACGCTAGCCATGCAACTTGCCGACACCGAGCATCCGGTTAACGCTGCGCTTGCCGCCGATGTTTACCAGCGCCGCGGCAGCGCCTCGGTCGTGCGGCGCGCGATCGAGGCGGATTGCCTGACTGAAGCCGCCCGTGCGTATGAAGCCGCGCGGCTCAATGCCGCAGCCTCAACCCTCGCGGGCGGTGCCACAGGTGACAAGGACACGATTCCCCAACCCGGAGCAGCGCCGCTCGGAAACCAGATTTCCCCGGGAACGACCTTCACGCCGCAAAAGTAGGCCGTCTTTGACCGTGGCATTTTCGTCTCCCGTCCTGCTCTTTGATCTCGGCGGCGTTCTGATCGGAAATCCAGGGTTTCAGCATTTCAAAGACCTTCTGCCCGATAAGCCCGACCTTGCCGAACTCAAGGCGCGCTGGCTCGCCTCCCGCGCGGTGAGACGCTTCGAGTCGGGACAGTGCAAGCCGCATGAGTTCGCCAGCGATTTCATCGCCGAATGGCAAATCGAGATCGCGCCCGATGATTTCGTCGAGCTGTTCAGGGGCTGGCCGGCCGATGTCGCGGATGGCGCGTTCGATCTCGTTCGCAGGCTGCGGGCGAATTATCGCGTCGCCTGCCTTAGCAACTCGAACGAACTCCATTGGGCACGCTACCAGTCGTTCATCGCCGAATTCGACGTGGCCATTTCGTCACATCTGTGTGGCCGTCTCAAGCCTGATCGGGACGCCTTTGAGGCGGCCGCGCTTCTATGCGACGCACGGCCGGCGGACATCTGCTTTTTTGACGACTCGCAGCAAAACATCGATGGCGCGCGGTCCGTTGGCATGCACGCGTTCCTCGTTAACGACATTGAAGATCTCGAGACCATCGTCAATGCTGCGCTTGCGACTCATCGGTAGGCAAGGCGAGTGGCAGCGCCCAGCGCGAAGTCGCATTAGCCCTTAAGAAGTTCGACCAGTATTTCTGCAGCTTTCTTGCACTGCTCCGTATTGACATCGAGATGGGTCACGATGCGAAGCGTGCGTGGCCCGAAAGCATTGAGCAGGACATCGCGTTCGCGCGCACGCTGGGTCAACCCTGGCGCATCAAGCTTCGATGCCGCCGGAAGATTGAATACCACGATGTTGGTCTCGACCGTTGCAAGATCGAGCTGGACAAGAGTCCGTGCCGCGAGGCGCTCTGCGATCAGCCGCGCGTTCGCATGGTCAATGGCGAGGCGCTCGAGATGGTGTTCGAGGCCATAAAGCGCGGCAGCCGCGAGGATGCCGTTTTGCCGCATGGCGCCGCCCATGCGCTGCCGATGTCGTCGCGCAGAGTCGATGGTGGCCTTGCTGCCCGCAAGCAGTGAACCCGCCGGTGCGCCAAGACCTTTCGAGAAGGCCACGGCAACGAGGTCAAAAGGTGCGGCGAGCGTTGCCGGGGCCAAACCGCTGGCAACACTCGCATTCCACAGCCGCGCGCCGTCCAGATAGGTGGCCAGACCTTCCTCGCGCGCAGTGGCGCAGAGTTTCTCGACCAGACCCTGGGGCACGACGACGCCACCCGCGCGGTTATGGGTGTTCTCGATCTGCACGAGGGTCGTGCTTGGAAAGATGGCGAAGTTGCGCGGTTTGATGGCAGCTCGCAGTTCTTCTGGCGTGAACATGCCGCGCTCGCCGATCTCATGAATCTGCACGCCGGCGTTGGCGGCAGCACCGCCCGCTTCGTGCCAGCCTGCATGCGATTGCCGCGACGCGATGACTTCGTCGCCTGGCTTGGTCAGAACACGCAGTGCCACCTGATTGGCCATTGTGCCTGTGGGCAGCCACAAAGAAGCTTCCTTGCCAAGGATCTCGGCGAGGCGAAACTGCAGGAGATTGGTCGTTGGGTCCTCGCCGTACTGGTCGTCTCCGACGGGCGCCTGCGCCATGGCGGCGCGCATCGCCTCGGTTGGCCGGGTGACGGTGTCAGAACGAAGGTCGATCGGTGGATTCACGGGTCCGGCAAGGGAATTGAAGCATCAGGAAGTCGCGCGCCGAGAATTTTTGCAGTTCACCGCGCACTGTAGCAAAAGGTGACGACTTCACCGTGCGTGTCTTCAGCCGATGCGCCCGACGCGCCGGCGCTTCGCTCCTTCCTCTATGGGCGCAAGCGGGGCTGCATGGGGTCACCGAGCGCTCCTGCCTAAGCCCTCATCGACAGTTGCTTTGCCCGTGGCAGTGACTGCCGCGCCTCTTTGTCGAATCGACCGAGTGCTGCGGGAAGGGATCAGGACACGATCAACAATGGCCGGAGACGCACTTCAAGCCGCCAACGAAGATCACGGCATTGCCGGTGCCTGAATTCCTGGTCGCGTTAAACAGGCTTCCGGTCAGGACAGCCGCGGGGATGGTCGTTGCCGAACTGATGAAATTGGCGTTCCACGAACCTGTTGCACTCGGCTCGAAACAGCCCGAGCCGGTGCACGTCGCAGTCAAGGGGAACGTCCCCTGGCTGTTCGAGGAACCGGGGCTCTCGGTTGCCGAGCCAGTGATACTCAAGCTCGCCGGCCCGTACCCTGCAATCGAGGCAAAGTTGGCCGTTGCGGCAAACGACAGCGCGCCGGTGCCGACGTTAAATGTCGCGGTAAAGCGTGAGAACGTTGCGGTATTTCCGGCAGCATCGGCTGCAAGGCCGATGAATGCCCCAGGACCGCCAAACGTAAACACGCCCGAGGTGGGGCCGTTCGAGCTGCTTCCGTTGTTCACGAGCGGCGAGTTGGTCTCAATGTAGAGGAAACCGCCCGGACCCGAGAAGCCGGTGCCACTGCTGGAGGTTCCGCGGTAATCGCCAACCAGTTGCCCGATCAAGAGCGTGCCGGTGTCGATCTGCATGGTCTGGATGTTGGCGGGCGTCGCGGTTTGGGTCAGTGCCTGCGGACCGAGAGACGAGCTGTAGGACAACAGATGGCCATCGGATGAGATTGAATAGGAGGTCACCGGGGAGTAATTTTCGTTGCCACCATTGCCCGAGATGACTCCGTCGGTGGTGTCGGTATTGACCGTATAACCGGCAATGAACCCGGTCACCCCGCTGATCGTGCCTGTCGTGCCTGTCGTGCCTGTCGTCGAGGTGTTGCTGGCCGGAAGCACGCTCGAAGTGCCGGACGAACTTGTGTTGTTGGACGCGACGAAGCCGAGTTGCGCGGCGGTTGGAACGCCCGACGACCCGATGGCGGTGCTGCTGGTGCTG
>Ga0116229_10002248_pt1 | contig 31099 bp, 31 predicted proteins | sample S1TSphgellanicum_3_FD_87313 | JGI IMG/M metagenome (GOLD analysis project Ga0116229, IMG submission 87313) | Host-associated microbial communities from peat moss isolated from Minnesota, USA - S1T2_Fc - Sphagnum magellanicum MG | ecosystem: Host-associated > Plants > Peat moss > Unclassified...
AAAAAAAACGTCTTGGTTTTAATCATCACAAGTGAACCAAAAATAAATAAAAATTAAGAATCTCTAAATTTTTATATTTCATTTCAATTATTAATTAAAAAATTATGGAAGAATTATTAAAGATTGGCATTCCATGTATGGTTTATAGCCAAATCTGGCTAAATCTTCCTATGAGTGATCATAACTTTAGCTGCATCACAAAATTCATAAATAAAACATTGAAATCCCAATTGTCAATCTCTAGTCTTTCAAATTTAATTTTTTTAAAAAATATTATTATTATTATTATTATTTACATTTGCCTTGTTTAATTAGGTCCTCTCTGGCTTGGTAGCTATATAAATAAAGTTTCACAAGGTTTGGTGATATTTCATATTTTTCCCTTATGAGGTTTGTAACTTTGTTGTTGGTGTGGGGTTATTATACCTCTTCCTCTTTTGCAATGTTTCATAATAGGATTTGATGTTGGTTAATTTTTTTTGCTGTGAATCTTACAAAATTTGCACCTCTCCTAACATTGGGTTACCAATGAGCATTAGATGCGATTGCAGCTTTAGGCACAATTGACATTCAGCACTAATTCATTTTCAACTTGGCTTCTCAAAAGAAAATGAACCTTGAAGTTACGTTGTCGAAATTTCACAAAATTAAACTCAAGGTTTGTCTTCAAACCATTGACACATCTCAATAACATCAGTAACTAATAATAATAATAATAATAACTTAAACGTACTTATTTGTTATTGTCAAAAATTTGAAAAATTCGTATTGAGTCTGCTAGACCTCTTAAAAAATTAATTATTTTGAAAAATTCTGCCAATTATCAATTGTGGCTACAACATTTTTGATTTATTTTTTTGCGTTGTTTCTCCACAAAACATTGCACAACATTTCTACCTTCTTCACCTTGGGATGGATGGCTCCAGATGTAAAGTTTAAAATAATAGATGTTGGTCACTTTTTTCATTTTGCTTCCTTGTGATACTTTTTGATACACATCAAGATTACTTTTTGGGTTCAATAGCAACGATTATTTTCATGTGGGCACCCCTTCCTTGGCTAATGAACAGATGGATGAAATATGTATGTGTGTGCATGGGTTGTAAGGTCATGGCACAAGAAGTTCGCATTTAAGCAAATGAATTAAGTAGAATTATGTGAACAAATTATACATCCACATGTGAAATATGTACATAGAATTTGTACAATGAGTTCAATGTGACACTAGACTCAACAATGTTAAAGGACAATGTGCATAAGATGAAAAGTTCTAATCCAAAATCTCTAATGTACTTAATTTTATGAAAGAAAATTTATTTATATTTATTGATTTCAATGAGACACACATGTTGCATGAGTTTAAAATTCATCAAACAAAAGGACACATGGATGATGGTTCGAATTTTGATAGAGAGCACTTTATGACTTATTCATCTTCGCCCAATAACCCATGTTCTAAAATCTTACCTCTTTCATTGGCCAAGTTTGTGTAAAATGTTGTAATATCTTTCAAAAGTTGCATAATAGCTGGTTTGGGGAAGTTGAGCGCAAAATGCTTTAGAAAATTTCAAAAGTTTTACAATGGATGGGTTCACGAAGTTTAGCAAATAAAAGTAGACAAAGTTGAACAAGTGATGGAAATTGGAAAAAGTGGAACTTGAGAAAGTTTGGAAAGATGGAGCCTAAATAGTTGAAATTAGGAAAGTTGGAAAAAAAACATGTTTGGTAAAGTGGATTGATGCATGAATTTAAGGAAACTGAAAAGCATGGAATTTAGGAAAATTCAACATGGTTGAGAAAATTCAATACGGAATGACTCCGATGAACCTGGAAAAGATGGAATCTATAGAAACTAAATCAAAGAAAATTAAAATACGAAAAATACACTATATGAAAATGTGGGCAAGGAATAGTGATAAATTACTGATTTGTGAGAATCTTTCTTGTGTCTTTGAATCAATATGTCAAAGGAAGTTTGATCCATGAATGAAAAATCAAGCATTTTTCAAAATTAATAAACAATGGGCATCATTATAGTGAACATGCTTTAACTTCCAAAAAAAACTTACTTACATCAAACTAATTGCATTTGTATCGTGTTTTCCTTAAACATTTTGGCATGGCATTGCACTAATGTAATACATATGATGTAAGTCATTCCTAAAAATCATAGACTTGTTGTATCCTCGGTTGCACTTTACATCTCAATTGTATTTTGCAAACCTAGAATATCACAAGGTGTCACCATACTTCAAGAACATCCTTGCATGAAATTCATATATTTTAAAAGCTAATCATATAATGAAATTGGAATTAAATCCAATATGCATGTATATGGTAGGTCAAGCCATGAAATAAAAATCATGAAATTATCTTCATATTTTCATTCAACAACCATTGTAGATTTTGGTGTAATGCTAAAATTCACTATGATCTACAATAGATGTAGATAAGTTTTTTTCATAAATACCTTTCTCATAAAGTTTTATGATTTGGCCAATGTAATTTCTCGAATTTTGTTTTTTCATAGACCTTCATATTGTTTAGACATGGATGTCATTTGTTTAAAACATGTTTAAAACATGTATAAATATGAAATCCTAATTTATGTGTATTTGGTGCAAATTTTTAAAAAATAAAATATTATGTCTAATTGACCATGCACATTCTTGATATAAATTATTTCAATTCAATGTAATCACAATGCAAATCATATCAAGTGTTTTTTTATTCAAATAATCACATGGTCAATTAAAATATTAATTATCTAATCTTTCATAAAATATTTATTCAAGCCAACATACTATTAAAAAACATGTTTGTTGCATTAATAACATCACATCTAAGATGATTATAGAATCCTTTTCATTTGTTTGAAATCAATAATTATCATTATAATGCTACTTTTGACAATGTGACAATATTATAATAACATAATAATAATATGATAATTAAAATAAATACATTACAAAAAAAATTGAAAGTAAATGTGACTATCATGTTTTCATTGTTTCTTTAAAGTATCCACACAAAAATAAAAATAAGGGACCAAATTTGAAATATAACAAAATGACATGTGAAAAATTGGAAAATAAAATTGTTATTAAGTTTTTCATAAAAAGATAAAATATATCCAATGTACGTGTGAAACTTAAATTTAAAAAAAAAATTGAGATTAAAAAAGTGAAACTTTCACTTCCTTTAGAAAACTAAAATCATGTGAATTTTAATTTTATAATTTCAGAAGTGAAATTAATTTCATTGTGAGGTTCTTAAAAATAAAAAAAATAAAAAATTGTACTTGAAAATTTTCCCAAAGAAAGATATAAAAATAATGTATTTTTTTATCATTTGGAAATTTTAACATTATATATTTTAATTAAATGAGAATTTAACTAAATTATTTAAAATTAAATATATTTTAAATCAGTGGAATAAAATTTACATTTTGAAATTAAAAAGGCATTATAAATTTCAATGTAATAATCAAACTAATAATTTTATAATTGAATAATGAAATTAAAGATGTAAGTTTTGTACGCAATTGCATTATGAAATTATGAAATTATATAATAAGTAGGATATGTTCAAGTGCAATTAGTTCACATAAGTTCACACAGATCAGATTTTCAAGTTCCATTTTACTTGCTTGCATCTACATTCAGATGGAAACATGCATCCAAACTAGAGATTTGATATCTTTAGATTTCACCCAAATTTATGTTATTTGGTATGGTGAATACTTGCCTTGATCATTGTCCGATCTTCATGTACAAAAGTTGAACTAAATTGATCAATTAATCAAAACAAAAAATCAAAACCTTTGAAATATTGGGAAAGTTCCAATATTGATTATGTTTTTCAAATATTCAATTCCATGCATTCATTTCAATTCTTTAAATAACAAAGAAAAATAGTTTATGATTCAAATTTGTCAAAAAGTTAAACATGACTTGAATGTGAAGTCCCATTCTCAATCACTCGTAGATTTCAAAATTAATCCACAATCCCTTCTCATTATAATCCAATAAATTGCTTTAACAATAATACCTATACATGATTTTATGAATGTAATCTTATGTTTGTGTTTCATGTTGAATAGTGTATGGGACTTGCCACCAATAATGTAATCTAGTTGTAATTCTTTTAGGACATAAAATATGTCCAATTTTCACCATTTCTATGTTGGGTTGACAAGGGGATGCAAAGGGCAATTATTCCAAAAGCAACATTACCATCAAACAATTACAAAAGCATCAAAACAATAAAACAAATGGCCCTAGGACTTGTGACCACTTAAATGGGGGCCCAAATGGCTTTCTATGGTAAAATGGAAGAAATGGATATGGAACATTAAATTGGGTACTTGCGTTCTTATAGAAATATAATGCCTTATTGCCTTATTCAATGTTTAAACTATCAACATTTTTCCAAACACAAAATCCAAAAAAGAGGACCAATGTAGTAATTAATCAACTTCATATATTTCGAGCATATCACCACGAAATTTCAATGAAACGAATAAATACCCACATCTAAGAAGAACTAACGAGCTGAAGAAAAGAAAAGGGAGGGCAAGAAGATAATATTCTTATTCTTGACAAAATTCATAATATCCCACATATGAGATTAGAATTGAACCAAATCAACACTTATGGACAAAATATGGTTCAATGAAGATATTTGCATAATCGGAAACTAGTTCAATATATAATTTTTTAATGGGTTTACTTAACATGAAATTTAAGTGATTACTTAATAAATAACCCTAAACCCTAAACCCTAGCATGCTAGGTCCTGAAATTGCAAAATGCTATGATTGTTGAATAACTTGCTCCAAGACTAGAAGACAAAAGTTTAGCAGCCTAATTCCCCACTATAGGGCACCCTCCAATTGACAAATAATAAATACTAGCTCCTAAATGTGTTCCACTACTTAACAAGGTGGAAGCACTATCTATGTGTAGACTAGGGCAATAGAGATAAAGCACTATCTGGTCACCTTGAGATATTATGAGTCTTTGAAAGAACATGTACTTTTCTTTTGCTTGAAGCACTATGTGTAGACTAGTACAATACAGGCAAATCACCATCTGGGCATTTTGAGATATTATTGAGTCTTTGAAAGAACACAGGTACTTTCTTTTGCTTGTTCTAAATGGAAAGAGAGATGGCTGTAAAGGGAGAATCTGATGCAAAAGGGATTGATTCTTATGCCCCACATCAGCCTGTTGTTTTTTAAACCAAAATCACTCACTCAACCTTCCCACAAGCTCAAAGGTGAGAATCTTCCTTTTTTTTTTTTTTTTTGAAAAAAACCATCAAAGAGACACAAACAAGAATTTTGTTTTTGGGCAAACTGCATGTGTGAGAAAAAGGCAGAAGCTGAAAACCAAAACATGAGAGAGTAGAAGACTTGATTGACACAGAGGTGGCATTTCTGAGACATAAATCCAAGAGAAAGAGAGATCAGTAAAGGAATTATAGGATTGTGGGCATGTTGCAAGAGGCACTTGGACTATGCTCCTGCACAACCTTGTTCATGTACTCGTGTCATGACTCCATGTCTTCTGCTCTTCTTGGCTCTTCACTACAAATGCCCATTTCCGATCTATCCTTGCCAATATACATTGCACCCACAAGGAGCAAAATTGAGGTTTTATAGATCAGCAGTAGCAAGATTACCACCCATACAAATAACAATAGAAGGAGAAACAACAACATAAGCAAGAGCAGGCTTGCAACCCAGGAGTGTGCACAAAACAGTTCTTGTCAGTTGCAAACCATTGAATATCAACAAATTATTGAATCTGTTCATCAGAATTGCAAAACCAACTCCTTTCTCCACATCAAATTTTGCCCTAAAACATCAAACCCTAAAATGTTTCTGCAACAATCAAATTTACAATAACAACAAAAAAAAAGATTCACACTACAATATAATGTAGCAACAAGAATAAAAAGTTGGGTAGTTGATAAATCATGAGTTTTGCACACCAAAAACAGACTTTACCCATCTCACATCCTCCATGTAATTTGTCCTAAAATATCAAATCCGAAAATGTTTCTGCAACGATCAACCACAACGCAAGAGAAGCTTCAAACTACTATACTTTCTAGCAAAAATCAAAAGTTGGGTAGTTGCTAAATCATGAGTTTTGCAAACTAACAACTGAATTTACCCATCTACACATCCTACACTTAATTCTTTGTGTAAAACATCAAACCATACAATTTTTTTTAATGGGTGGCAAGTCTGGAAATTGATGTTGCAAAATTGTTTGTTGGTCCAAACTGAAGTGACACAATGAAAGGTCACAAGTTACAACTACTCAAGCATCAATGTACCTGCCATACTGTCAGCATTCATAAACCTTCATATGGCTGGCCAAACCCTTATCCCCAAACCATAAATTTCATCTCTAAGCTTCCACATATAATGTATATCATAAGCATTGGCTGAATATGTATCTTAGCAACACTCTCTGTATGGTCACCTCCGAGCACACATGAAGTTTCTAGAACTGTGAAGCTATACTACAAGACATGAGTACATCCTTTTTTTCCCCCTTGAAACACAAGACTTTCTCATTTCATCAATGAGGCAATTTTCTTCATGTGTTGAAATATTGAATCCTTTCCCCAAATCTCATGTGCTGCTTGAGAAAAGGTATGAGAGAGTTGTGACAATTACTGTTGCAATTCATGATGAAGGTGAATCTTAAAAGAGAAAAAGATAATTAGTCCATACTTTCAAAAAAGGACTACACCAACCAAAAGTGATACCTTCAAAAAACCTAAGGTAATATAGTCTACTGACAAAATTTGATTATGTGGGTTGTTCTCCTTCTCATCGAATCATTTAGAGCTTCACTTTCTTGACAATTAACCTCTTTTTAGCAGTATTAAGGCAATTTTTAGCCCTTCCTCTTCCTGCAAATGTACCATTGAATATGTTATTGGGATTCCCTGGTATTGATCAAGGTTTGGTTTAGAAGGTAAGATACTTAAATCTTTATCATTTGGAATTGTGTGCACCATCAGAAATAATGCAATAATTAAGTTTCTGATCAACAAGAAACCTTTACAATTTTGTACTCAAAGTATTGCCACTAGCATTCTTCTCCTATTTTATTACGTCGCCACACTGGCAATCATCCACGAGAGGAATTAGCCAAATTTGGCTACAGGTCAGAGAGGAAAGTAGAAACATTTAAGAATCCTGCTATATTTTGGCAACCTGCTATATTTTGGCAAATTGCTATATCTAGGCAAAAAACCTATTGCCTAGATATAGCAATTTTAGAAGAAAGAAACCTCAAAATTTGGTGCATATTCTTCACAATTTTCTTAAAGCTAGTCATGTGAATTTTGCTGGTACTGCTGACTTAATTAATCTCCCTATTGTAACAACTACTTGTGCAAAAAAAATTTGAAAGGAAATATCATGATGGATTGAAATTTCATCACATATAGATCCCAATTTGTGTGTGAAAGTAGTCAATAATTTGAATTAGCGTAACATTATCGTGCTTATGAAAAGTATCTTCAAATTTGACTTAAATATGAAGCAAACCAAAAGTAAGTAAAACATGGAATTTGCACCATGGAATGTCATGCATGTGTTGTAAAGATGACATGTGCATTCCTGTCCTTGGTGATTTAGTGAATGAGAATAATCAAAACGCATAGAAGCATAACCTCAAGGTTGGTTTGGATCAACAACAAAGAAACAATACAAGTAAGTAAGATTATACAATAGGTGTTGAAACTATAGTTACATTCCAAAATTCAACATATGGCAAAAGAAAGATGTAAACGAGACAAAGAAGAGATGGGTTGTCAACCACCCGAAGGGCCCATTTTTTGTACAAACAATTGTGGGTTTTATGGTGATGCAACCACTATGGGAATGTGCTCCAAATGTTACAAAGACTTTGTTTTGAAGCAATCAAAAGATTCTTCGACAAAAATTGTTGTGGACAAGGTTGAATATCTGTTCACTCAAGGTAATTGTGTTATGGAGGAGATAGATGGAGCTCCAATGATATTGCCATCTAAAAGTTCAATGGAGGTTTTACAATCACCTATTGAACGATTTGATAATGCATTGGGTTCATCATCAGGTGCTGCTGTTGCAACTTCTGCTCCAGGACTAGTAGAGCACTTGATGCAACAACATAACCGTTGCTTCTCTTGCAACAAAAGAGTGGGGCTCACTGGCTTTAAGTGTCGATGTGGTAACACATTTTGTTCCTTACATAGATATTCAGATAAGCACAATTGCTCCTTTGACTATAAAACCGCAGGTCGAGATGCCATATCAAAGGCAAACCCTGTTGTTAAAGCTGACAAATTTGATAAGATTTAGACTCAAATTCCAAATACTATCATGATGACATAAGTATGCAACAATAGCTTCAACTTCCACCCTTTTTGGGGGCAAGATTTGTTTTTATGAGAAGGTTTCCCACTAAGATGAGGATTGTGATAATATACATAGGTTGATCATGTGTGCGAGATATTGTCTCTACATGACCTCACTAGACCACAAAATGCACATGCATTTGATAACTTGTGTTAACGAATTAGGCGTGCATTTGTTCAACATCCACTAATCAATTGCAAGTTCAATATATTTGGATTGAAGTATAGTATTGAATTATTTCAACATATTTATATATATATATATATATAAAAGGCAGTGTGGCTAAAACCAAGGGTGAATGATGATAACAAACAACTGTGAATGATAATAATGGAGTTCTTATTCTCCATATTTTTGAGAAAATTGAATTTTTTTTGGCCCTGAATTGGATCTGAATTTTGATTAGACTGCAGTAATTAGTCCTTGATTCAGTTGTACAAAATTGAGGTGGATAGTAGTGTTATTCTTTGTGTGAAATTTCACATTGCATTATGCATTTTTTGAAGAAAACCCAATGCAAATGATGTTACCAGAGTTTTTTTTTTCCATATTTTTTAGGAGTATTTTGAAAATAATTTGAAAAAGTTTCTCCAAATTTTTGAATTAGTATATAAAAAAAGGATGCCTGATATAATCTAACTTCATATCATAGTTTATATGGAGAGGTGGCTCCATCTTGTTATGGATCATCGATATTCCCTGCACATAATTTTTTTTACAAAGTTGAGTTCATGTAATGCTATCTGATTTAGTTCAAGGATTTCAACACATCGGATTCATACTTAGAGATAAGGTCATTACAATTGGCCTGAATCATGTTTTGGTGTTGCTTGTCCTCATGATGGGGGATTATGCATTGAAGGACAAACCCAAGCAATGGATGCTCTCTTAAAACATGGGGTGGACTACACTCTCAGGTAGTATGTTAAGGTGTTTGTTTTATGTACAAGGAACTCATGTGTCAATAGGCACGGCATTACAACCTAGCTGAGTTTAATCATCATCTATTATGAAAGGGGCTTAGAGAGTCATGAATTACTTATGGAAAGCCCATGTTCTTCAATTCGCTGATTCTGTCTGAATAGGTAGTAACAACTGCAAACAAGGACTTGCTACTTAGTTAAAACATGAATTAAGAAGTATCAATGGCAGAATGCAATTGCAAAGGAAAACAAAAACAGGAGCTCGATTCTCCAGAAGCGAAATCAAGAAGATATAAAGAAAAGTTTCCTTTCCAAAAGTATTCACTCTTTACATATGAAGCTCAAGTTCAAATTCAAACTAAATCCTTATAATGAATAACTACAAGTATTCTAACCATTCTAACCAGTACGTAACCAATATATACACCAACTATAACCTACGGGTAACCTACCTTGAACATTATCCCCAGTAAACTGGATTACATCCTAGAAATCCAAACTCAAAGACTAAGAAATGTACATGCAAAGACATAAAATCAAGCTAAGCCTATGGATTTAGAAATCGGGGTTGATGTTGTGCTTGTGGCACCTGTTGTAAGGACTGCATCCTCCATAACTTTGTAATCACGCTGAAGATGTGCATGATTGCTAGCAGTTTCATCAGTCTTGACAACCTATTCCCAGTACTTGGCTTCAAAAGCTTTGCACTTCTCCTCCAAGCCAATAAATGAAATTTGTAATTTGTCATCTTGCTCCATGTGCTCCTCAAAATTCTTCTAAGCCTGTTAAGGAGCATGCTGCTCAATCTGCAAATCACTTAAATGTTGGTCCTCAGCAGTAGTGGCCAGGTGAAGAACCTACAATTCAGCACCGGTCTTCTTGTGGTCTTTTTGTGAAGATCTTCCTTAATTGTCTGTTTGTCCTGCTCCACCTGTTTCTTGCCCAACAACCCACAACTCTCTCAACAGCTGCAGTTTACTCTCAGCACAAACTTTGTATAGTATTTGAGGGAACATCAAAACGCCTTGAGGAATGTGAGGGGACAACTGAGGCAATGTGGCCTCACCTGCGTCTAGCAGTTTTGGACAGTGCTCAAGGCCTCCTCAAACAGGCAGGAGAGTAAACCTGTGCATAAGCAAGATCATGGCTTTGGTTTGAGATACAAATTAGTAGAACACATTCGGCTGTTTGTAGTTTTAGATGAAGAGACAGAAGCAGAACATGGTCATAGAAGAGGCTGCCATAGCTGTTGCCAGCAACCCATGAAGGCAGCTGGATCCCTGTGGATGGTAAAGCAACTCCAGCTGCAATGTGGATGCCTCTTGCTGTAGAAGGTCAATGACTCAATTGCAAAATATCCTCCAAATAACTCTTCGTTAGAACAATATCAGCTGCTTCAATAGCAATGTCTGTTCCTGCCTGAATTGCCATGCCCATGTCTGCTGCAACAAGAGCACGAGAGAGACATTGACTGAGTCGCTGACACCATCAAACAACCATTGCTTCACTCTTATTCCCATCATGTAAGGTCAACAGCCATCACAACTAAAAATTATTCCAATCATTCGCAAGCACAAAGAAATCTACCTATCTGCTTTGAGCTTTGCTAGTAGCCCCTGTAGAGAGTGTGACATAATTGGACTTTTGGGATTAGGGTTTAGGGTTTAGGTATACACTCCATGCAACTGAAAGTCAATTTCCTCACAAGCTCATGGTGATCACTGAGAGATACTGTATCACACCAAGTAGCCACAAAGCTCAGTGCAATCTGGTGTGTGGGGTCTTCACCAACAAATTTTGCTTTGATGGCAACCAAGACCCCAGAGCTTGCATCTGAGGCAAATTCTGATGTACCATGCCCACAAAAAGGTTGTCAAGCAATCCAAGATCTGGTTGGGAAGAAGGATCAACAACATGCCTTAGAAGCAACAATCTTATTGGAGAACAATAAGAGTGCCATGTCCTTTGTACATCTTCAAGTTAGGTACTGATAATGAGAGTACTCATCTTAACAAAAGCCACCATTTTCACCAAGCTGCACATAGTGTCATTACCTGCATCATCAAAACATGCCTCTTTTATATATGCAAGAGGCTAACAATTTGCAAGAATTCTTTGTTTTTCAGATTCTTGTGTATGCAAAACAAAGAATTCTCAAAGTCTACTTGAATTATCATAAGAAAGTAAAGAGAGCAAGAAATAAAAGAGAAGAATCAAAAGAATGCACTTGTCCCCCAAGGCGGACTATTGTTGGAAATGTGGAACACACAAAAAAGAAAAAAAGCAAAACAAGGCAAAGAAGAGGGGGGAACAAAAAACCATGACTTATCCCAAGGCACAAAAGTACACTCCAAATCAACGAACTTTTGAACTTGGGCATTTGACATTTGGAAACATTCAAAAACAAAGCAAAAGAAAAATGAGATAGTGCTATCATATTGTTGTATTGTTGCCTTCAAATGGATTTGCCCAATTTAGTTTAATCCCCATGAAAACAGATGCTTTCAATAGCACTACTATTTGTGTCCATATTCTTCCCCTAGAAATCCTATTAAAACCCCTATTTGTGTTCATCTTCTTCCAATAAATATCCTACTGACGAAACCTTATTTTTTAGCACAACCTTGTCATGCTATACTCCAACTGTAGAGCCCCCACCACCACCACCACCACCGCTTCTGTTGACTAAAGAAAAGGACTGAAAGTGAAATGGGAATCTATAATTTGCTATAATTAGTACATGAAGAAAGCAAGAGAGAAAGAGAGTTGAGAGAGAGGAAAGAGAAGAAGAAAAAGAAGGAGAGAAAAATAAAACCCTGAAAAGAGATGTATCTTTAGAGCAATAGTCAGTTGGATCTGCCCAAGAAGAAATCTAGAGAAGCTGCAGCAGTTCATATAGGAGTAGGTGGTGCTGGTGTTGTTTGATGAAGAAAGTTTTACATATTAGTTGGTGGGTGGTGGTGATGGTGATGGTTTTTAGCTGAAGAAATTTTAATGATTTTTTTTTTCTGAAGAAATTGTTATAACAGTTTTTTTTGCTGAAGCAAATATTCTTAATAGTTTTTCTGCTGAAGCAATTTTGTAGACTAGGTTTGTTTGTGGGTGGTGGTGGTGGTGGTGGTGGTGGTTGCAATGGGTGCTGAAGAAACCAGAATCTGGTTACTGGAATATGTTCAGAGATATCAGTCATGGAGTCTGGACAGTTCAGGTGTGGGCAAGGCATTATACTTACTTGCAGGTGTGATTTTCTTCTTGGTAGGGTTTTATGAGCTTTACAGTAAGAGAGTGGAGCGCATGGCAAAACTTCCTCCAGGTCCTTTCCAATGGCCAAAGTTTGGATCTCTACCTCAGCTGATGTTCCTCAATTGGGGAAGAAGAACTTCTTCTTCTTCTTCTTCTTCTACTACTACTACTACTTCTTCTCTTCGTTCAATACTTGAGAGACTTGTCACACAATATGGGCCTGTTGTATTCCTGCATCTTGGGTCACAAAGCTTTGTGCTTGTTTCCAATGGAGAGATGGCCAGAGAGGTAAGGTTAACAACAACAGATTGTGGGGTTTTAAAATTCTTATTTATTTATTTTCTCTCTCATACTTGTTAGTTTTTTTTTTTTCTTTCCTTGAATTCTTGTACCAAATTTTGTTTTCCTAGCTGGGTTTTTGTGACAGACACTCATTTTCGGGTGTGTGATCCTTGCCAAGGGTTCAATCCATTCAAGAAGCAGATTGAATTTTGATTTATGTGGGTTGTGATGATTTTGTAATAGACAGAAGATCATTTGAGAAGCACCAAAATGCATTAAATGGAAAGAGAAGATTGAGACGAGGAGTTGAAGAGATTTTTTTTGAGATAGGATAAATAAATCAAGAAGCTAGAAATAAGCATTTCTGTGAACAGAAATTGTGTGGCAACAGAGAAATGGACTACTGAAATCCATCACACTTTGGAAATTGTCAGGTTCTGGATGTGCACGATGCAGAATATTACTACCGACCTCGCACGCCAGTGGCCAAGTACTTGGGATTTGAGTTCAATGACATAGGATTCTCAACAGGGAAGCATCACCGACTTGTTCGAAAACTTTGTGCAACACAGCTTCTCTCTCATGAGTCCCTGAACAAGTATGAAGACATTCGGAATGAGGCCAGAGCAACAATGATCAACACTGTTTGGAAGTGTGCAAGTCACGGGAATGTGATTGAGGTCAGAGACCTGGTGTTGGATTTTACCACAAATGTGTTGTGTCGCATGCTAATGAGCAGAACACATCTTGACATTGCGAACATTGGCCTCGGCTTCAAGCAAGAAACATTTAACTCCCTTGTACAAGAAATCATGGAGGTTGTTGGCAAGCTTGATACAAGCATGTTTATTCCTTGGATGCGATGGCTGGATTTGGAAGGCAGGACAGTTGAGCTGAAGGAGTTGAATCGTCGATTGGTCAAGTACTTCAAAGGAGTGATTGAAGAACATGAAAAATCTCTGGAGAGTGATGACAGAGCCCATGAATCAAATGATATACTGGATGTGTTGTTGTCACTTGAAGGTGATGATATGCTTTCTGATGAAGCTATCATGGGCATTCTCTTGGTAAGGTCAAAAGACTGCAAAACCTCTTGCTTTTCTTTTGGTCTCTCAAGGTCATATATAGTGTATCAAAACAATCTGGCACAGGCATAATTAACTTGCAATTCTTATTTGCACTTTGCAGGATATGGTAGTGGGAGGAGCAAGCCCATCTAGCAGTACAGTGGAATGGGCACTTGCTGAGCTTGTTTGCAATCCAGTCATACTAGACAAGGTCCAGAGTGAATTGGATCAAATTGTGGGCAGAGATTGCATTCTCAAGGAGACTGACTTGCCTCGTCTCCCCTACTTTCAGGCATGAATCTCTCTGCATCCATTTCATCTTGTTCTATTCTGTCACTTCCAAAAAAACTAGATATGAAATCTCCTGAAATCTTCATAGTGGGTTGTCATCCCTCAATTCTCTTCAGGTTGGTAGGGACTTGTACCTACTGTGTCTTTCCAAAAGCGCAAGTGGACACAACATTGTTGCTTGAAATTGATGTACAAGTTTGAGCAGAGTTTGAGTAGAGTTTTTCCTCTTTGAAGTATAGTAATGCATGATTTTACAGTTCAAAATATCTGACATTGAGGATGTGTGATCATTTCAGGCAGTTGTGAAGGAAACTCTGCGTCTTCACCCAGCAATCCCCTTGTCACTGCCACACATGAATATTGTTCCATTCCAACTGGCAAATTATGAGCTGCCTGAAATGACTTCTGTGATTGTTAACTACGAGGCAATTGGTCGTGACTCCACTGTCTGGCAAGATCCGCTGGAATTCAAGCCAGAGCGGTTTCTAATTGTTGAGATAAGCACGCATATCAAAGCTTTGGAGGTTCTTCCTTTTGGGTATGGCAGGCGGGCATGTCCTGGTGCTAATCTAGGACTGTCATTAGTGCAGCTTGCATTAGCTTCCTTGGTGCAAGGCTTTGACTGGACACCATGTGCAGGGCAAATTCCTCACGATATTGACTTGATTGAATCATCAGACTTTATTTGCTTCAAAGCACATAAATTGCAATTATTAGGTACACCACGACTTGCAGCTTCTGTATACCAATCCTGAAGAGAAGAGGATGCAGGAAGGAGGGAAGGAAGATCTCACTGGGTATCTTTGAGCTGGATTAAGGGGATGATAGTCTTGTTAGTAATGAACTTTAAAGATGATTCTTTTTCAAAGGAAAATAGAATGCGAAACTTTGGTTTTCTATTATTCCAAGATAGGTTGGTTAGTATTTGTTCACTATGGTCTCAAGTTTTACACCCCTACTTTTATTGTTTAAAGATTGGGGCTAATTAAATTCTGAAAAATCCTATCTCAATGAGGTTTATCTGTTCACTTGATTCACTTGTTTTTGTGATGGGGGATACTGTCAAGTCTCACACTGTGAGAAGTTTGAAAGAAGTGAGTTGAAAACATAGCTGCAAAATACTTTAAAGCATCTGTGTACTTGCAAACTCTCAGACAAGAACACATATAGCAGCAACAAAGTAAACAGATGAATTCCATGAAAAGATGATCACAACATGAAGTTTACAAGAGGACTTTATTGATGCATTGCTGCATAACTTTGGGGCAATATTCCATGGCACTGGCAGAAACCAGTACCTATTGTTTTGCAAATTGCCATTAGCTCTTCTGATTACACCAACAGATAAGTTTTATATCATTGCCAGATACATGGAAGAGATCTGACTTCCAATCTCCACTCTTTTTGCAATGGTACTAGTGCTGTTTCACATTTGTGGGCTTGCTTTTTAGGAACATAGTTGGTACCAAACACGGTTAGATTAAATACAATTTACAATGCACCATCTTGCAATTTCAGGCATGCACATTTGGATTGTTGGCTTGCTTTTCAGAGACATACTTCTCTGTCTCCTTCAATGCAAGTTCAGCTGTTTTCACCATCTGTAGCAAACAGAAGAGTTAGTTCAGTGATGCAGTTCATCAAAACTAATTTAACATCATGTTCCACAAGAATTGACTCACAGAAAAAGGTGGTGGCAAAAATGGCACAGGCTTTGATGAACTCCTCTGTGACAAGAAGGATACAATCACACTACATTTCTGATGAAGGAGAGGACAAACTCTCAACCAATGCCAGTGCAAGCTCTGTGGAAATACAGAAACTTCCCTAAATTACCTTGACTTGATTTGATACCTTCAGTAGAATTACTAATGATTCAACTGAAATGGGATTACCTGGTGAACTTCATCAGCTGAAATGATGAGTGGAGGTGCAATCATAATAATGTCACCAGACACACGCACTAATACACCGTTAGCAGCACACTGCCCTCCAAAATATGTCCCCACCGCTGCAGATCCCCACACCCATTTCCAATTAATCTCCAATTCATTTGAAAGTTTTTCCAATCAAAAATTTCCTTGAACTCAGCCATGCCTGACTCAAAATAGTTGTACACAAGCAAAAACTCAGGCTCACAATTTTTATTTATACTTTTGGGAATTTCAGGCTTCAATTCAAGGAACACCAGGTGACATGAAAAGGCTTTTGTGGCACAGAGGACAAACATACCCCATTTGGTAGGGAATGCTTCCCTTGTCGTCTTATCAGCTGCAAACTCTATTGCCAGTACCAATCCTGTTCCTCTGACCTGTTCACAGCAATCCAACCATTTTGCCTGATGAACTTACATCCTCCTGCTCTTTGTAGGAATTCTCAAACACTAACATGTTGAAGTTGCATAAACATTCTTAGTACAGAGCTAAACAGAAAGGAAAAGTCAGATGGTCCCTAGGTGCAAAACTTCAGATGATTAGGCACCTCTCCAACAATGGGACTCTTTGCAAGATCTTTGAAGCCTTTCTGGAAAGCAGGCGCAACTCTATTTACTTGTGCCACTATATCTCTCTCCCTGCATCCATGTCCACACAATTGCAGAACCTCAATAGGTAATCCCAAATTATCCATAGCTCTTTGCATACCACTAAGTCATTAGGGCACAAATGGCAATTGCTAGTCCATCCACCTTTTTCTTCCACTTTTTCATTATTGGAACTTGCCATTCCTGAATCATCATATCCTGGATATCAGAAACTAATCTACTCAAGAAAAGAACTAGCAAATTACTGGGACAGGTATGGCATACTTGTATATACGCAAAGCCTCCAAAGCCACAGCACAAGCGACTGGATGACCCGAATATGTGAACCCATGTCCAAATCCACCTACATGACTCAATAAAGTATCAGATCCCATGGATGTCAAAATTAAAAAATCTAAGTATTTAAGCTTTACTAAAAAACACAAAGACATAGATCTCATCAAATTTAGCAGCAAACACTCAAAAATAGCCCAATAGCTTCCCCAACAAATTTAGCCCAAGAAGTTACCAAGTTCATTGCTCTTTTCGGCCACTTCGTCAAAGATTTGTTGACTCATAAGAACAGCACCAATTGGCATGTATGCTGAAGACAAGGCCTGTCACACAGGAAAGTCAAACTAGCCACTTTTCTAACTTGCTCAAAGCTCAAAGGTCCAGATTCTCCTCCATCACCACTTGTCTCAAACATCAGATTTACAAACCAGTGGAAGTGCACACAACAAAACTAAAACACAGAACACCTATGTCCACAAATGAAAAGCACAAGGTATGTCTTTTCCTGCCAAGATAAGTTACCAAAAGACAGAAAGACACTAAGAATATCACTCTGCCAGGTGCCAGGAAGCTCACCTTGGCTATTGACACCAGGTCTGGCTTGATGTTGTACTTCTCACACCCAAACATAGTACCCAGTCTCCCAAACGCACACACCACCTGTACATCCAAGCAAAGCCATCAGTACACATATGTGAGCAGAAAACATGTCACTGTGCAAAGAAAAAGTTTCAGCAATAAAATGTCAAGAGTCAAGCAATACCTCATCAGCAATCAGGAGAATATCATATTTCTTCAATATGGGTTGGATCTGCAAACCAAAGATGATTTTTCTCCATCAGCAGTCAAGCCACATAGACAATCATACAATCATTTTCCCTCATCTGATGTAGTCCTCACTAGCTACTTGAGCTGCTTTCCATTTACATCACACTTTTTTACCTTGTCCCAATATGTGGCAGGTGGGGGCATGACTCCACCAGCACCCATCACTGGTTCACCAATAAAGGCTGCAATCTGCAGAAAGGAACCCACATCACAAGCAAATCTTCTATCAGTCATCTGTTCAACCCTTCCAGACATCAAACCTGGTAAGCTGAAACCTTGAGTGAATTGTCATACAATTGTAAATAAGCAGTGACCAGTTTACTATCACTACTTTAGTGTACCCACGTGTTTTGCATACATGTACCTCTAATACAAGGTCAATTTCAATGATAGTGAAGTCAAATATGGAAATAATCACATTAAGACAAGCATTTCTCCCTCTTCATGTTCACAGACTCAATCTATTGTTTTGCCTGAAAAGTTTATTATCATAAGTCTAGAAGCCTAAAAACAATTGTAAGTTTAAGATAGGAGCAGCAAATCATACCTAATCTAAACTCAATAAGCACTTAATTACTTCTCCAATGCTTACTCTCATTTAGGCCAGCTGTTGTTAGTTCCATCATAGAAACTCCTACAGAGCCATGTTATATTCTGTTTTTATTGCTTCCAATTCAATTTACAACATTGCACAAAAAGCCTGCTTCACCACTCCTCTTCAAACTGAATATTATATTCCCACCAACAAATGTGAAAGAAACACAAGGACTCAGTCCTCTAGGACACCATCAGAAGCATTGCTCTGAAACTGAAATTTTGCATATCCCACTTGGGAAGGTAACTCACAGTCTCCGGACCCTCTTTGATTATCAGCTTCTCCAAGTTTTCAGCCAACCTTGTTGAAAACTCCTCTTCACTCTCCCCTGCAACATATCAGAAGCTTCTTAGGATGTTTGTTGCCGACAAGCTCTTATCCACCATCTAAATTGCAACCAATCCTGAGAGCTGGTCTAAAGAATCTAATAGATGTATCAACAGCCCAGGCATATAGACTCATAACTTCAGAAATATTGCATGGTAATAGAAGCCAAATGTCCCACATCATCCAGATGGGTTCTTACCTGTGGAACATATAACAAATCAAAGTGACAGACTAGTGTGTGAGGGACTTAAAAAGTGAACAATCTGAGCAGAAAATAAGAATTATTACCTATCTGGAGTCCTATTAAGACGGATGAAATATCCTACCTGGTAAGTGATAGCGCCAATAGTGAGGGCAATCAGTATGTAACACAAAAGAGACTGGCAAATCAAAGCCCTTTTGGAGGGATGTCAGCCTGTCAAGTAAACAAGATCCTTGGACATTGATGAATTTGAAAATGATTTCTACAAGCAAATACTTGAGTGGTAAACTTAAATCCTTTGACATATACTAATGCAAGCACCACTAGATAACATCCGCATGTAGATTTCCATGCAAATAACCTTTCACTAATTAGTGCAATCAACCAGTGTGGAAAATCAAGTGCGTACCCTGAGAGACTTGCACTCACCAAGGTCGATCCATGATACCTGAAAAAGCACAACAGAAAAATGAAATTGCAACAGCTACTTCCTTATCTGTAAAAACTTGTAGATCTTGGATTGATCTTGCTTCACAACCAATCTTGACAGCCATCTGTGATTCTTGATGAAGCTAATTAATCCCCCCTACTTTAGGGACAGAGATTGCACACCATACAGCTCCTCTATAATTACTTTGGACATAAGCCATTTGACCCATATAATCTCAATGCATTAGAAAGAATCAACAACTCAGAAGCTGCTTCATAATCCATCAAAAGGGATAAATCAGTGAGGAATCAAGACCTCTATGGCACCATAATGATGACAAGAAAACTATAAAGGCTGTAGATATCAGTGCAGTAGGTGACTGCTTACGCTTTCTGACGTGCAATAAACTTCTTTTTGTTAGGTCTGCCAATGGCATTGTTGTAGTACCACACCAGCTTTACCTGGCAACCCAAGGTTTCAATAATTGGCAAGGAATGATGTTATAATCATCTACAGCCACCAAATTAAAATCCACATGAATGATCTGCCCTGCAAAGCCGGTCATAAACCTTTCATAGAACCTAGATGCACCTTGAAAGATCAACATTTGTACCTGGGTGTCATTAGCTTCAGAACCACTGTTGCAAAAGAAAACTCTCCCCATTTTCACAGGTTTGAAAAGGTCAATCAATGCAGCTGCTAAATCCTACAGCCCACAGTGTGCAGCCTTAGATGTTCAGATGCATCAAACAGTAAAACATTGACATTGCTCCACTGATCATTTAAGGGTGATAGACACACATGCATCATAGGCCATTTGAAAGTATGAGCACATAACTGGACTGTATGCTGATATAACTAACACAATAAAGAATCACTAGAAAGGTACCAGGGTGGGCTGTGAAGTTCGATTCCAAAAGGAATGGTAAAAGGGCAATATATTGAGTTGCTTCTCAGCTGCTTCCACGAGACGTTTCTCACTGAAGCCTGCCAAAAAGCCAAACTGCAAATTTGGATCTTGACCATTGACAGAAACTGATCATTAATTTTTACAACCAACTCAGCTTTCACAAAACAGTGAGAGCTCCATAACACAAGCAAGTCAACATCTTGATCTTGTTTGCATAAAAGGGCAGCATAATATTGCACCACAAATTGAATATTAAGTGGGGCATGCAGTCAAATTCTACAATGAAACACTGTGCATTCATGCAGAACTAGTCAGTCATCAGAAGAATTCCAAAGTGTAGATTGAGCACTGCACCTAAAGCAGTACACCACAGGCCTGCTAAGGCATCAATGTATTTATTTCCCTTGCTGTCCCACACATACACCCCCTGCAAATCCAAAGAGAAACTTTTCAATAGAAATCACTGATGGGAAAAAAAAAATGAAAGAAAAAAAAACGGAGCTACGTATTTCCTGTTTGCTCCTTCAACTGATCTCTCCTACATTACAAAAGCAAAAGCTATAGATTTCAAAGAGATCTCAAGTGATCTTTCCTAAATTCATGAAGAGGAAGTCCCGTGGAGGAGTAAAGTATAAAACAAACTTAAGGGAATTCCCGGTTACTTACCTCTCCTTTCTGAATTATCAAAGGTTCTGTCTCTGTCTGCTGCCAGCCTGTTGTAAACGGCGCCAACATGGTATGCCCAACGGAACTGACAAAGCACAAGATCACACAGATTCAGGATGATCTGTTTTGTAGTTCGAAGCTCCTCCATTCTCACACTACAAAGATTAGTGCCCTAAACGTTGTCTCTTATGTAAAACCACACCATGACCAGCATAACACACTTACACAGACGTCAAAACCACACTCCAAAGAAGACTTCCATGCACAACCAGAGACAGAAAAACAGGGAAGAGAGAGAAAGAAAAAAGGCCCCAATTACAAGCAACATTACTGGAAAATCCTCATTTCCGACATCTAGCAATCCGATAGCAATGCGCGCGCACTTGCCAGCAAGGAAACGCTTGCAAACGAAAATCGAGGCGGGGAAAAAAAAACCAACAACAACAACAACACAGTGTTAAGTACCTTTTGTGATTCCCATCGCTGTGTACGAAAGTAGTTTCCACGGCCTCTGAGACCGATTTCTGATCTTGAACAGCATGAGCATCATCTGTACCACGAGTATGCGGTGCTCCTACCAACTCTGCCATATCCAGCACTGGTTCTTTCTCCACCAATTTGCTCAAATCCGGTTTGTTCTCCAAAGACGTCGCCTTGTTTCCAAAATCGGTTGAAAGACTGTTAATGCCTGTCGTTGCATACACGCCGGTGAAGAAATTCGCACAAAAAAATGCAAAAATCTCTGCTATGACTGCGACGCTGCGACGGTGGAAGAAATCCGCAAACGCGCGCGAGAAGACAAGTCGCGTCGAGCGCCGCTTGTTGCTCTCTTTCTTGTGTGTGGCGATAGGCTTCTAGCTAGACATAGGCCTACTAGGCCTACGATGTGCTTATTGAGTAGCTTCAGCCCTATCTTTTGCCGCGTGGCAGTCCAACCCAGTTCGCTTTTCGACACGCCGATTTCCCGGTGGATAAAAATTCCCCCCTTACGTTTTTTACTGAAATTCTCCCTTTTTCCAACCGCATCTCAAAGGCCTTTATTCAAACTGGGGGTACTTACCTATTTAACCGAGGGTATTCTGTTTCATATTAATTAGTTGGGGGTGCCTCACAAGTCCAACTTTTTTTTTGCAATGAGCCAATTTGATTGGCCCATCGCAAAAACAAAGTTGAAACTATGGACGCTCCTCAAAATAGAAGATTCTATGGAAAGATGCAGTGCCTCCCCCTTTGGCCCACCTACACCTATATAGGTGAGAATGGGAGGACTTTGGGCAAAACATATGGAATTAAAGGGAGGTGCTATTGGGAACACCCTTAGAGAACACATTGGGAACCTAGGGAACCTGATGAGAACCCATTGAGAACTTGAAAGGAACATGTTGGGAACAAAGGAAAAATGAAAAAAAAAAATCCTTCCCCCCCAACCCACCCAACCCAAAACTTAAAAATAAAAAAATTTGGGCACTTTGAGTGCATGCTGAGCCTTCCCATTGGCTGCATGAAATTTCTATTTCCAAAACTGTTCGTCACCATATAAACTGAGGGTACTTATTTAGTATTAAGGATGCCATATTTACCAGGGTTAGAAGCATCCTACAAAATTTCAGGGTTTTTACCAGTGTGGGTGCCGGTTCACCCGGCTCTTTGATGTGCCCCCAAAAAAACTTGTAGGGTAAAGCGAAGGCGAGGGCATTATTGAAGTAAGGGCGTGTGAGGTGAGAGCTGAATGCAAGCCTGTTTTCAAAAAACCCTTGCTCGCAGGCCTTACACAGCTTAAAAATCTATGCCAAAAAATCAGAGCTTGGGGCTTTATGTTTTTCATACAGCCCCTAGTGTCGCTCGCTCTGGGGGTGGACGAAGTATTATGTGTTATAATAATGTGCCCTTCACACGCACTACAAATTTTCTAAGAAGTTTTTATGTTTAAGAAAATTGTATTGGTTCAATACAATTTTTTTATAATGTAGCCAAAGTGGTGATCAACAATATGAAGATTTAGCCAAATTTGGCTATAGACAAGATATGAAAGTTTTTTTTTAAAAAAAACATCCTCCTATATTCTGCACAACCCTACTTGAACCAAGTATCGAAATCTGATTATTTTTCTTTATTTTTTCGATTTATGACAATTGAAATTCCCAAAAAAATCACCATTTTTGAGATTTGAGTTTTGAATTTCGCCAGTGAAAAAAAGGCTGGAATTCCAATAAGCTTCAGAAGTGGCAAGTAAGAGTGTCCACCGTTAGATGGACAGGGGCCCTGAAATAAAAAGGTGCGTGTAAGTCTCTTCTCTCCTCAGAACAAATTTCGGATATGCCATCTGACCGTTGATGTCGGAGACCCGTCTAATTTTTGCTACAAAGGGGCAGGAGCCTGGCACGCCGGGAGGCAGCCACCCGGCGTTTGCAAGGGTGTCGTCACCCAACGCCTTTTCGTTCTCAAAGACGTTCCCAAAGGTTGGAGGAGCCTTATTAGAGGGCCCCCCAATCCACCACACCATAAGGAGGAGTCGGAATAACACATTTCGGATATGCTTTCATATCGAACTTGGATATAGTTCTATAAAAAAGATAACTTTCCATACACATGTATTCATTAAGGGTTTTTTAATCGTATTTATTGTTATTAATGAAAACTACTATTAGTCTCAGCCTCACTTTGCAACTATTCTTGAAGTCTCCCAAACAAGTACCCAAAGCTCAAATCTATGAATGAACTCTCCAAAATTCGTGACCATGGTATTGTTTAGCTGCACCTAGAAACCTTGTGCATACCTAAAGGGTCTACCTACCTAAATTAAGGCCTTACCTAAGCTCCCTAACCACCTGTCTGCTTGCTTATTTATCTATGTTATCAACCTATAAGTCTATATACCCACCTACCTAATGTACTTACTTAATCACCTAAGTTACTAAATTATCAACCTACCCACCCACCTAAGTTACCTACTAAGGTACTTAAGTCACCTACCTATCCATTTATTTAGTGTACCTCCTTTCTATTTGCCTGCCTACCTATCTTATGTTATTGACTTATCAAGTCCCGTAGGACTACCAACTTATGTACATATTTAGGGTACCTCCTTACCTAAGCTACTTATCTAAAGGGCCGACCATACTTAAAATTAAATCATGGGTAATTCAAAGTTAAAATTGAAAATTTTATTCTTGCAGCCACACATGAAAAGTTAGGTAACACCAAATCTTATGTGGTTGCCTATGTGGCAAGCCAAGGTATCTCAAAGTTAAGTTGTAGTTAGGCACCAAGGTTTGTAGCCCTAAGATTTTAAAAAAACTTAGATTTTGGAAAAAATGACTAATGTAACGAACTTTTTAAAAAACTATCAAATAACTTAACATTATCTTAACAATCCTTTCCTATGAGCATTACATATAGTAAAGGACATCATGAAACGTCATTTCATCCATTTATTTTGTCATCCATCCGTTCGGTCATCCATCTGTCTCGTCATGGTCTATTTACTTTGATGGGGCGGAGAAAGAGTGGAATACTAACACAATGTGACAAAGAAAGCAATAGGAAGAGATGGCACACATGCTAAAGCCCTACAATCATAAGCAGTTGTTCTTATGGATTCTTCCTTGCCTTGGAGAAAGTTACTCACCATCACAGATCCACCAAAGTCATTTTCGATCGTGAGATTGTTTACTGGGCATTGTCATTTATTCCCTTGGAGACTCTTCTCTCTCTCCCCGCCTTTCAAAGCTCCTCTGCATTGGAAATTTTCTATTGCCATGAGAACTCTCTAGTCAATTTCCTGTAGCCAGCTCCTTGATCTATAACTTGGATTACTCTACAATCTGTTTCAAAATATCATCATACACCAAAGCCAATCTCTCACATTCGCTTTGTGTGTATATGTTTTGTGTGTGTGTGTGTGTGTGTTTTGGGGATGATAATCTTGTGACCATTGTGTTTGGAGTTCCTCCAGTGGTTTATTTCAAGTTTAAAGATTGCATCTTTGCGTAGATTTTTATTTGGTTTTTGGGGTTTTGGTCGTAGAGTAGTTCGTGTTGTGAATTTTGCATAAAAGTTCCCGAGATTTTTGAGTGTTTTCGTTGCTCCAATTTGGGTTGCTCTTATCTGCTTGCTTTGAGTGTGATTTTCTGCTTTGCTTATGTTGTTGCACAGAGAGGAATAAGTCCTTTTAGATGGGGCGGACTGAAGGCATGGAGCTGCCAAGGGAAAAAATGATGTTGTAATTTGTGGTTTATTCTATGCACGGTTTTTTCTGGGTATGTTTTAGGTTGCAAACAAGAAAAAGACTCTGTAGTTTGGAGAGTGCGAGTTTTGGGGCCTTTGGTGATCTTTAACTTCTGGGGTGACAACGATGCCCAACAAACAGATATTCTAAGTAGAGAATGGAAAGAGAAAAGTAGAGTAGAGAAAGTGAACAGTAGTTGCACAAAACAGGAAGAGTTGGGGACAGTCAAAGCCCAACAAAAGGTTTATCCTTTTGCAAGGGGGGGTGTTGGAAGCAATTCCCAAATGCACCACAAATATTGCCCTTCAATGCTAGTGATGAACAACGCTCAAGTGCAATAAACCAACTTGATCCTGTTCACCTTGCATCATTTTCGTTAACAAATTTCCAAAGCAAAGGAAGAACTCATTGCGTAGCATGGTAGTGCTTTGACAGCTTTGGCAGCACCCAAAAGCTCAGCAGAATGATGAGCAAACTGGCTCTTCACAAAATCTTGTTCCACATATTAATGTTCCAATATAATTCAATCAAGACACGTCAAAATATGCACGTGAACGTCGCAATCGCCTACAAAGAGAATGGCGTGCTAGGCAACGTACAAAGTCAGTCGGGCCATCTGAAACACCACAAGAGCGAAGTAATTGTCTGTGTCGAGAACGACAAACCATACAACAAATAGCAACATGTGCATAACCTTCTCTTGGCAATGAAGCATTACAATTATTTGGAGACGAAAACACGTCAACCCTGGGACGATGGGATTGTGGATAAATGGACACAATCTGTGGATTCTGCAATGTGAAAATGTGGATCAAAGAATGATTGGCAAAATCGAGCAACAACAACCCACAGTTTTTCTCTATGATGCGAGAATGGCAAAGTTCTATTACCAAGTCTTCTTACAACACCACAAGAGCTGGAAGTTATTTTAACCAACAAAGAGAAAAGTGTCATCAAATTTCGAGATCAGGTTTGCATGTACAATTTGGTGTTCGCATTCACTTCGTTCGGTGCCAAAGTTGATGAGTCAGTAACAAAAGGCACTGGACTGTACTCCTTTCACATTTAGAGTGAGCTTTATCACAAAATCAAATCCATGTGTCTTGCCGAAGGACAGCGTCCACAGTTTGCACAGTTGTACATTCATGATACGGAAAACGAATGTCAAAACCGCCATGTCGTTATGCCATCGCTTGATCCAACGATGTTGGATTGGTTGTTGACCATGATGTATAATATCAATCCTTATGTCAAAATGTTCAAAATGGCAAGGGATATGATGGCAACAGAAAGTGTTCCCACGAATCTGAAATTGTGTCTCATTGCCTCTCGAACAAAAGATGCCCACCGATACAATGTGCCAACGGCCGATGAAGTCACTACATTGATGGTACGAGATGGTTCTGAGGCTATAGATAGGCGTGACGTCGTCATTGCTCAGCAAGCTAACCCATTTCAGTGCATTTCCGAACTACATGTGGGATACATGGCTCTACATTATCAGTTGTTATTTCCTTACGGTGAGGATGGACGGCATCTGAATATTCCGCTCAATGGTGTTGTTACTGATTATCGCAACCCTATTTTGAAAGAATGTGAGGATGAAACTCACACTCCCAAAATTGGGACTTGATAGTCCTCCGGGACTCCCAAAACTTCAGAGTTCAATTATAGGGGTCAAAACACCTTGCATTAAGATGTTCTTTATATCATTGGAAAGCTATCAAAGTGTAGATGTCGAAAATGAGCTCGTATGGGCCATTTGGACATCTGCAACACAAGTTATGGCACAAAAAAAGGTCGGGAGTCAAATTGGCAATTTGACTCTTAACCACTAAAAGTCGGGAATCAACCCAACTCCCAGTGTGTGTAGGTACAGTGCGACACACCATTGGAATGTTCTCAAGGAAAGCTACAAGTTTGCTTCAGACCTCATCCCAATCAGAGGTCTGAACAAAATGTTATGATCTCACAAAGTCCTAGGAGTTCAAACTAGGACAGTTTCGGGACTTCTCCTTGGAAGTCCCGAGACAAAAAGCCATTCGAATATGGGTGCCACGGAGAAGCACAGAGTATACTATATGGGGGAAGGTGGTGGCTTCCCCCGAGTCCGGGCCGTGGTGAGTCTTGTGAGTCCAAAGTTGCCCATGCCTTGTCTTAGCACCAAAGTTGTTCCAGAATGTGAACTAACCAACTTGTTGGTTGGTTTGATGCAGGTTCAAGTAAGTAAGTAAAGCTTGTCATTCTTCCTAGTCCCATCCCGGAGCTTCAACATGCCCCTCTACCCCTTTTAGTGCTAAAAGTTGGGAGCATGCTTCGAGTTCCTCACAATTCCACTGTTCAAGTAACTTAAACCCATTTTGGGCCTAACTAGGAACTTGGGAGCGCGTCACTGATGCAATTTTGGATGAAGACCATGCGGAAGAATTTGAACATCAAAGAAAACATCGCAACGTGACAATGGCCGAATTTTACGATTATCAACTTCAACATCGAGACACTAATGGCATTGCGTTATTTTGGGGTGACCAATTGAGGCATCAATACATTGTGGATGCTTATGTGGTTATCGAACAAAACCGCTTGAAGTATCTGCGCTTGAATTAAAAAAAACTTCGTGCAGATCTTTATCAAAACCTTCAAGACGCCATCGCTGCATGTGACAATAGTGCTGCTGCCATCGGACAGAGGATCATTTTGCCATCTTTTTTCATAGTAGGTCCACGTCACATGGTTCAGAATTATCAAGATGCCATGACAATCTGTAAATGGGCTCGCTCCCCGAATGCGTTTATTACATTCACTTGCAATCCCCAATGGCCTGAGATCAAGAGAGCATTGTTACTCGAGTAGCAACCTCAGGAATGACTGAACTTGGTAACCCGAATGTTCAAAATCAAGCTGAAAGAGTTGATCAATGACATTCACAAAAAGCATATTCTGGGACACACAATTGCGGGAATCTATGTCATTGAATTTCAAAAGCGTGGGCTGCCGCATGCACACATTCTCATCTTCTTTGCTAAAAGCTACAAGCCACACACGGTCGAAGATGTAGATTGCATGATTAGTTCTGAACTTTCGAATCCAAAGACAAACAGGTTGGCCCACGAGACGGTTGCTAAATGCATGATGCATGGTCCATGTGGAGTTGCATTTCCAAATGCCCCATGCATGGAAGAAGGCAAATGCAAAAAGTAATATCCACGCAAGTTCTAATCCGAGACAGTGACGGATGTAAACGGATATCCTATTTATCGACGCAAAAATACGAGGCACACACTTTTGGTTCATGGCGTTGAATTAGACAATCGTTGGGTGGTACCGCACAGTGTCTATTTGTTGACCAAATACAATGTGCACATCAACGTTAAGGTCTGCAACAACATTCATGCAGTCAAGTATATGTTCAAGTACGTTTATAAAGGACATGATCATGTAACTATTGAGATCTCATGCCAGAACGACAATGCCACCGAAGGAAATGTGGTCGAAGCTGATGAAATAAAAATATATCTCAACTGTCGCTATGTATCTGCATTGGAAGCAGAGTGGCACATCTTCAAGTTTGATATGCATGAGCGATTTCCTGCCGTTGAACATTTGCAATACCATTTGCCCAATCAACAAATGGTGTTGTTCGACAATGACAATGATGTGTAGGAAGTGGCAGCACGGTCAGCCATTTCCAGAACGATGCTAATGGAATGGTTCAAAATAAACCAAGAATCGGAAGTTGCATGAAGCCTTACATTCAATCAATTCCCTTAGTAATGGGTGTGGAATCAAAAGTTGAAGCGATGGACAATGTGTAAGAAAGGTTTTTCCATTGGTCGCATGTATTATGCACACCTGACATCAGGTGAATGTTATTATTTGCGAATGTTGCTGAACTATGTCAAAGGTGCCACATCTTACGAGCATTTGTGGATAGTGGATGGCATAGAGCACGACACATTCAAAGATGCATGCATTGTAATGGGTTTGCTTACAAACGACAATGAATGGCATCGAGCTTTGGAAGAAGCCAGTCTTTGGGCCTCATGACGACAAATGCATGACATGTTTGCCTCCATGCTGATGTTTTCTGAGGTGATGAATCCCAAATAGCTATGGGATGCACATTGGGAGTTTTTGAGCGATGACATTGAAGCAATGACATGTTGCGAGCGTGATGATCCAACTATTACCCTTTCTAAGGATGCGCTAAAGGATCATGCATTGTATGAGATTGATCAGGTTCTCATCCGCAACAAACACCGCCTAAAAGATTTTCTAACATTTCCAAAGTTTAATTACGTCCCTCCTGTTCATGGAGGAAACCGATTAGTCCAAGAAGAGCTAGCTTATGATCAGTATTCATTGACCACAAATGTAGACAATGCAAAAGATAGGCTCAATGATGATCAATGCAACGCATACGAAACTATTTTGAATGTCGTGACAAACAAAGAAGGCAAACTATTCTTTGTGTATGGCAGTGGTGGAACCGGAGAAACATTTGTTTAGACAACGCTTCTGTCTTATCTATGAGCGCAAGGCAAAATCGTGCTTGCAGTTGCTTCATTAGGAATTGCATCTTTGCTACTTCTGAGCGGCAAAACCGCCCATTCAAGATTCAAGATTCCGATTGATCTACATAATGAGTTGACTTGCAACATCACACAACAGATGAAAGTGGCCGAGTTGGTGCGTAAAGTTAATCTGATCATTTCGGATGAGGCACCGATGATGCATCACCAAACTTTCAAAGCTATTGATTGGACCTTGCGTGATTTGATGCAATTGGATGACGCATAAGCAACCAAGAAGATCTTTGGTGGGAAAACCGTGGTCCTTGGTGGGGATTTTTGACAGATGCTGCCTGTTGTTCCCAAGGGAAGACGAGAATACATTGTTAGTGCTTCGTTCCTTCGATCGCATCTTTGGCAGCATGTCACAATTCTTCGTCTTCATATCAACATGCGAGTCATGGTAGCCAATTTTGAAAAGCAGTGAGAGTTTGTGACGCGCTCCCAAGTCCCTATTTAGCCCAAGTTGGGGCTAAGTCTCTCAAGTTGCGAAAATGTGGGGGACTCGGGGCACGCTCCTAGCTTTCAGCACTAAAGGGGGTAACAGGGGCATGCTAAAAGCTCCGAGATTAGACTAGGAAGAGGGACAAGCTACTTAGTTATTCGGTCCTGCATCCCAAACCAACCAACAAGTTGGTTAGAACTCATTCTGCACACTTTTGGTGTTGGGACAAGTCACGGGCAACCTTCGACTCACTTGACTCACCACGGCCCGAATTCGGGGGAAGCCACCACCTTCCCCCATATAATATTCTTTGTGCCTCTTCGTTGCAGTTGCATCCGAATGGCACTTTTTCTCGGGACTCCCAAAGTGGAGTCCCGAAACTATCCCAATTTGGACTCCCGAGACTTTGGCCACTTATAACTTTTTGCTCAGACCTCTGATTGAGATGAGATCTGAAGAAAACTTGTAGCTCTCCTTGAGATCTTTCCAACGGTGTGTTGCACTCCACCTGCACACACCGGGGTCGGGTCGATTCCCGACTTTTAGTGGTTGGGAGTCAAAGTACCAATTTGACTCCCGGCCCTTCTTTCGACCATAACTTATGCTACAAATGTCCAAATGGCTCATGTGAGGCCATTTTGGACATCTACACTTCAAGGCCTTTCCAAAAGTATGAAAAACACCTCAAGGCGAGGTGTTTTGACCCCTGCAATTGAACTCTGAGTTTTTGGGAGTCCCAAAGGACTCTCAAGTCCCATTTTCGGGAGTGTGAATGGCGACCTCACACTTCCCTCAAAGTGGGGTTGCGATAGTTTGCTAAATGGGTGTTGAATGTTGGAGACGGCAGT
>Ga0116229_10002251_pt1 | contig 31076 bp, 25 predicted proteins | sample S1TSphgellanicum_3_FD_87313 | JGI IMG/M metagenome (GOLD analysis project Ga0116229, IMG submission 87313) | Host-associated microbial communities from peat moss isolated from Minnesota, USA - S1T2_Fc - Sphagnum magellanicum MG | ecosystem: Host-associated > Plants > Peat moss > Unclassified...
CACTGGGAATCTGGTGTTTTTGTGAACATTTGATGGGAAAGCGAGCTTGTGCTTTCGGGAAATGTACATAGTCTGTAATGTAATGAAAGAGTTTTTCCTGACTGGCATTTGTGTGAATGGGCGAGGTAGGAGATGGATACTGTAAAACCTGCTCTATTGTTGTGTGGAATGTTTGTACGTCTTTGATCTTGTGATGTTCGTTTGAAAGAGTTAGTAGGCAGTTAGTGTGTTGTGTGTTTTCGGAGGTCAGAACTATGTGGAGTAGATCAGGAGAACATGGACGCTTGGGTTCGTTGAAGGCAGTCAGTGTGCTGTGTGTTTTCGAACCCTCTTTTTTTTAGTTACATCATCTTATGAAATTAAATTTAAAAAGATAGGACAACTACCAAGACTTTTACCCATAGTAAATCCAAATTTAGGAATTGATTTTGTGCAAGAAGTGAAGAAAAATGAAAATAACATGAATCCCTCAAAAATGATTTATGACAAATTTTAACAACTAGTGCAATCGACAATGAGTTCAAAAGAAAAGTTACGATGGGTGAAAATATGGAATTCGTCTTCTTATGAAAATGAATGTGAGGGATTTCTATTAGAATCCACCATGCTTCAAATCTTGGATTTTGTAGTGGGCAAGATGTATATTTTAGTACCAACTAAAGTTTATAGCATAGGAGACTGTGAATTTTATGATTGTGGACAAGTATGTTGTGTTTTTTATATAAGTGAAGGATGGAGTATAATATAAATCCATAACTAATTATTTCAATGAAATACAAGGAAATATATTAACAAATTCTTTTTTAGATAGATGCCAAAAGAGAAGGTAAAATATGGGGTGATGATTTTTCGCAATAACTCCTCGAATAACCAACTTGAATTCAAGTCAATTTTCAATAGATGTATTTTCAAATACATCTTGATTGTTCTAGAAGTTGAAAATATATTTTATAGTCTAGTTATTAATATGATAATAATAAGAACAATCATTGTTATGCACTAGTAAAAGTGGCCATTTTATAACAAAATTTTTAACAATTACGTTGGACAAATTGCATGTGACATTAGTCACAAAAAACAAGGAATTTTGGATGAAAAAAAAGTCAAGGAAATACACCTTCATCCTTTGATTAACCACATAGATATTGTCAATTGCAATTAGGATGTGACTTAATGAACAATGGAAACAAGTGATGTGTTGCCACATGTCCCAACTTTTAATATTTAAAAATAATTTAAGACATTTATTTCTTATCTTTGGATGTAATATAAGACATTTAGTTCTTATCTTTGGATGTAATTTAAGACATTTAGTTCTTATGTTTGGATGGTTTTAGATTATGACACTTGGTGTAATAAAAATTTGTCACATGGCATATTAATTGAATTTGACTAAAATAAATTTAAATTGATATTTAGGTAGGTAGGTTGAATTAAATACCTACCTACCTACCTACCTACATAGGTAAATAAACAAGTAAGTAGGATCTACATACCCATTTATTTAAACTAAACACCTATATAGGTATAACATATTTATTTACCTAAACTACCTACCTTTAGGTAGGTAAATTAGGCATAAGTACATGAATATTTATATTTTATTTTGAGTAAATCCTTTTTTATTAGCTCGTCCCATATGCCCATGGTTTTTAATATGAAAATGTAAAGCAAGACACCTTGTTTATATACTTTTCAAAATGAAAATGAAAGCCAAAACATACAAAATAAGCCTTTTAGTTGTAGGTAATTTGAGAATAATGTTTTTAGTTTTAAACTATTTGCCATTAAAATTTTATCCCCTATTTTTATACTCATTTAAAATTTTGTAAATTATATATTTAAATAGGTAAATGACTACCTAACTAACTAATTAACTAATTAATTAGTAAGATTATTAATTAATTAAAAATAAACTAATTATATATACCAATAATCATCAATATTTTTTAATTACATAATTATATAATTAATCATTGTTAAATATTATTAATTAGTTAGTTAATTACATTATATTATATCTATAATGATCTATAAACTAATTTAATTAAATAATAATTGAATAATATTTAACTAATTATTAATTATTGATTATAAATATTATAAACTAAAATCTTAAACTCTAATAATATAACTAGAAACTATATTAGGCTAACTATTTTATTTTTACTATTCATATTATTATTTCACTTGTACGGTTGTTTATGAACTATTATAATAGATATATATATATTTTTAATAACAAAAAAAATTATACCTAATTAGCATATTTGTCCTTTGAAAATAATTTTTGCATTTATATAATAACCTACTAGATTTCCATACTAACTATTAGAATAATAATTATAAATATTAGAATTTTTTAAAATTATTTTAAAAATAAAAAATTCAGTAATTGATTATAATCATTGACTTATTAATAATTACTAACTATTTATTATTATTATTTTAAAATAAAATTTAAAATCTATATGTTAATTATATCAGCAATTATTATAATTGAATAATATTTAATAATTGATTACTTATAATAATAATAATAATAATAATGTAATTTGTAACTAACATAAAATTTTGATATATTAAAATATACACCTATTGTAACCATAATATTGAAGTCATTTAATGTGAATAATAATCCTTGAATACATATGTAATATGGTTGGTCATATACATTCAAAGTATACATTTGTAAATCCTTATGTATTCAACTATACCATTTATAATAGACAAAATAAACTTTTGTATATTCATAAAGTTGCAACTAAATTGGTTACATTTGCAATTGGCGGGACATAAGTTATTATTATTTGATGAAAACCAAATTAAATGTTGTTCACATGGAAGGATGAAAACCAAAATAGTGATAACCTAATTGTAGTGTAATCGCAAATATGACCAACATAAAAAATAATTGCAAAAATGTCCAAAGGTAGTCATAAATGATTAATAATTGCAAATATAATGATTACATTTTGGCTAATTTTTATTAGTGACGGCCATAGCAAAAATATGATCTTTACATTAGATGGATGTAGATAATGTTTTTCCTCATGGAGATTTACAAGATGAAATGTACATGAAACATCCTAATTTGTTGTGCATGTTGAGGAAAACCTTGTATGGCTTGAAGCAAACACCTAAAGCTTGGTTGAACAAATTAAGTTAGTATCATGTCACAAATGGATTATAAATATCTAATATAAATTTTTCATTTTATGTAAAACAAAAAAACCATGGGATTGTAGTCATAATCATTTATGTTGATGACTTAATTGTCATGGAAAATAGTGATGTGGACATTTTTTATTTGAATAAGCTTTTGAAATAAGTTTGAGATGGATTTGGGAAAATTGAGTTACTTCTTTGGCATTGAAGTGATCAAATCCCCAAAAATGATATGGGTAATACAAAAGAAACATGCCTTGAACTAATTGTCCAAATATGGGATGACAAGTTAAAAACCTATTTCAATTCCATTAGAGCAAAATGTGAAGTTGAATGTAAATGGAAGTGGGCTTGTGGAGGACACTACTATGTATGAACGCATAATAGGGAGTTTGATTACAGGACCATCACAATGCCAAATTTGAGTTATGGGGTTGGAGTGATGAGTCAATTCATGCAAACACTAGGAAAGTCACATTTGATTGCAATGAGGCACATATTGAAATACATCAAACATATCATGTAATGTGAAATCTTTTATGAGTATGGGAGCTAACTATAAATACATGGGTACACATGTGGTAGTATAAATAGAAGCTCATATTATTATGCAAAAAATGGATGAACCATTAAATATTATTAAACAATAAACTATAAAACAATTTAAAGTTACCAAATCATAGGTTGAAGGAAATTAATTTTACACTACAAAGAAAATGAAGAGTTGAATAGTACGTTCTTAGCCATGGATGTTCAATATTGAATGATAATAAAAAGGTATGAGAAGTTTAATATGCACTTAACATAATTAAATGAATGTATTATACATAAAATCAAACTTTTGGAAGAGAAAAATGCAACTTTAAGGATTAAAAGGACATTTTAGTACAAGAATTCAATGGTTGGAGGAATGTTACACAACCCAAAATAAGGAGTTGACAAAACATTCAAGCAATTTTGAGGAATAGGTTCAAAGACTAGCTTAATATAAAAGGGAATTGGTTTAACCATTAGTTAAATTATATGAGGTTAAAAACGCTTGGAAGAAGAAAAAAGTTACATGTACCATTAACATGTTGTAGATTTCCAACTCAAGCCCTTCAATTTTGTATGATTAGTTAGTAAATCATCAATCCATGGAAGTGAAAAACATAATGGAAGAAGTTCATGCAATAATGGAGGGGTGTTGTTATGAAGATTGTAGGGGTATGAGGATTTAGTTGGACAAACATTGTCAATGTATACAAGCATTAGAAGGGCAAGGTGAAAAATCTAATGATTATGTACTATAGATTATTGCAATTACAAAAAAAATTGAAAGAAATGTTCAATCTCCATATCATACCTAATTGTGCCATAACCCGCAAGGTTAGTCTCATTTTATTCTTTTTCATTGTATTTTAATATGTTAAAATTGATCTATTTTAATTTGTTTTAATTTTTTAACATTCTAATATGATCTTATTTGAAATATTCAACTTTTTAATATGAGATATTCAATTTTCTAACACCTGATTTTTTTATTAGGTTGATGGGTGTTTGATGGTCACAAATCCTTCTGTTCTGCCCTATAAACAAGTTTGCTCCAAATGCAAACTCAATGATATTTACCGATAACCTTCTAACAGGTGGTATTTATTCAATTTGTGTAAAGTTGTTAGAACATGCAGTTTTGATATTCACATCAATACCACAATTGAGGTTGTTCATGGTCCACCATGCATTTCCCATGTCAAAACTCCTTGGTTATTTCCCTTTTCAAATTCTAAGAAAAATATTTTATAGCAAAGTATTCCAGTGAAAGAGTGTGTATGATCGAACTCCTCAACAATTTGAAAGTTTTTGGTGCTTTCCACTTGAATCCAATTGGGGAGTTTGTTATATACAATGAGAAATTCCAACCTCAAGAAGTTGTTGTGGAGGTTGTTAGAAAAGTTGGAGATTCTTCTTGTGCTTGAATTTTTTGGGGATTTTGCTTCCATCGAGATAGTTTGTATTTTGTATGTAGTTCACTGTTTTTGTATGTAGATAGGTCTTTACTACATATTGTAAGACCACACCTTTAAAGTTTGAATACGATCATCCTTATTGCTGATTTTCTAGTTCATTTCTGACTTTTACCAAAAAAATTGACCAAAACATCCACATTTTCAATACCTATCACTATACCAACATATCAACGTCAACATACCACATACCACATATCAACATATCAACATATCACATACCCACATATCAATATATCACATACCCACATATCACATACCACATACCAACATATCACATTCCACATTCCACATACCACATACCAACATACCACCATATACTTCATTCCATATTATTTTTATTGTTTATGCGTTTTTTTAATTTTTTATTGCCCCAATTTTTGTGTTTGCCAATATTCCATTATCTTGCCCAAAAATTATACCATCTTAAAATTCAAAAATATTTTGTGAAATTGACATCTCCAAATTAATGACATTTTGGTGAATAGTGCATTTGGTAAGGTATCAACTAGTTGGTAGTGGGCCATTGCCCCCTTTTCTCTTTATTATTATTATTTTTTCTCAAGGATTATTTAGCTAACATTGTGGACTAGGCTTCTCTTTTCTTTTTTCCTTTTACCCCTCAACATCTTCCCTTTTCTTTTTCTTAGTTTTGCTTCACACATTAGTCAATCAACATTTAAGTAGCTTTCTAACCACTAATTTAAAACTTTATTTTGGGTTTGTCATTGTATTATTTTGTTGAAAAACATTAAGCTTTTCCCATTAGTCAAGTTACATAAACACAAGAATATTCTAATTTTCCTTTATTTTTTATTGACCTCATAATGAACATAGATCTTGTGCTTCATGGTCACCATCTTCAACAAATTCAAAAGTATCCTTTTGTACATGGTGATTGTTTGTTTGATTATTTAACATTTTTACTTCATTATTCCCAAACTTCACTTCAATTCTGAACTCAATGCATGACCCATTTTGCCCAATCCCTTCAACAACCCATTAACCCCCAAATTCAAGAATTGATTGATATTCATTTCAATGTTTTTTTGTTGTATGAAGATCATGGTATAAATTTTTTACAAACCTATATTCAAAAAATGAGCATAAGTGCCAATTTAAGAGGTTTATGGTGTGATAATCGTGCCATATTTTGTTTGGCAAATTATTTACATAGGCCCATCCATGTCTTCGAAACAAAATTGTGTGATATGCTTTCGAGCAGGTGATGATTTCATAAGCAATATCACATTACAATGACTTTATCATGATGACATGGTAAATGCTAGAAATGGGCATTATGAACCAATCACTTTTTACAATGCCTCATGGGAAGTAGACCAAAACATGTTACCACAAACAAAACATACCAACCAACAACAATGTTCGTTAAACAATGAGCTAAAAAAGATCTCTATCTTTGTATGGAATTGATGATAATATGCACCCACAAAAACAAATTTTTTGAAGTATCACATGAAAATGTGATTGAAAAACCTAAACATTTCCATTGAAAACCCATGCACAATGAACAATTAGAAAATTTAATGATTACATTTCCATCTTCCACTTTAAAAGATATAGCAAACAAATTTCTTATCAAAAATTCCACCTTAGAATTAATATTCATTCAAGTATATTCTCATTTACATCACCTTCATAAATAAAAATGTAAGTCTTGTAAAAAATATTAACTCTTGTTTAAACAACATAGAAACATCAACAAGTACAAATGTTGCCCTTAATGACATTCCACAAACACATTCTCTTGAACAACATTCACATGAAAATCCACAATTTGACATCTTAACATGTAATAACCTTGTGGAACCATCGCACATTGAACAACAATCTTCAACTATTAATGTTTGTAATACATTGACTTCAAATATAATACATGAAAATATTTTGACAACATTGAAAAATCTTTCACCTCATCATGATAAATATTTTCAACAATTATTGGATACACCCATTCATCCATGCGTGTGTTGTCATCAATTGTGTTTTTAAAACAAACAAGAAAAATATTAAAATCCACAATTCAAAAATATTCTTTACATGTTCCACTTCAAGAAAAAAATCCATTATTGTGTAAAAGTTTGTTTTTTCTTTTTTTAATAAAAATAAAACACCAAAGCTTTTAGTTCTTACAAATATTAGATTGAACAATGACATAGATTTTATAAAAAAAACTAAATGAGTTAGAAGAACGATTAGTATCACCTTGTTTAACATTTGCTCAAATTTGGCAACTCCAAGATTATGGACAATATAACATAAAAGGAAGTATTATAAATGTTCCATCCAATATCAATTCTACCCAATCAATATTACCTCATCTTCCTCATGATGAAACAATAATTGGTCTATCATTAAAAAGATGAATGGAATATAAATCACCGTATTTAATAGGTAATGTCTGTTTGAACCTCATTATGTTGGCATAACATGATCTTTTCAACACACCATTATATGAAAATTTTGGAATAACAATCCATCCATGTTGGATTTATATATTCACATTATTAATGTAAACCAATATTAATGTTTCTTGTGACATAGATGATGATGAATCATCTGACCATAATAATGAAGATAGATTTGAAGAAGAACAAGAAGGCATATTGACAGATATAATGGTGCAAAACATATTATCTTCTCAACAAATATATGATTATTTTGAAAATGTTGTAACTGTGGCATCATGTCAAAATTTCAAACCATTGGGCCTTTTTTAAGATCCCCATTGTGAAGAATTGAACTTTCCTATGTTGTTTTTTGGACAACCTCGTAACAACCAAGGAATAAAAATGTCTTATCAAATGATTGTTCAATGGGAATTGTTACATAAAAATCATAATTTTGCCACACACATACCAAATTTGTTTTTTTTAAGCTATTAAAGTATTGATTCATTCCATTATTTCATCATCTTGGGTGCACATGTGTAAAAGGAAACTCCTTAAACATCAACGTCAAGCACATGATGTCATAAATAAACTAAAATTTGATGTTATTTTACATTCTAATTTAGGATATATGAATCTTTTAAGACTACGTACTTCACCTTATTATTTAAATCAATTAAGAAAAGATGTATTTATAATGATTTGACAATTAGGTCCCCCAACATTTTTGTTACATTTACTAGTGCTAAAAGTAAATGGCTTCCTTTATTAAAATGTTTATATGATTTAAATAGTAAAAAATTAGGACTTAACATTCCTTTTGACAAATTAGAACCCAAACATGTAGTAGATCTTATACAATGTGTTCCTATTACATGTGCACAATATTATAGTCATCATATGAGATCTTTTCATACATTGTGTATGAAAGATAATTCCATTTTGGGGCATTTATTATATTTTTCCTTGATATAAAATTTCAAAGTCGTGGAAGTCAACATGACCATGGACTTTTATGGATTGCAAATGCAACAATTTATGGTTTGGATTCAAACAATGCAATTGAAAACTTTGTAGACAAATATATATATCATGTGATAACAATAAACTAGCACCCAATCTTCATGAAGCTCAAACACATCATCACAAAAAGACTTATAGGAAGAAAAATAAGCCATTTGTCAACTTCATTTTCCATGGCTTGCTATGGAAAAAACACAATTTCTTGAACCATTCCCAAAGGAATCTTTAACCCTTTCAAAAAAGGTTCATTTAGGTGAAATTAACAAAAAAATTTACAAGGAACTTAATAAAATTGATTTACAAACAACATCTATGTCAATTATAACATTATTAAAATTGTTTTCTATAGAAAAATACATACATCAATGCATTATGAGTAAAATTTAAAACACCAACAATTTTTTTACAAAGATTATGTAAAGACATATGAACAAATCCCTTTGATATTCATGTTAGAAATCTTTGGCAACCAAACACAAATCTTCAATTCATACTTGACCCTTATGTTGCAGCTAATTATTGCACATCTTATCTAACAAAAATAGATAGGAATTGGGAGAATTTGGATTCTTTCAGTGCAAAACAAACCGTACCCCAAACTGAAACAGGTGAACATACTAAGGCGCTTGAGAGAACTATGTTCAAGGAACTCGGCAAAATGACCTCGTAACCTCGGGAGAAGGGGTGCTTTCCCATCTCAAGATTAGGAAAGCGCCACATACTAGGGGGTAGCGATTGTTTATTAAAAACACATGACTTTGCTAAGTGGTAACATGATGTATAGAATTTGACACTTGCCCGGTGCTAGAAGGTGAAAAGGATAAGTGTTCTAAGCTTCAAATAAAAGCCCCGGTAAATGGTAGCAGTAACTCTAACTGTCCTAAGGTAGCGAAATTCCTTGTCGCATAAGTAGTGACCTGCACGAATGGTGTAACGATTGCCCTGCTGTCTCCAACATAGACTTAATGAAATTGAATTCTCCGTGAAGATGCGGAATACCAATGGCTAGATGGTAAGACCCCGTGCACTTGTGACAACCTTGATTGAATGTGTAGGATAGGTGGAAAAAATATAATTATTAGTTGTAATGAAAATAAAATTGAAACACATACTCGCATTTGAAAAATGGGAAATGTTTTTCTTAATGTTCAACAAATGTCAACACAAGTAACTACATACATTGTGTTGTCTATACCATTGTACCATGCATCTAGAACATTTAAATTCATTAATACATCCCCATTACAAGAACGTGCATTTGTATTAAAAAATGTTGCATCGTTCAAAACATTTCCTTTGGATTCTATAGATATTACATGTCCATCAATCATTGATAAATACATCAAAAGACCTAACTATTTATTTAACATTTCTCTCATTGAATTTGTTGCAAATTATGACATTGTAAATCTTAGGGAAAAAAAGAAAAAATCTCATATAATTTGTTGTGTGCATTATAATGAACATCAAGACCCAAAAATTATTATAAAGAACAATTATTATTATTAAATATTTTCCTTGATAATGAACATACTCTCAAAGGTGACCATTCCACATGGAATGTAGCATATAGCATGCATGAAATACAAATCAATTTATATATATATATATACACACACAACAAATTGAAAAAACATAAAATCACAAGCTCTTGAGTTAGTAACAAAAAATGACACTAACATATGGATTGATAAATTTTCTAATGTAGATATTGGGTTTTTTTCACAAAATATTACTAACTATATTGGAGTGGAACCATATAACATTTGTAATGAATATATTGTTAACCCATGTATAGGTGTCTCCATTATTCTTCATTCCACCAATATTGATGTTCAAGACCAAATCATGCCTACCCATGAATTCCATTCATTACTTCAAAAAATGAATAATGAACAACATTTATATTTGATGATGTCATGGACAAAAAAAAACAAAATCCTAATGAACCAATTCATTTATTCATTACTGGAGGTGCTGGTAAAACTTTCACATTATGTTTTTAATTCAAGCTTTGATACGTTTTTATAATAGACATCCTCATTCAAACCCTTTAAAAAAGAAAACTTTGCTCATGGCATATACTAGAAAAGTAGCATTTAACATTGATGGGACTATAATTCATTAAAGTTTTTCTACACAATTTAATTGTAAAGATTTACCATCATTAAGTTCAAAATGATTAAAAACTTTAATTAAGAAATATGACCAATTATAATCAATAGTACTAGATGAAATTTCATTAATAGGGAAAGAATATTAAAATTTATTGATCTTTGATTATGATCAATTAAACGTATTCACACCAATTTTTTTGGAAATCTTGATGTAATTATCATTGGGGATTTTTTTATCAAGTTTAACCAATTTGTGATGCATGAGTTTTCAAAATTAATGCAAACAACATTGATAGTTTAATTTCAAATTTTTAGATGAAAAGAAATTAAATGTTATGAACTAAAACAAGTCATGCGCCAAAATGATGAACAATTCATTTACATCTTAAACCAATTTTGAACTACTACACAATTGCAATCAAATGTGGATACCATAAATAATCAATGTTTTCATGCACCCACCAAATGATCCAAAAATTTCATATTTATATTACACAAATGAAGCAAAAAAAAAAACATAATGAATCAACTTTCCTTTGAAATGAAAGGGATGTATTCATATTGCATGCACAAGATAGACAAGTCTTCAATCATTTCAATTACAAAATGATGCAAACTTCATAACATGACTACATTCAACGGTTCAAGTATAGAAAAATATGTTGGTTGAACTTTGTGCTAGAAATTATGCAACACATGATGGTCTTGTAAATGGTGCAGATGGAATGTTCTAAGGATCAACTAAAGTATTCAGTTCACAAGAAGTCATATGGATATTATTTAATAATCCCAAATGTGGTAAACTCACAGAATAAAGAATGCACATTTGTATGAAAGTGAAATACATCCTACATGGACACCAATAGAACCCATATCCAACGACATTCAAATTGGTTCAAATTCTTCTCACATTATAATAAGAACACAAATTCCCATTCAATTGGCTATAGCATGCACTATACATCGAACACAAGGATTTACACTCGATTATTTAACATTTGATCCTACTAATGTTTATAAACATGGTTTGACATATATAACACTTTTGTGTGATAAGAAAAAAAGAAAACTTTTACCTTTTACAACTTTGTAAATGATTTTTTTTCAAATTGATCCAAGTGTTGCCATGGAGATGCACCAATTGCAAACCATCACATGATGGGATGTACTTGTCCCCAAATAACATACATTTCATGATTCACATGTACTAATTTATTCTCTCAATATTAGATCATTGCTTTTACATAAAAATGATGTTTTTTTTGCATTACAATATCAAAAAACTCACATATTGTGCCTCAATGAAACACATTTCAACACATTAACATATAATAATACATCTTTGAACATTGATATAAGAACACATTCAATGATTAATGTAAATGGTCGAAATGGTTCAATGATTATTTATGACAATTTCATAACCTTATCATCACATGAAACTTTTACATATTTAAGGGTTGAGTATATTGCAGCAACATTCAATGCAAATACAAAAAAAGCTATTCGTATAATAACAATATACAAACCTTCAACATTATCCTTGTCAATGTTCAAAATTCACCTTTAAAAGTTTTTGGATATAATGCCAATTTCTTGTCCCATGATAATAATTGGTTGTTTCAATATTAACATGTTGGATCAAAACTCAACACAACTAAATGAACTCCAAAGTTTTATGGACCAATATTCAATGGAACTTCAATTTAAAGAAATTACAACATTTTATGGATCCCATATTGATCACATATGGACAAATGCACCCACTCAACAATGCATGTCATGAGTTGTTGACCATAAACCAATATTTTTACATTCAAACTCCCAAATTATGTCCCACAATACCATCACATAGGTAAAAAAAAAATGTTCTCTAAAAGATATTGACAATAATAATAAGGCAAAAATAATGATGAAAAAATAATGACCTAAATATCTAACTTCATATAACACTTGCAATAATATTCTTGAATGTTAGGGCAAAGACATTACACTGTTAACCACTTGTTTCTAGTGATTTGTCACCAAAATATGACTGCTAAAAAGGTCCTATGATATGGCCTTTGTTTATTTTGAGTTTATTTTAAATATAATCGCCTAAAAGCCCCTTTCTTGCTACCTGTTGTCACCATGTGTACTTTCATGATCATCTTTCATTGCCTGCAAAAAATGAGCCACTACTTTTTACCATCACCATTAGCACATAAAGTTTTAAGGCTCATCACCTTTATAGCTACATTTCCATTATTGGGTAAACCAATCATGCTACCCCATAAATCTCCAATTGCCAAACTCATCGTTGAATAAAATTTAATTCGCCAACCTTATTGTTAAATAAACTTTCATTCATCATACACATGCCCTAAAATAGGATTTAGATCATTAATCCCCATTGTTGAATAAAATTGAGATTGCCGAGTCCAATCCCCATCATCAGATGGGGCTATTCACCAGCTACATTTTTTTTGGTTAAAACCCTGATGTATTCAAGGTTCTTTGTTCTTTGCTGGTAGAGGTTTGGTGCACAAATTTTTTTTGAACCATGTTTTGTGTGTAGATTTCTTTCTCTTGTTAGCGGCATTGGTTTAAGGCCAAGATAATTGTCGTTGTGTTCATAGTGGTGCAATTTGAACATAATGGGAGGGCGCAACAGGCAAAAGCGCCACCAATCTACTTGACATTATGTTTGTTACAAACTAAAGGTGTGCGTAAAATGATTACAGGCTTCAATGCAAGTGTTTAAATCAAAATGTATGACACATGATCAAGCTTTCTTCCTTACTCTCATCCTTGTCATTTTGTCTTATTTTTTGTGTTTTTGTGTGTTACATTTATATTCTACATTCATAGGGTTTCCTAAAACCATGGCTCCCCTCCAAGTGTTGAAGAATTTTAAGTTTAAGTTATTTTTTAGTGGTGAACCAGATGCGACCTCATATACATTGCCCCATGTTGCATCTAATGTACAAGCGGCTTTTGGTAGTATTATAAGTTTTTGTTCAAGTAGCAATCTTGAAAGCAAAAGAAATGGAAAGGAACTTGTTGAGTTTGTAAAACCTCTTGAAAAGAAACTGCAAAGGCCTTATGATTATATTCATGTGTTTCAAGATACATGGGCATGCTGTTTTCCATGGGCTGAAACAGTTGTTGGGGAGGATGGTTTGGTTGCATAGGTTTGGTGTAAAATTTGTAGCAATATTGAAGGAAAGCCAAAGTTGTTAGTTCCCAAGCTCAACACACTTTAAAAACATGCTAGGCGTCATAAAGCAATAGTCTAATTTTGGCATGATTGTCAAGGATTACTTCTACTGCAAGGATGCTACACATGCCAAGATTGAAAGGAACTCAAAATCTGTCATGACCTTAGTGTAGTTAGGGATTCATTTGGGTGCTTGGAAAAAGTTCATACAGTTTGTTATAGTCTTGCATATTCTCTTACATGGGAGGCCAATGTTGGAATATGAATAATTGAAGGAGTTGTTTTTGTTGTTGAAGGTCAAAAACACCCCATTGAAACATTGGTCAAATAGTAGTGGCTAACATATTGCAAAGGCCATGCATGATGTGGCCTTCTCCAAGACGTTATCTATGATCTTAAAAGTTAATTTTGTTGTTGTTAGTGTAAATGAGGTGACCATTGTTGATGCGCAACAATGGATTAGTATCCATGGTATGTGATGCAAAATTGGAAATGTGTTTTTGTTTTATTGACCTTTGAAAAGGTTGAAGTGGGTGCAACTTCAAACAACATTAAGGGTGTGATTTTGGATGTGATGGGCAAATATGGGGCCCTTACAAATTCTGACATGGCTTCCAAGTGGATTTGCCTTGGATGTGATGGTGATTCAATCTTTCAAGGCATTTGGCCTAGGGTGATTACTCAAACAAAATAGCATATTGCTCCATTTTTCATTGGTGTGCATTGTGTGGCACATCAAACCAATTTAGCTATCTTGGTTTTGAGCAAGTTATCCTTGGTTATGCACATTGAGAATATGTTATAGTCCTTGTATGCCTTTTTTTCACACAATCCAAAAAAGGTGCTAGAATTTGTGAACCTTCCAAAGACACTAAAAACAAAAGGTTTGAAGTTGCTGTAGAATATAAAAACTCGTTGGATATCAATGTTCAGCTCTCTGAAACATGTGTTAGGAAAATACAACTCATTTGTTGTGAAGATGCACCAAAGAGTAAGCTTGCTCGGGAAAATCTAAATTTATTGTGTGATTTGGAATTGGTTTTTAGTCTACCATGCATCCTTCCAATGTTGGAAGTGGTGCACACACTAATTAAATATGCTCAAAGGCAAGATGTTTTTATTTGTGAATTCATTGATGATGTGAAATCAACAAAGGCTGAGCTACACCAACTTTATGTTGATCCTTTTTGTAAATCTAATGATTATGCTTTTAATGAGTTCATTGTTGTTTGTGAACATTGTAGTGAGTTGTTGCCCCTCACTTGGGTTTCACATGAGTTTGATGTTGATCTATACTTGTTGCCATACTTGGCATTTAACATTGTTGGCCATAACTATGGACTTCGTCATTAATGGTGCTTATGTTCATGTGAATATGAGTGACCAATCTGCCATGATTGAATCAATGAAGGTTGTATGTTCAAAAACTGCCACAACATTGTGTGTTGGATTATCTTGTAGATTCCCTGATGTGGAAATCATGTCAACTCTTGGCATTGTGTACCCACAATATTGGTTGTGTGACAAAAATGTTATTAAGAACTTCCTCCCACATTTGGATAAGATCAAGGCTACATTATGTGTTGGCAAGAAAATCAAAGGTGGTGTTGTAGTTGTTGGGCTTTTGGATTCACAATAGCTTGATGTGCAAGCTCTTATTTTAAATTCACCATGAGTCATAATGTTGAGGCAGTGGTGCATGAGCCATCAAATGTGAACCTAGTCACTCGAATGTGGTTGAAGATCCAATCTTTTCCACTTTTGGTTTTGAAACTAAGTGAGTACATAAAGGTTGCTGAAATAGCTATGGTGCAAGTTTTGGGTTTAATTGAGGATGAAAGGATTTTCAACAACTTAGTTTTCATGAAAACTAAATTGCATAAAAGACTAACCACACATCTCGACTTGTGCGTGCACATGTTCACTCATGCCATAGCCTTGATTCCATAGAAAATTGTCATGTATAGCCAAAAAATTAGTCCATAAAAATTTGACTATCACAAAATGAACCCCATTCTCATAAGAAAATAACCAAGTTTGGCAATTGAAGGATTTTGATAAAAAAAACACTGGTAGGGAGGTGGGGGCTTGGGGTTGGGTCTATTTTCATTGTGAACCCATTGTGTTCCCATCACATTCCCAAGTGTTCCCCCAAGATGTTTCCAATAGCACTCAATTTTATCTCATGTTGTTTGGCCACAATTTAACTTGCATATATATAAAGTGTAAAAGGGTGCATAAGGGAAACATATCTAGGTTTCTATGTTGGGAAGTGTTAATGTTCCAAAAAAATTGATGATGGGTAATTTATTGTGGCTCATTTTTCTAATTAAAAAAATTGTGGGTGCACCTTCATCTAATTTTAGTGATGATGATTCAGTAAAGTTGGTTTAGGTATGACAACTTTAAGTTCCATAAGTTGGGCATACGTTGGACAATTTGAAAATGGCATTTGTTTAGTCTAACCCCAAGTGAAAAGGCATGGAAAGGAGTCTTTTCAAATTAGTGTCTTTTTTATAAAAAAAATCCCAATTCCATATTCGTAGGAAGATTTTGAATGTATTATCCACCAATATGCATCCCATTTGTTTTTAATTGAATTCAAATTCCATTCAATGTATTTGAATTCAATTCAATTCAATCCAAATTCCTTTCAATGTCCTTGAATTCAATGCAAATTAAATTAAATTCAAATTGCATTCAATGTTATTCACATCTCAATTTCATGCCAGAATAAATTTGTGTTTCTCATTTCAAAAAGATTTGGAAATTTTGCTTGCTCCACAAGGATATTTGTCTTTTCTTTGTTTTTTAATGTTTTTAGTCTTAGTGCAAATAAGGAGGATTTGTTCCAAGTTACACATTGCATCAAATTTTGATTGAAACGTATTTATATGAAAGTTATTTTAACATGTCATGTCATTCATATATGAATATGTGTTGTTTAATTAGGCTTCATGTGAATATACTAACTTTGTTGAAGAAGTTGTTTATAAAAGAACAAATGTTAATGTAATACAAGAATGGGAAAATGCAATTTACATTTAACATGTGGAAACAACCATGATGGAGTTGTTTCCATACTATGCATAACATTCAATCTCTGCTTTATTTACTTTTTTGCTTCATAGATTATAAATTGTATAAATTTATGTGGTTTCTTACAATTATGAATATTATGTGAGAATTGTATGCACTAAGGACAAGAGGGAACAAATGTGAAAGCATGTTATGAATTTGGCAATGATTTAATAAAAATGTGTTCAAACACAAAACAAGATTGCAGGTTGACAATAAAATTAAGAACATTGTAAATTTGTGTTTTTATCATGTAGATTGTAATTTTTTTGAAGTAGTTTTTGGCATGAGTTTTTTAGTTTCAAGCATGCACAATTTTTTCTCTTTCATTATGGTTTGCAATCACTTAAAATGTTACACAACACATGGCATTCACCTCATTATGTGAAAAGAAACAATTGAAAAAATTAATGAGCCAAATAAATAAACAACTATATATATATATTCTCCTTGATATTCTTCTTATGTTCTTTTTTCTTGTGTAAAAACATATTTTGATACATTTTTTAATAATTTGAGTAAGTTTTATACATCGCATCATTATTATATCGCACAAGTCATATGATATTAACCCATATATACTTTTACAAACATATTTTAAATGGTCTAAGGATATTCATAAATATTAAATCCTGAATATTAATCATAAATTATTAAAATTTTAACTTATTAACTTAATTAGTGTACATTAAATCAGTTTTAATATACACCCAAACCCTAAATAATTTAAGTTGTGAATCATTAATTATTTTGAATTTTATAACAAACTAACTATTGATAATTTTATTAGCTATTAACCATACTTCTTGATTAATAAGTATTAACTAGTTAATAAACTAAGTATTAGATTAACAATAAATATTATCAATATTATGAATTTATTAAGTAAATATTTCATAATTTAAAATTAATCATTACTAGTAACTAGAAATTTTAATTTGTGACGAATTTATTGTTTATTATTCATTGGCTGGCTAAATATTTACCAATTAGTAGTCATTACCTATTAACCAAGACTTTTGATTAACTAGTTAAATCAAATTATTCAGATATTTCACAACTGATAATACATTTCAGAATTAATTAAATAACAAATAATTAGACAATTATAATTTGAATAATTAGTTATCTCATAGTAACTAAACATTAAATAATATTTAATTAATTATTGAAAAACCATTCATTAATTAATATTAGATATAAATTTTATTTATAAGCTTATTGATTTGTTGATAGAAATAAAATATTTTTTAATTAACCAACCATTAATTCATATATCTTAATTAATCAATTAATTATTATGAATAATTCAGGAATAATGACTTATTATTATATGATTTATGATTTAATACCTAATTAATCCACTAGTTTTCAAAATAAAAAATAAAAAATAATTCATCACTTAATTAGTTGGTATTCAATAAAATATAATTAAATGATTAAGTAAATTTATTTTGTTCCTACTTCATACTAACTGATAAATTATTTAATAATAATAATTTATCAATAATTAATGTTTGTTTAATACAACAATTACATCATATGAATATGACATCGTTACTATAATTTAATCATGTCTTCATAAAGATGGTATAGTTTTTAATGAACCATACAATATCAAAATGATTTTTTTTTCAATCCAATATGCCCATAATATGGGTAAATATATGTTCAATATACCTTGAATACAAACTAAATACCTTAACAAACCATGAATATGAATCAAATATGTTTAACATATACTAGAAGAAAAATGTCAATTTATAATTTGCGATTATAAAACAATTGCAATCAACATTTACAACTAAAATTGCTTTAATTCCATCAATGAAATCGCACCCAACATCTAGTCACAAATTATGATTTAGCATGATGTCACCAAATGGACCATGGATGATGTATATAGTTAACATATATATGTTCATCCTATGACAATCCATATAACATTTGTAACTAAAATTTGTTTTTAAATGTTGAAAAAATCCATGCCATCAAATTCCAATGACTTGTGATGGTCCTACTTGGTGATACCAAAACCCACTTTTGGCACTCTGAAAATTTTTCGATGAAAATTCTTTTATTATTCAAACATTGATCTTGGCCATCCATTATGAACATTCATATAAAATGGTTTTAGATTGTGACATGTGGCACAATCTAAATCTGCCATGTGGCATATTAATTATATTCTGGAAAAATCAAATGAATATTTATTTGAATAAGTATGTAGGTAGGTAAGATTAGATAGGTAGGACAACCTACTTAAGTTACATACTTACTTACCTACTTACATAAATAGTTATAACTTATGTACCTATTTATTTACCTATTTAGGTAGGTAGGTATAAAGTAGTGGGTTAAAAAATAAGCATGTAAATAATGTTATTTGCTATTATGTTTTGTTTTTAAAGTTAAGCTTCTTTGAGTTCATCTTGAATGGCACATGAATTTTTAAGTGAAAATGTAAGAAAAAACACTTTTGTTATATAGTTTTTTAAATGAGAAAGGAGGATAAAACATATGGGTTAAATTTTTTAGTCGCAGTTTAGTTGCAAATTGTGTTGCAATTAAAAAATTAAGCCCATGTGTTTTGGGCTTTTTTAAAAATATAAAATTATATATTTATATATACACATAACTAAATAGGTAAATAGAAAAATAATTAACTAACTAATTAACTAGCAAATTAATTACCTCCCCACCTACCCACTTGCAAACCCACTTATAATTACCTACCATTCTTGAATTATTTCTATTTTTTGATTAAAAAAATATTCACTTTTATTTCATTATTTCTACTAAATAATCAATTAATTCATTGGTCATTATTTTAATTCTAAATTTCATCAAATAATTATTACTAATCACTTAAATATTTTTGAAACTCAACCTTTTAAATTCCAGTTATCAATTAAACACATAAATAAATTAGTTTTTGATTGACTATCTAATATAATTATTTACTAAATAAAAATAAATATTGAATATTAGATATTAACCATTAATTTATAAACTTATTTTGTTGATAAATATCATTTAAAAAGATAATCCATTTTAATTATTCATTAATACGAATTAAATCATTTATCTAATTGATATTAATTAATTTCATATTTATTAACGTTAACTCTTGATTAGTAAAATTGAATTATCAGATAATTCAATGAATATTATTTAAATTAATAATTGAAATATTAACTAGCTTTTAATGAATCCTAAGCCAATTTGTAAATATTAATTATTAACTCTGAACTTTTGAACTGAATAGGAAATCGATTTAATTAGTCATTAACAACAACTAGATAATTGCATTTGTGAGATTTTAATTAATATTTCTATAGCCTACACTTGATTAGTAAATACGGATGATCAGATAATTAATTCAATATTAAAAATTACCGATTGCAATATTAAGTAACTTTTAATAAATTCCAAACTGATTAATAACATTAGTTATTTATTCTGAACTGATGAACTAAATAGGAAATCAATTTAATTAAATATTAATAATAACTAGATAATTGAAGTTGTGATATTTTAACTAACATTTTATAAGGTACATAAGTATTAGATAAATAGTAATTATTATCTATTTACCATAATTCTTTGTTAGTAAATAAAGAAATATGACATATTTAGTTGAATATTAATTGAACTATTTATTATTAAATTCCAAACTGATTAATAAACATCAATTTTTAGTTTGAAACTTATGAACAAAATAGGAAAAAAATTTAATTACGAATAAGATAATTAAATTTGAGAAATTTTAATTAATGGTTATTTAAGGTACATAACTATTAATTCATTATTAATTTTGGTTATTTACCACAACTCTTGGTTATTAAATAATAATTAGCAGGTATTTAAATGAAAATTATATAATTAATAATAATAAATTTCCTTGTTATTTATAGTTTGTAACTTGATTAATAGCTTGAAAAGAAAAGTTTGTTAAATAAATCAGTAAATCAATTAATGAACAGATTAATAAATAAATTATACTATTGATTAGCATTTATAAAAATTATTGATTATTCAGTCTAAAATAATTAAAATTTATTTAGTTATGATTATTTCAAAGTTTGTGTTATAATCAATTAAATATTAGTATTAATTGATCAATAATCATTAATTGATTAATCTATAATACATGATCAATATAACTTATTAAATCATTTAAAATAAATTCTATTTATTTTTCCATATTTTACATCATTTAACCATTTTTCTGATATTATTGTTTTATGAATAATGAATATTGGTCTAACATTAAGATTATGTCAACTTAATATGGCCTTGCCACTATAATTTAATTTTACATTAAAATAGTCATGGTATATTTGTATTCAAACTATAATATAAAATCAAGTTGAATTTTTTAATTTTATTTTGTTCATAATATGAAGAAATACGTGTTCAATATAGATTAAAATTTATTTTTTTTTAAAAATAGGTTTTAATTATTTGCTTCATGTAGCTTGACTACATGTTAAATATATTTTTAATGTAGTCAAAAGCACTTTAGTGTACATTAAATGTACAAGCACATCATAAAAAGTAAGCAAGTTATAACCAAATTTGTGAGTAAATGAGCATAGATGCCTATTCTTGGATTAAAACCCAAAGAAACTAGTCAATATAGAATAATGTACAATTTAATAGTCGCACAATAGTCGCAAAAATAGTAAGAAAATTAAAAAGATGGTTACTAATTGTAAAAATTATAAAACATAATTGCAAATGATAGATAGTTGCATGTAATTGCAAATTGGATGGCTAAGCACTACAAGACTTCTTGTAGTGTGGGTGGAAAGTGTGTGGATTTATTGCCATGTGACCCAAACTATATTTTAGTCCATAATACATGTGGTCTAAACTGCTTTAGTGGTTTTCTAACAATACATTGAAAATTGGGTGGAATGTATAACGACCTAGGACATAATTTGTAATATTGAAACTTGTAAACAATACCTTGCAAAAAATACAACATAAATGCAACACAAGTACATAAACATTTGTAAAAAAATATGAAAAGAAGAACACTAATATTTTGATGGTAGTGGAACAAACATGGTACATATCTTTTTTTATTACATCAAATACAAAAAGGTTATTGTCAATTTACTAAAGTTGATACACTCCAACACAAATTACATTCAAGTACACAAGTAACTACAAACAATAAGCAAAAAAATAGTATGTAGGTTGATTCATAGTATAAATTACAAATAGACCTCCAAATGCTAGCATTAGTGTTCAAAATCTAGATTTCCATATTACATTCAAAACTAATGTGTGTTGTTAGTGACATTAATAGTGTATCTAAGTACAATTAAGGTTGTTATAATTTGCACAAAACACTTTATCAATAGATGATGTAGTTGCAACAAATGAAGATAACATTTGAAGCAAATGTAAACTTGTCCACAATGGGACAATTTGATGTTCATTTTTCAATTTCTATCGGTATTACTACACCCAACACCAATGTGTCTTGCTAGTGTTGCCCATAGTCTAAGCAAGTGTAATAAATATTATTGGACACTTTTTAGAAAGCCAAAAGGAAGTATTGTTAAAGGCCAAACCAAACTTTTTAATTTTGAATTTGTACCTTTGGTAGCCATTGGTCTATTGAATTTGCAATTTTTCTAGAAAATAAACTCAACATAATAGTTAGCTATAAAATGGTAACCTTTGGAAGAGTAATTGATGAGATTGGCATGGGGTATCGATCAATCACCATCTTGATTAACAAATTGCCTTTATTAAATCCTTTTGGTAGCTCTACTACATAATAAGATGATTGGTTTTGTTTGTTGTTGGCTTTTTGCAAAAACAAAATTGATTTTACTATAGGAAGATAAATAAATTATTTGTGATGTTTTGATTTTGACAGTATTACATTACTTTTACAAGAACAATTTTTTTTGACAATTACATATTCTTTTTGGAAGTTCATTGTTGTTTTGATCTAGTTTATTACTTTTATTTGCAGTTTGAAAAAATTCAAATGGTTGTGAGTATTTCTCATTATTTACTAAACAAAATTGGTAGTGACCAATTGAACTAGACATTTAGAATTCTTATTTTGAGTTATATAAGTTAAAGACTATTCATTACTAGAAAAGCATGGTTTTTCAAGCTATCCAAATTGACTAATTGGTCATTCTTTATTAATGAAATGTCAATTTTGACTAGAGGTCCACCACATGAATGAATTTAATTGTTATTGATTAATCAATTTGGCTAATGATGACCCATTTGACTACTTGTTAAATGGGACATCCAATCAAATCAAACAAAAAATGATATCCTTGGTCAAATGGCCAATGGGTTTTAGCCATACGCAACATTTTGTTCAAGTTGGACAAATGAAAAAACCATCCTTGGCCAAGATGGCTAATGGGGTTTTTAGTCAAATAAAACTCTTGTCAAGTTAGACAAAAAAAACATCCTACCTACCTACCTACCTACCTACTATGGTACTTAGGTACCTACCTACTACCTATTACCTTTTTACCTACTATGGTAACTAAGTACTTACCTAACTATTATGGTACTTAATTACTACCTATTTACCTACTTACTTACTATGGTACTAAGGTACCTACCATAATAGGTAGGTGGGTAGGTATCTACTTACCTACCTACCTAGGTACAATAATAATTAACTAGGTACTTAGGCCATTATAAACTAGCTATTATGGTAGGTAGGTATGTGGGTGGGTGGGTTACAAGCTAGGTTTAAGTTAGGTTGGTAGGTAGTTAGATGACTAATACACTTCCTACCTACTAAGTTATTTGCTTTATAATTTTTTAATTACCATCTATATATAATGTAAGATGTCAAATAAAAAACTTGACAAAAGTTAACAACTTATGAAATTGTAGTCCATTTGTAAAGACTTGGTTAATCATCATGGAGATGAGGGGTTCAATTTTTAATATTTGCAATGTATGTTCATGTTTTGGGGGCTATGCTAGGTAGGTTAAATAAAGTAATTAGGTTAGGCTACTAAATAATTGTATATGTGAAATAATTATATAATAATTAATTAATGAAATAATGATTTTAGTTAGTTATTTGAATTAATCAATGTAATTCAGATAAAATAAAAATAATGAGATAATTAAGTATCTAGTATTAATTATTTGATAATTAATTATCTAAATTTAATTATTTTAATTCATATAATTTTGTTAGTTAGTTACTTCAAATAATTAATTATCCTACTTTAGATATTTTAAATATAAATTAGACTAATTAAATCAGATCAATGGTTAATTATTATTTTAACTAATAAGTCTATAGTAATTTTTAAAACTAAGTATTAGTTTTAATAGTTATTAGTTAATAAAATATTGCAATATTTCGTTATTAAATATTAAATATGAATTTAATAACTTATTAAGTAAATATTAATTAATTAAAAATTATTATTGATTTTTTGTATTAACTAATCAATTAATTAATGGTAATAATTCATCAATAATTAATAGTTGTTGAATATGATGATTACATCATATTAATATGACCTCATCACTAATATACTTTAATCATACTTCAAATTAGACCTTGTATATTTTTAAATAAACGATGTAAAATCAAAATGATTTTTAAAAATAATGAGTAAATATATGTTTATTATACCTTGAATATGAGCTAAATACACCATATACATCATAAGATGTAACCAAGTTGTAACTAATTTTGTGACCAAATGAATAGAGGGGCCTATTCTTGGATGAAAAATCCAAGAAATTAGTTAATATTAAAAGATGTATAATTTAGTAATTGCACCACAGGGACATGTAGTCACAAAATGGATGGTTACATCATATAAGATTTCTAATAGTGTAACAAATTAACAAGTTCACACAATTGTTGTAGGTTGCAAGCTAAAAAAACAATCCAACTAACCAAAGTGACATGTTGGGTTGGAAGGATGGCCTTGTTTTTATTGTCCTAGGAAACAAATGAGATTATGCTTAAGGTGTTGACATTTGTTCAACTAGGTCAAGTAAGAAAAAATTGAACTCTTTCAATTCACTACACCAAAATGTGGCATCCATGACTTGAACATATACAAAGTCCTAGTGTCTCAATCTAATCATGTAGTAATATATGCCTTGCAACAATGCCATTTTTATGATTATAGTCATTTTCATGACTACAAGACAAGCTACACAACTATAGTCATATTTTAAAAATTACTATGTATGCCATTGACCTTGTTGGACCAATTTTTCAAAATTATAAAACCTTGATGGGGGACTCATATTTTCAAATGGCAAACTCTTGTTTACATTCAAAAAATAATGCATTGATATTATATATTGTCATTTGGATGCAATTGGTCTTACAACGTATTATTCTTATATAATTTTTTGTGTAAAATTAAATCCAAAAAATTGGAACTAGCTTGGATCTAATGGTGCATGATTAATAGATTTTAAAATACATATTTCAAAAACTTTTACAACATAGAATTTTGTGAAGCTTCTTATTATATATGTTATGACTTGCTTATATATATTTTTTGTTTTTTCAATATTTTGGTTTTGAAAATTTGGCAAAATTTCCCATAATTTGTGATTTAAAAAAATACAAACATGATGAATAAAAATGTTGAACTTGTTCCAATTTTATTTGAATCACATTGTGAATATTCACCCAAAAGAACAGTCAAGTTGGGATTCTTGTGCCCAAAGGTTTATTTTGATGAATATCCTCTTTGAACTATTTGACATTAAATAAATATATATGATGTTATTAATTACATCCAAAGGATTAAAAAAGAAATCCACATGCCCCAAATTGGAATTGTTTTGCAAGTATCCATATAATGGGTAGTCAAGAATATAGAGTTTTATCCAAATTTATTTATTTATTAAACTTTTATATTCACTAATTGATCAAAACTTTTGGTCATACAACTTAGAAAAATGTTATAAGTTATATTAAATCACATTTAATGAACCAAAAATAACCCTTCCAAAATAAGATAAATTTTTTGTTATTCATAATAAATTTTAGTAAGAATTATGACATTAAGAAGTACATGTGTATAAATTAATAATTACGAAATTCACATAATGTTAATATTATATATATAAATTAAAAAATTACATGACATTATATGTTCAATAAATTACATATTTTACTTTAAAATTATAACGAAATTATTTGTTAAATATAATTAAATTAAAAATATAATTATGAAACTTTTATTGATTCATCATATGTTTTAAAGGTCAGGAAATAAAATATTTAATTATACCAAAAAATTATTAATTTGAAAAAAATCCATGCTGATTTTAAATATGTTTATTTACAAATTATTTTACGAAAAAGAAAAAAATCTTCAAGACATCATTGTTGTTGAAATGTATGAATTAGTGAATATTCAATGCATTTTCAATCAAATTACTTGGTGTATGTGTGTGTGTGTGTGTGTGTGTGTGTACATCTTGGAAAAATCTACAAGAATGAAATGTATTTTTTTCATTTGGATAAAGTATGAAAAAAAAAATAATGATTAAACTTGGCTACTTTTGTATGAAAAAAATGATGATATGGGATAATGTTGTAATGTTTCCCTCTCATTAAATTTACCCCATATCCTTTGTCAACAAAGTTCAACATTGTAAACTATAAAACTAGATGAAAGAATGTTAGTTTACACACAATACATGCTTTAGATATATTCAAAGTATCACTTGTGATGAGCCAATTAAAAGGGCTTACGACCCAAAAAAAAAAAAGGATCCTACTTGGGCCTCCCTACTTAGGCTTACATACCAATCTTGCCTACTTACTTACCTACCTAAGCTTTTAGTTTAGGTTTTAAAACTACACAGGCTTGGGCTACATAGGTTTAAATAGCCTAGTTTGCAAGTTAGCCTAGGTTGTTAATTAGGGTTTTAGCCTAATCTAGGTTCATAAACTATGTTAATAAATAGGTAGATTGATTGTAAATGTAGCTTTATTATGTTTAAACACATATTTACACTTCACAAGTCAATAAACACCTATTATTTAATAATATTCTCTCACTATAATAATAAAATTCATGGTAGTAATAAAAGTCACATGATTAATGGCAAAAATTACTATGATCAAAATTATTATTAGTGGATAAGCCATTAGTCCAATTTTACTACATGTTCATGATTATATATGTGATTTATATCACTACAAACACAATGATATGTGTAGTAATATATGCCATGTTTTGGTGCAATAATTTGTTTTTATCATGATTAGTTGGCACCTAATAATACAAGTTGATTAATGCCTAATAATAAATCTCAAGATGAGGACATGCACTTTAATGAGCTAAGTTTAACTATTTTTTGTGTCATATTTCATCAGAGGTGAAATTTGATTTGAGGAAATAATAATTTGAAAGATAATAATGACACCCTGTCAAACTCAATAAGGGCCATAAATTTACATCAATGAACCAAAAAAAATTGTGCCCAAGAAGTTCATTTGTGCACATTGCTATGCAAGATGTACTTTTGAATCAAATTGTGTACACAATACCTTGCAAAGACCATTTCTTCAACATTAGTTTTTAGTGGAAGATCATGTATTGGATCTACCAATTACCAAATGAGATGAAAGTGGCCAAAGAAACAAAAAGTGGGTTTGAACTTGCACTTTTGGCATGGGAGGACAATACATAGGATCTAAAAGATTTCAAAATTTGTAAAGATGAAGAGAAGGAATTGTTAATGAATAGGAGGATAAAGAATCCCCAAAGGCTTGGGTGTTTTTTTATTCAAGGAAAATGCACCAAAAGAAAAGGTGGAATGAAGCACTTAGTGATCCATTTGCTAAATTGAATTGCATTGTTCCAAAATCTTCACCATAAGATATTGTGAACCTTGACCATAAGAAAATGCAAACTCAAAGTTTTAATTCAACATTTTGAAAAGCAATTTTTTTTTGTATTCATTATTGAATGACCATACTTTCCTAATTCGGAGGTAGGTCCATTAACCCATTAACCATTTTTCATTTTGTAATGGCGTCATTATAGTGATGATTAGAAACCTACTTCTCAATTATCAAATTAAAAAAATAGAAATAATATTTTGACATCCTTTGCAAGAAAAACCCCATTAATGACAAAGAGTTCATAAAATATTTCACCAATCTACCTTCCATCATGCCTTTCACTTTTCAATTCTAAGTAATCTTTCAACAATAGTAGCAAACATGACCATCTATTGTTGAAAAGAACTCATGCTTAAGGTAAAAGGATTATCTTACTATTTAAGGCATCCCATTTGCATAACCAAACTAATAATAGGCAAGCTACTAAATAGTTATGATGTAATATTGAGTATAAATTCAAGCTTAGCAAGAGGCTAACATTGAACTACCAATTTGCAAAAAGTGCAAATTGAGTTTGATATTGAACATGCAAAGGCATTGCATATAGAAATGCAGATGTAAAAAACACACATTGTTGATACTCAATTGGAACAACTAATTAGAAAAAATTTCAACTTAAAGCTCAAATTCTTGAATATCAAGAAGATTGGAAAAATCTTAAATAGGTCATGATCAAATAATAGAGCAAAATGAAGGCCATGTGCCAAGTAATGAATGTCTTTTCTATTTGCCAAGGAATCCAAGTTGCTCGCAAGAAGATTCAAACAACAAAATTCATTGTTGATACTTAAATCACCAAAATGTGAAGAAAAATTTAAAAGTCTGAATTTTCAATTAAAAAAATAGGTCATCAAATTCAAAACGCCAAGACCAAATTTGATGAACACATGAAGAAAGGCATGGAGTAGTTGATGTTGAGGGTAAAACATGATTTTCTTTTCAATAACCTAAGGAATTTGTTAGTTTGTAAAAGGAATTTGAAGCAATTGAAACAAAAACTTCATTGGTGGAATTCAAACCCCATTTATCACAAGTTGTTGGAGGAGCAAACCTTATCCCAAAAGGAATGGTACTATCCAAGAAGAACTGAAAATCAAAAGGTGAGTTCGTTTTACAAAAAACTTTCAATTTTTTTGAAGGAAAAGGTAGATGGCTATGCATAGGAATTGTTTGAACATTATAAAGGAGACAAACATTTGTGCAATTTATACATCACCACCTACTGAAATGTTTTTCTCTACTTCAAAATTGATCATCACAAATTGACCTTCAATGAATTTAATGGAGAGGAATTGAATGATTCCACCATGGTTAGCCAAAGAAGTTAGATCCTAATTCCCAAGTTGAATATCTATGTTTATAATCCAAACCTAATGGCACAAAGGTTCTATTGATTGAAAAGTTAGTAGTTACAACATATGCAATACAAGATCATGGAGATTTAAATGTAGAAAAAATTACAAAAGTTGCTACTATGACATTGTATGTAATCACTTTTGTAGTTTTACAATTGGTTATAAAAACAAATGAAGATATTGCAACTACATGATTTAAAAAATCTTTGCATCACAAGATTTCCAACCCATGAACTAATTAGTCATCCCCAATAGTAGTGATCACGAAGATGTAACCCCACATAGGAAGGAGGATGTTAAGAGTTTTTTTTTTTTTTTTTTAATAATTTTTTTTGAATTTTTGAACTTCAATTTTGATTGGGGACAACTAAATTAAAAAAGTATTAAAACTTTCTTCTTTGTTGGAAATTGATAGATTTTGGATGGAAACAGACTTTTGAAGAGACACTAACAATTTAATAAAGGTATCAACCAACTTTGAGACTAAAACTACTTTTATCGAAAGGATGACAAAAATCGCAATATAATCAATTAATATTCTAAAAAGTTTGAAAACCTCTCAATATTTACCAAAATATGTTTGGTATATATTTTTGGAAATATTTTAAACTTTGTAAATTTTTAACTATAATATTATTCTTACATTTTTTTTTTGTAAGTTCGCCATGTAAGCTTATTTAGTGGCCTCAACAAGTGTGAATGCTATTAATTAAAGAAGGATAACCATTTTTTCTTTTTGGGTTTTGTTTTGGTGATGTGCCTATTTCATTGGGCCACCACCCCTTGAAAAACTTCCATTATTGGCGCACTCCCAAAATAGAACATGTCCACATAGCCGAGTGATCAAAATGACAAGATTAGTTTTTGTAAACTTACATAACTACCAAATCAAAGTTCATGCAATCACACGTTTTAGTTATGATAGGAATGTGCCATACATTTTAAAAGCATGGTTTGGGAATAACTTCCTTGTATGAATAAGGATGGACATGGTTTCTTCCTTATTCATGTCCAAAAAAACAACCACCCCCAAACACAAGCAAAGCAAGAAAAAATGAAGAGGCAAAGAAAACAATGAACCCATGATTCTGAAATTAAAATGTGCACAAGAACATCTAGTGCCATTATTGCATGTAGCTCCACTTGGCATACCATGCTCCCCTACCCAAAATAAAATATAAAGAAAAAAAAGTAGAGGTGAAGAAAACAACAAACCCATGAAGATGATTTATGAAATTAAAAAATGCACAATACTAGATCTAATGCCACTACTATGTGCAATTCCACTTGGCTTGTCATGTTCCCCTCCCCAAAGTAAAAGAATAAGCATGTTTGCCTTATAGCCAATATTACAATGAACTATTCAAATGAACTTCAATGTTTCCCCGCAAAAGAAAAAAAGACTATACTTGTTTCTCTTGCACCAATATTAAATAAATTAATAAGTATACATGTCCAAACCCCATACCCCCCAAAAATGAGAATTCTAAACCAATTTGAACTCATGTTAAATTATTTGTCAAATTGCACAAACATGGGCTTCCAATGTTGCATTTGCATGATTCAATAATTGTAATTGCAAACATGGCACTCAAAGAAAAAAGTTCCAATGAAAAGGGGGGGTGAAGCCAATTTTTTCTCTTCAATTCAAAGGTCTGTTATGCCCATCACAAAATCCTAGGGAGCGTGTGATGGTCACATGTGAAAACCTTTAGGGAGTGTGTGAAGGTCATGTGAAAAGATTGTTTTTTGTTTTTGTTTGAATTTTCATTTTTTGATTGAGATGTTAGGGGACACAATTGTAAGGAGA